>Ga0335069_10000610_pt1 | contig 59478 bp, 59 predicted proteins | sample Lox_Sample_11_FD_206714 | JGI IMG/M metagenome (GOLD analysis project Ga0335069, IMG submission 206714) | Soil microbial communities from Loxahatchee National Wildlife Refuge, Florida, United States - Lox_Sample_1.1 | ecosystem: Environmental > Terrestrial > Soil > Wetlands | place: USA... | reverse complement strand
TGGTCATCCCGCGGGCGTACATCGAAATGATTTTGTCATCAAATCCGTCAAATCTTGTCTGGTGTTTCTGGATGATCTGAGGATCAAAATCCCCATTGCGATCCCGTGGAACTTCGATGGATACTTCGCCAAAGTCCCCCTTGATCTTTTTCAATGATTTGCCGTTCCGGGAATTGCCGCTGTTCTTACCTGTGGGGGAATGCTTCTCATATCCCAAATGATGGGTTAGTTCACTGTCCATTGCCTTCTCAACCAGACGCTTCGTCAGCTCCTTGAGAAGGCCGTCTTTCCCTATTAAATCTTCCGGTTTCTTGTATTCCTTTAAAAGCTCCTCTAAAATCTCTTCTCTTATCGCCAGCTGTGTAGTCCTCCTGTCTTAAATGGTTTATCCTATCTCTAACCATTTACACAGAATTTTCTACACGCCCTTTGATGAGCTTTGCCCCGGCAAAGTTTATTCTCTTCGATGAGGTTATCAACAATACTGCTCTGGATTCCATTTAGCTTATTGAATATCTGAGCGTCTCTAGCTTGACGCTCAGATATCTCTTCAATTTCTATCCTAGATTGTAACTCTGCACGACTCTCAGGAAAGTCATGCCACAATAACCTACTGTTGCTGGAAATACCTAGTGCCTTATGTTTCCAAGCTTCAGCTAATTTCTTTATTTCTTCAGGTGTCAATATTCCACTCCTTATCAGCATAAAAGTCTCTGCTGTTTTTTCTGCCCATGCTTTAACGAGTTGTCGAGCATTAAGCAAGCTCTTTGTCCTTAATGAGCGTTTGATGTCTTCTTTGCCCTTAAAATAATGTTTGATATCAGTGGGTATCCTACAGCGAAAATAGTATGTCAGGTTTACCCTACATAAACCGGTTGTATGTGCCACTCTTTTTATCCCCTTTGTGTAACAGTTTCGGGATTACCCTGAAGATAGTGGCTAAATGTGGTAGTTTTGTGGATTGAGGGGTAAAAGAAAACCCTTATGATTTCAACAGTTGAAAGGTTGTTTTATGTTTATACTGGTGCCGGAGGTCGGAATCGAACCGACACTTTCGCAAGGAAAGGGGGATTTTGAGTCCCCTGCGTCTACCAGTTTCACCACTCCGGCACGGGCAGCGATTATATAGACGGAGTGCAAAAAGTCAAGCTAAAATCTGTTGACAAACAATTGTTGGCTATGTTAAAGGGGCTGCTCAATTAATCCGGAATTTTATTGGGGTTGTAGCTCAGCTGGGAGAGCGCTTGAATGGCATTCAAGAGGTCAGGAGTTCGATCCTCCTCAGCTCCACCAAGACATAGTGCACGGAAGTGCAAATAAGTACAACAACCCGTTAGAAATAGCGGGTTTTTTGTTGCTTTTAGTCCAAAGACGTGTTATATAATTTACTAAATCTTGTCATTTTTGGTACCCGAATTAAGTAAAAAGGTACCCAAATAATTTTGCGGGTACCCAAAAATGGAGGTTCAAATATGCCGAAGCGTATTATTCCATTGATGGAAATTAAGGTTAAAAAAGTAAAACCGAAGGACAAGCCTATTTCGTTTTTTGACGGTGGTGGTTTATATCTTCTTGTGACACCTTCGGGCGGTAAATTGTGGCGGTTTAAATATCGTTACGATCAGAAGGAAAAGAAAATTGCTTTCGGTGCCTATCCTGAAACAAGTCTTCTTGATGCGCGGCGTAAGCGTGATGATGCGCGAAAACTGCTGGCCAATAATGTTGATCCCGGAGCGGTTCGTAAAGCGCAGAAACAGGCCAAGGTTGAAGAAACAGAAACCGTTGAAGTCATAGCCAGAGAATGGCACGATAAATTTAAATCAAAATGGACGGAAGGATACGCAAATAAGCTCATGCGGCACATAGAGCTTGACGTTTTCCCTTGGATTGGCACACGGCCAATCAAAGAAGTAAAAGCACCTGAACTTTTAACAGTGCTGAGGCGTGTCGAATCAAGGGGTGTATTGGACAGTGCTCATCGTATTAGAGAAATATGCAGTATGTTTTTTCGTTACGCAGTATCCACCGGACGCACTGAACGCAATCCGGCACAAGACTTGATAGGAACCTTGACGCCTGTAAAAGGAAAGCATCTTGCAGCTATAACAGAACCGAAGAAAATAGGAGCGTTATTGAGAGCTATTGACGGCTATAAAGGCAGCTTTGTTGTTCAATGTGCGTTAAAACTTGCTCCTTTGGTTTTTGTCCGCCCCGGAGAACTTCGCCATGCTGAATGGTCAGAAATAGATTTTGAAAATGCTGAATGGAATATTCCTGCCGGTAAGATGAAAATGAGAGAACCGCACCTTGTACCCTTATCAAAACAAACCATCGAAATATTAAGAGACCTTAATAAACTTACCGGCTCAGGCCACTATGTATTTCCCGGACGTACTTCTAAACGTCCTATGAGTGATAATGCTATTTTGGCAGCTTTACGAAATATGGGATACGCGAGAGAAGAAATGTCAGGTCATGGATTCCGGGCAATGGCGCGAACCCTTCTTGATGAAGTCTTGCAAGTGAGAGTGGATTTTATTGAACATCAACTTGCCCACGCAGTAAGAGACCCAAACGGACGCGCATATAATCGTACTTCACATCTTGCCGAACGAAAGAAGATGATGCAGCAATGGGCGGATTATCTTGACGGCCTTAAAATAGGCGCTAAGGTATTACCATTCAAAAAAGCGAAAGGATAAGCAGAGAATAAGCCGGGAATAGGGAGCGCACCCGATAAGCAGAAAGAACCCCTTTTCTGTTTTCCCGATTAATCATATGGGAGCTTGCGAGAGGGAAAGCAATGATAGAGGGGACACAACAAAGATGGTATACAGGACAAGAAATATGCAATGCTGGTGTAAGGGATTTTGAACTTTTGAAGGCTGTCAAGGATGGCAAGCTAATCCCGTATGACGATAAAACCGGTTTACTAGTCATTGACTACAATACACTACCACAAAAGCTGGTACAAACAATGAAAACCGAGTATCCCACAAATAAGAACAATTTATTCAGATAATAATGCTTTGGGGATCATTTGCGCTTATCTGTTGTTTTATTTTAAACCATTAATATCGATTTCATTTCTCATCAATTTGTCTTATATTCAGACTGTCAATAAAACGATGTCCTATACGCCACACATCCAAGGTCAGGAGAGTCGATTATGGAAGAAAAGAATCTCGTTTTGGCTGTTGATGTCGGTACCACGGGAACAAAAGCAGTACTGGTAAGCCCCGATGGCTATATAGATTCCGCCCAGTTAACCTGCAGTCTGTTGTATCCGGAAAGGTCGTGCGTTGAGCAATCCCCGAAGGAACTATCGGATGCAATATATCGCGCAAGCAAAAATGTCATCGCGGCGCATCCCGATTTGATTGGCAGACTCGCCGGAATTGTATTTACGAGCCAGATGCAAAATACGATACTCGTTGGAGCGGACGGACGGCCCCTGATGAACATGCTTTCCTGGATGGATGAGCGCGCGGCCCAATTCAGCCAGGATGAGATGTTTAAGGGATTTATTAAAGTTGAAGGCTATCCCCCGTTAAAGCTTATAAAGTTCTTGAGAATAACAGGCGGCGCGCCGGGGAAGACAGGAAAGGATACCGTATGCAAGCTCGCCTGGATGAAAAAATATAAACCGGATTTGTATGATGCCGTTTATAAATTTCTGGACGCAAAGGATTATGCTGTTTTTCTTGCTACCGGCAATTATGTGACATCACATGATATGGCATTTGTTACCTGGCTCATGGATACACGGAAAAAGGACCAGGAGGAGTGGACGTGGTCGGAAGATCTCCATAATACATTCGGACTTGATATGCGAAAAATGCCGGAGATTAAATCCTCAACGGCAATCGCGGGCTACGTTACGGCGCAATTTTCTAAAAACACGGGCATCCCCGAAGGTCTCCCCGTGATCAACGGTGCGGGCGATCTACTCACCTCGGCGCTTGGCTCCGGAGCTATTGAGTCGGGACATATTCACGTTAATATAGGCACTGCCGGCTGGGTTGCCACCCATCACCCGACGACGGCGATAGATATGAATCACTACATAGGAACCATCGCATCGGGGATACCGGGAAAGTTTCTTTTGATCAGCAAGCAGGAAACTCTTGGCGCCGCTCTGGATTGGATCAAGGGAATGCTATACCCCCCTGAGCTTACGCAGGGCATGTCAACAGATGAAATATACCGGATGATCAATAAAGAAATATCCAACTCGCCGCCCGGCGCAAACCTCGTCATTTTGACGCCATGGCTTTTCGGAGAGCGCTCACCTGTCAATAATCCGTTCCTTCGCGGACAGATATTTAATGCCGGCGTTAATACAACTAGGGCCGATCTTTTACGGGCCGCCATGGAAGGGGTCGCTTTTAACATCCGTTGGGGCATGGAATTTGTAGAAAAATTGTCATTAAAGAAAGTCAAACCGGTTACAGATGAAGTCCGGTTAATCGGCGGCGCTACCAAGAGCGGCCAATGGTGCCAGATTTTTGCCGACGTTTTGCAGAAACCGGTTGTGCAGATGATAAATCCCCAGATGGCCTCCGCTCAAGGCGCAGCGGCCATTGCGATGGTGTCCCTTGGAATTTATAAAAGTTTTAACGAGATCGATAGAATGTTGAAAAAAGGAAACCTGTTTTTGCCTGATACGGGCAATAAGACGGTATATGAAAAGCTTTATAAACAATACCAGGCATTGTACAAAAATAATAAAAGCGCTTTTAAAGAACTTAATCACTAAGAAAGTTTACATGGAATGACCGGAAATTCCAGAAAACTATAGCATTTATTACCGTTCACGGGCTCGATAGTTTTTAATCAACACAAAAATGAGTAATGTTTTGTTTCACTCGAGTGATTTTCACATAATCGAGTGTACTTCAAGGAGCTTATCTAATTAGCCATACTATATTCATTCATGATTTTCAGCTTTTTGATAATGAATTGGCGCACCATTTCCGCCGTTTCCGTCGCCGATAAATTTTTAAAAGCGGAATACGGAATTTCTTCAAAAATCTTTATATACATTTTCTGCACGCCGTGAAAATTCATGCTGTATTTGGGCAGGGCCTTGTTTGTGCCGCTGACGACTATGGGGAGAATAGGCACTTTCTCCTTCAGCGCCATTTCAAATGCGCCGAGCTTAAAATTTTTCACCTCTCCGTCGGGAGAGCGGGTGCCTTCCGGGAACATGAAGATAGAACTTCCCTCCCGCAGATGGATTGCGCATTCCCGCAGCATCTTTTCAACGCTTTCCTTGTCGCCGCGTTTCAGTTTAACATAACGGTTAAGCGACATATTCCAGCCGACAAACGGCACCCGGAACATTTCAGATTTCGATACCCATTTATAGTGAAAAAAAAGCCGGAAAGCGACCAGGATATCCATCTGCGACTGATGGTTGGAAACAATCATATAAGCTTTATTTTTTCTGACATTTTCGCGGCCCTCGATGCGAATCCTCCAGGCCGGCATCACCCACGTATATATCGAACCCCAAAAGCAGGTGAACAGATGCAAAAGCCGCAGACGCCGGTCAAAGGGATAAGAAATGACGCGAAGAAGCAAAGCAATTACAAACAGAAGGCTTGACGTCAAAGCGATAAAGACGAGAAAAATAGCGCTCACCAGCCGATTTAGCATATCAAATCCATCCATTCATGATATTGAAAAACACATAATGGACGACAATATAGAAAGAAGCCATGTCCGTGTCAATCAAATATTGATGAAAAAAACAAGTAGCAGCTTCTTTGCGGGTATTGAAATGTAATAAATTGAACTCAAGATAAGGCCGCAGACTCCTGCGCATTTTTCTGAGAAAAATTCTGCTCATATCCTGGCAATACCATCAAAAATTTACCAAGGCTTATGGGAGATCGCGGTAAGTCTTTTTACCTTCATGATTAAAAAAATACTTGTTAAATAAAAATATTTGACATGTAAACAATACTTCCATATATTTCATAGTATAGAAACAATTTCTCATCAAAAAATAAATTAAGGAAGTATAAAAAATGAAAAGATTGAATTTCTTGCTTTGGTTAGTTGCGCTTCAAGTTATTTTATTCATCGTGTCAGGATGCAGCACTTCAACCCCCGAAAAAAATGCGGCCAAGGAAAAGGAGATGCTGGCATCGTTAAGTAAGGAGAGCAATGATTTTTGCAACAAAGAAGAATATAAGAAATTCTTCATAAAATCACCATGTTATGCTAACGACATCACCGCCGAACAGCTATCTGATAAAAGTATGATTCAAGAGTCTGAAAAAAATGATTTCTTGAAATATCGTGAAGAAATATCATCTATCGATAAAAAATTCAGCGATATCGCGCAAACCTATGGAGACGCAAAAGATAAAGAATTCGGTAAGTTCCTCGAAAAGTATAGTATCGTAAACAAAAGAAAAGCCAGCCTTGAATTTGCTGAAGGGAAAATATCGTGGGGAGAATTCAACAAAAGCAGAAAGGATATTGCTCAAGAGGGAGAAAAAGAAAGAATTCGTATCTACGGCAGCGGCAAATAATATCTTAGGATAGAACCAACATAGTCAGATGGTTTGTCCAGAATGTTTTACCATCTGCGGCACGACAACATTGAAGAGATTTGTGACGTTTAATGTTACAAATCTCTTCTTGTTTTCAGGCAGACGACCACAACGCCGTCTTTTAATCCGGCAATCCAGTCTTTTGGACTGTTCGGGAAACAATCCCTTCTCTTTTTACGTTTATGATCAATCCTCACGAGGCATGTTCAAATAAAAGCGAGTTATTTTGTTTAACAATCAATTAGAGTTGACAAAAATATTTATATTTCATAATAGGTTAGGCCGATTTGTTTAAAAAAAATAGCTTTATTTTTAAATTTATTATGTAATTCACTTAAGCAGGGTAGCATCAATTATCAGGCAACTTTTTTTCAGGTGTTATGATTATCCTCCAGCAACTAAGAAATCGTAATTTTTATATAATGATTTTGAGCGACGCGATCATCTTTGTCGCGGCAATAATTTTGGCGTACTTATTTCGCTTTGAATTCGTTCTTGATTCCAATAATATACGGCAAATTTTATTGCTGATTTTATGGATGGCCCCTTTAAAAATTGTCGTTTTTCTTGCTTTCGGCATTTACCGCGGCATGTGGCGTTTTACCAGCATTAAAGATTTCTGGTTAATAGCCCAGGCCTGCGCGTTATCACTATTGCTTGTTATCGGCGTTATCCTTTTTGCTAAAAGATTTGCGGGATATTCCCGCGCCGTTTTTATAATCGATGGTTTTTTCTCTTTTTTGCTGATCTGCGGCAAACTTATTCTGATTCGTACATTTTTTGCCTTTTACACCGGCGCGGAGGGCCTTGCCAATTTGTTCCCCAGGTTGCCTGCTAAAAAAGTATTAATTATCGGAGCCGGTTCCGCCGGAGAAAAAATATTACGGGAAATTTTCGATAACCAACAACTCAACTACAGGGTTATCGGTTTTATTGATGACGATCCGGAAAAGCAAAAAAGCTTAATTCACCGCACACCGGTTCTTGGCAATATCGAAAAGCTGCCTGATATTTTAAAAAAAGTAGATGTGCAGGAAATATTAATTGCCAACCCTTCAGCCAGTGGCGAGCAAATAAGACGTGTTGTCGAAATATGCCGAAGCGCTAATATTCCATACAAAACATTACCCGGTATAGGCGAAATTATTGACGGACGTGTAAGCGTTAAAGCGCTCAGAGATATCAGTTACGAAGATTTACTAGGCAGATCGCCGGTACAACTGGATGTTAAAAACATCTATGATTACCTTGATGGAAAAACTGTATTAATTACCGGCTGCGGAGGATCGATCGGATCGGAACTATGCAGGCAGGTCATTAAATATCAACCCCGCAAGCTTATTCTGCTGGACGCCAGTGAATCCAATCTGTTCAACATTCAGATGGAAATGCAAAACGAGAATTACTGCCGCAACTGCGAAGCTGTTTTGGGGCAAGTGCAGGATGAAACGCTCATGAATGATATTTTTGAAAAATACAAACCTGAGGTTGTGTTTCACGCGGCGGCCTATAAACATGTACCCATGCTGGAAAAAAATCCATGGCAGGCCGTTACCAATAATATCATCGGCAGTCGTGTGGCGATGGAAACAGCCATCAGGCATCACGCAGATAGATTTGTTTTTGTCTCCACGGATAAGGCTGTTCGCCCGACCAGCGTTATGGGCGCCAGCAAGCGCGTCGCGGAATTGATCATGCAGTGCGAGCAGGAAAAAGGGACAAAGTTAATGGCTGTGAGATTCGGCAATGTTGTAGGTTCGTCCGGTTCCGTCATTCCTCTTTTTCGCCGGCAGATTGAACATGGCGGACCGGTAACCGTCACTCATCCTGAAATAAACCGTTTTTTTATGACCATACCTGAAGCCTCACAGATGATCCTGCAGGCCGGCACCATGGGAAATGGCGGTGAAATTTTTATTTTAAAGATGGGAACTCCCGTAAAAATAGCCGATATGGCTCGCGACCTGATTCGTCTTTCGGGAAAAGAACCGGATGCAGACGTCAAAATTGTTTTTACCGGTTTGCGCGATGGTGAAAAATTATATGAAGAACTGATTACAATCGGAGAAGATATTCTGCCCACCCCGCATAGAAAAGTCATGGTCCTGCGCTCCAACAACCACTTCAACAGCGCAAAAAGTCCGCAGGAAGCCTGTCAATCTCTTTATCATGAGATTGATGAACTGGCGAAGCTAGCAAAGCGTCACGACGCAAAAGGCATTAAAAGAAAACTTAAGGAAATAGTGCCTGAGTTTACGCCGCAGGAAAACGAAGGCGTGCTTTAAGTAAAAAAATAATGTCAAATGTAATCGATAAAAATGAATGACCTTTTGCTATCAGTAAGACAGGATTATAAGAATTTTTGATTGAAAAACATTCTTCCTTTTTTAAAGTGCCGGTGCGATTGACTTAGACGCCAAAAATATTAAAGGCCTGCAATATTCAACATTGCAGGCCTTTTCTCATCCGGTAAAATACATCTTAAACCATCCGGCACTAATCTTCTTATTCAATATTAAACCGGCAACCTTCACCTCTATCTCTCGCCGCGGTTTTATTAACTCACCTCTTCTCCGTCTTTTAGCTTTCGATCGCGTCTTTGGTGACAGGCCGCAATAATTGATTCAATTGCTCCGGCCATTGATATTTTTTCTGTGTTGATTACGATGTCATAGTGTTTAGGATCCGTGACATCGGCGCCAAAGTATTTCCGTATAAACGCTTTGCGGTTATTTTCTGTTTTGATCACATATTGCTCAGCTTCAGTCTTCGTATATCCTCTGTCATGCATAAAATATTTAATTCTTTGTTCCATGGGAGCGATTATTCTAACCTTGAATGTCTTTTCTCTCGGCAAAACAAAATTAGCTCCCCTGCCTACGAGAATTACATTGCCAAAAATCCCTATCGACCCTATCACTTTGATAAGATGCTGCAAAAATTCTCCCGGCCATGGACGATTTTCCCCAAACATGGACATAAGAAGGGTATCCCGAAACTTCACTTCTTTTTCATCCAGAGATTCTATGACTTTCCTGCTCATCTTGGCGCTGTCGGCAACATGTTGAATAATCTGGCCGCCAATCAGATCCATTCCTAATGCTTTGGAGAGCTTTCTGGCAATTTCACTCCCTCCGGCGCCTGGTTCTCTCGAAAGCGTGATGATCGGCCCCCCCTTGAAATTTTCTATCTTAAATCCCTGTCTAAAAGCCTGATCCAGCAATTTACGCCATTTAGCAATTTGTTGCTGGACCATCCTGTCCATGACTACTTTTTCATCTGTCTCATCCTCAGCAACTTTTGTTTTGATGGATAAATCCCTTGTGTAATCCGGACAATGACTTCCGATCGGGGAATCCTGCGACAATTTAAACTTTTTCTGACATTCCCTGCGCCAGGCGCATATACCGCAAATGTGCATTTCTACTGCCATGATGTTCACCTTCTTTCTTGTCGACAATAGATGTTGAGTTTAACTCAACGCCTCAAAACCTGCCACAATATCCAGCAGCTCCTCTGTAATCGTCATCTGACGCGTGCGGTGGAACTGCACGTTTAGATCCTGCATTTGTTCTTCAATATTTTTTTCCGCGTTCTGCATGGAGGCCAGACGGCTGGCATTTTCACTGGCCAGCGATTCGGCAAACGCACGGTAAAGCGACACGAAAAGATATTCTCTGATGAGCGAGGAAAAAATCCTGTCGCCGTCCATGCGGTAAATTGGCAGTGACTTGGAATCCCATTTCTTGCGTGAGATTTCCTTAAGCCAGTCACGATTCACAGGTAACAGCTGAACATAACAGGGATGATAGTTCGCGCCGCTGATATAATCGTTGTAGAACAGCATAAAATGATCAATATTTTGACGGAAATGCCACTCTTCAATCACCATGATGATTTCCTGAACCAGCGGCGTTATACCCGCCGTGGAACTGGGCGTGGCCATCAATTCATCTATAGGCTGTCCCGCGTCTTCCACATAATCCGCCACGCGCGCGCCAACGGCAAGCACTTTACGGTTTTCTTTTTTCACGCCGGCTTCTTTGATATAATCCAGCGCGAAAACTGAAATCTGTTCGTTTAATTGTCCACACAAGCCCTGATCGGAGCCGAAAATTATCGCGCCCATTCGTTTGATTGCCATGTTTTTACTTTTCATCATCGCGCCCATGCGTTCCTTAAGCACAATTTGCAGTCCCATTTCTACGGTCCGGTTGTAATCCTCAAGGGATTCCACGGCCTTTTGATATTGGCGGATGCTAACGGCGGCCAGAGCCTTCATCGTCTTGACCACCGATAACAAATCACCGGCGCTTTTAATTCTTCTTTTCAGGGATTCAGTTGTTTGCATTTGCTTCCTCAATTTCTTCAAACGGCGCAATGGTTGGTTTTATTTTATTCATGATGCTGTCGCGATCGGACATGTCCAGTTTCTTGCCCTCTTCAATCCGACCGCTTAATTCCGGCAGTTCCTCATTAACGGTTTCCAGAAGACGTCCCTCCGCTTCGCGTATCTTATCGATCGGAACATTATCCAGGGCGCCGCCGGTTACGGAAAGCAGACTGGCAATCTGCTCCGAAGCGCGCAGCGGTTTATACTGGCCCTGCTTGAGAATTTCGCGCACGCGCCAGCCTCTCTCCAGTATCCGCTTCGTGCTTTCATCCAGCCTCGTGCCGAAACGCGAGAAGGATTCCAGCTCTTCAAATTGCGAGTAGGACAATCTGAGATCGCCAGCCACGGAACGATACGCGGGCAATTGAGTTTTACCGCCCACGCGGGAAACGGATTTGCCGACATCCACCGCCGGCAAAATACCTTTGCTGAAAAGCACCGGCGAAAGATAAATCTGTCCGTCCGTGATGGAAATCAGATTGGTCGGAATGTAAGACGACATGTCCTGCGCTTCCGTTTCGGTAATCGGAAGTGACGTCAAAGACCCTCCACCCAATTCCGGCCTCATATGCGTGGAACGCTCAAGCAGCCGGGAATGGATATAGAAAATATCGCCCGGGAAAGCTTCGCGCCCCGGAGGCCGTCGCAAAAGCAGCGACACTTCGCGGTAAGCGCGGGCATGCGATGTCAGATCATCATAGACGATCAGCACATCACGTCCCTGCTCAACGAAATATTCTCCCATGCTCGTCGCTGCGTAAGGCGCGATAAACTGCAGGCCGGGAGTATCTTCACCCGTGGCCACCACGACGATACACGACCCCATCACGCCGTGATCGCGCAATTCGGCAATCACCTTGGCCACATCGGCGCTTTTCTTGCCGGTGGCGCAATAAATAGAAATAATGCCCGTTTCTTTCTGGTTGATAATCGTATCGATGGCTATGGCCGTTTTGCCGGTCATTCTGTCACCCAAAATTAATTCGCGCTGGCCGCGTCCGACGGGAATGAGCGCGTCAATCACCTTTATTCCTGTCTGCAGGGGCACTGTAACCGGGGCCCGGTCCATAACCGCCGGCGCGGGTCTCTCCACCGGCAGACGCATGACGGTGTTCACTTCGCCCAAACCATCCAGCGGACGTCCGAGGGGATCGACGACCCGCCCTAAAAGCCCGTCCCCCACAGGAACATCCAGCACGCGTTTGGTGCGTTGAACTTCCGATCCCACCTGCAAATTTTCACTGGGATCTAGAAGAATCACACCGATTTCCGCGGAATCTATATTGAAAACGAGCCCCATATAATTTCCCGTAAAGCGAACCAGTTCCTCCGCGCGTATGTGCGGCAGGCCGCTGACTCTGGCAATATCGCGTCCGACAAACTGGACGGTGCCGATTTCATATTGTTTCAGTTCAGGATTCTGCTCATCCAGGACTTTTTCCATGGTGTCAAACGTATCGTCCAGGAAGGTTTTCAATTCCTGATTTTCCAATTGGCTGGTCTCTTGATTCATTCTTCGCCTCCTGACATTATTATCCTCATGACGCGTGCGCCTCTTTCTGGAGGGTTTCGGTCAGACTCTCCACCAGGGTCTCCAAATATTCATTGAGACTCCAGGCGATTTTATTCCCATTCACCCGTAATTCAATCCCCGACACGATGTCCGGTTGCTGCAGATAGCGGATCGTAAAACCATTCGTGATCTGCTTTTTCAAAGCTTCCTCAATTTGCGTCTGACGCACAGCGGGAATGTTAAAAGCGCTTTGAATGGTCACCCGGTTTCCGCCGCCGCTGATGGCTTTACGGAGTTGAACGCTTTTTTCTTCATCGAGCGCTTTAATTCGCCGGAGAAATTCATCGACAATCCGATCTTCCAGTTCCACATCCGCGAGATCACTTAAGGCCTTGCGCGCCGTTGCATATAATTGTTTGGCCGCCCGTTGCCTCAGATCGTAGAAAAACGCATCCTGCTCGCGAACCAGCATATCCTGCCAGCGCGTCTTGACCTGATCGACTTCCGTACGGACTTTTTCCATCAGTTCCTTGCGCTTGGCATCCGCCGCCATGGTCGCCTCGTTGAGCATCTGATCTTTGGCCTCATTGAGCATCTGGTTGCGCTTTTCGTAAAGCTCCGCCTGCTCGTTGGCTTTAGCTTTCAATTCTTCAGCTTCGGCAAAGCGAGCGGCGATTTTCGCGTCGCGGTCATCCATCGCCTGGATGATCCGTCCGTAAAGAAAGCGCTTCAACAGGTAGATGAGCAGGAGAAAATTAAAGATTTGCGCTGAAAAAACAAACCAGTCTATATGCATGGATCATCCCCCCTCACTTTATAACGTACACCCAGAAAGGATTGGCAAAAATGAGAATCATGGAAATAACAAAGCAATAGATGGCTATGGATTCAATCATGGCCAATCCGACAAAAAGCGTTCTTGTTAGAGAATTCCTCTCATCCGGCTGCTGGGCGATCGCGGCCAGCGCCTGGGCGATGGCCTGTCCCATGCCCAGTCCGGGACCAATTGAACCGATCCCCATAGCCAAACCCGCACCGATAATCGAGGCCATCGCGACGAGACTTACCTTATCCATAAAAACTCCTCCTTTAATTCAATTTTGTCAGGCTGTAGAGCCTTCTTCTTTCTTTAATTCCGGGTGAACATCATCCTCGGCGCTGAGCGCGGAGGCTATATAAACCATGGAAAGTATCGCGAATATGTAAGCCTGAATCACGCCGATCAAAAGGCCCAGCACCTGCATGACTACCGGGAATAAAAAGGGCGTGACCGCAAGCAATATTCCGATAACTTTTTCATGACTCATTATGTTGCCGAAAAGACGAACGGTCAGGGCAAGCGTCCGGGACAATTCGCCCATGACATGAAATGGAAAAAATATAAACGTGGGTTGAAAATATTCCTTAACATAATGCCCAATACCAATTCGTGATATCCCGTAAAACGGGACGGCGATAAAAACGCAAGTTGCCAGCGCCGCCGTGGTTGTAATCGAAGATGTCGGCGCCACAAATCCCGGTATAATCACCAGCACGTTGGATGTGCAAATAAACAAAAAAAGCGTGCCGACCAGAGGAACATAATGATCCGCGCCTTTTTTCGTCATCTCACTTATTTCACCCCGGATAATAGAAACAATCACTTCCATAAAATGCTGCCAGCGAGATACGTTTATTTCCGAGGAAAGATTGCGTGTAATCAGCCAGGAACCGATGACCAGAATGGCCATGACCAGCCAGGTGTAAAGAATAGTCGCATTGAGGCTGATAAATCCCCAACTCCAGATGATCACCTGATCAGGGCTGATTTGATTCAGAGATACGACTTCCATATGGACTCCTTTAACTGTTTATCAATACCTGCCTGCCGCATTTTCCGTCAATGTTCCGACTTGTGCTGTCTTTTGCGGCCCGAGATAGTACACGAGAATCTTGCGCATCACCACAAATCCGGCCATAGCCGCCGCCAGCCTCTCCCAATGGCTATCCATCAGAAAGAAAAAAGCCGTTAGAATGACCGCCAGCCGCACTACAAAGCTTATGGCCAAAAGACGCATGCGGTTTTCAGTCTGCGCCACTCTGCGCAGGGTCTGCCACAAACCGATGAAGTAGAACGCCCCCAGTGCCAGTCCCGCCCCAAACATGAGGATGAGGATAAATACGGTGTTAAGATTCATTTCAGTCCTCTTCAATAATCCTGCTGCGTATTTTTCTGACCCAATAGGCCGCATTGATACAGCCCACGATGACACCGGCAACGAGAAACATCAGCGCCCAGGAATACTGCGACGGCCATGTGCGGTCAATCCACAGGCCAAAAGCGATTCCAACCAGCGTGGGAATGGCCACCGCCCAGCCGATAATACCGAACATCCCCAGACCGAACCATACGGTTTCATCTTTGTGCCGAAGTCCCTTCAGCCGCAGCGCTTCTTTTCTGGCAACCTGTTCAGTAAAATGATCAGCTATCTTCCGGCGCCGCGAGCTGGATGTTCGTCTTATTTCAACCATGTTTTATGATCTCCTTTAAAGCCAGGCTACTTTAGTTCTACAAAACGTCTGATCAGTGAAGCCTCCAGTCTGGCCGAGGCAGACCGAACCAGTTTTTCCCGTTCATCCAAAATATCGTATTGCTGCACAACCACCTGTTTTAATTTCCCCAGATCGGACGCACGCACGGCGTTACGTGTGGAAACCAGGACATCCGATCCTTTTTTCACCAGCGTGCCGACATCCATCGCCAGTAATTCCTGACAGCCATCGGCCGTCACATAGGTAAATATACCCGGCGCAAGCGTGGCGACAAAATCAATATGGTTCGGCATCAGGCAGAAAGAACCGTTTTCCGCCTCGGCGACTATCTTGTTTACTTCCTGCGTCATCAATATTTCCGCGGGCAATAAAATTTTAAGCATCATGGGAAATCTTCGCCTCATCAATTGAGCCAATCATATAAAGCGCGCGTTCCGGATACTCGGCAAATTCATCGTTGAGTATGCGTTCGCACCCATTCAGCGTTTCTTCACGTGACACCATCTTCCCTGCTGTTCCCGTAAACTGCTCGGTTACAAAGAAGGGCTGAGTAAAAAATCGCTCCAGACGCCGTGCGCGAAATACCGTGCGCTGATCCTCGCGGGAAAGCTCGGAAATGCCCAGCATAGCGATAATGTCTTTGAGATCTTCATAAACTGCCAGTGTCTTGCGTATTTCCTGCGCGATTTTGTAATGACGTTCACCGGCAATGTTCGGCATCAGCATTTTAGAGCCGGACTGGAGCAAATCAATGGCCGGATACAAACCTTCGCTGGCACGCTTTCGCGACAAAGCGATGGTCGCGGAAAGATGTCCGAAGGTGTGCACAGCTGAAGGATCGGTAAAATCATCCGCCGGAACATACACCGCCTGGATGGATGTGATCGCGCCGGTCTTGGTATTGCAGATACGCTCTTCAAGCTCGGCCAATTCCGTGGCCAGTGTCGGCTGATAACCAAGACGCGAAGGCAGTTGTCCCAGAAGTCCGGAAACTTCCATTCCGGCCTGAATAAAGCGGAAGATGTTATCAATCATCAGAAGCACATCCTGCTTGGCGTCGTCGCGAAAATATTCCGCCATGGTAAGCGCCGAGTGTCCGACACGGAAACGCGCTCCCGGCGGTTCATTCATCTGACCGAAAACCATTACGGTATTGCCAAGAACTCCGCTTTCTTCCATTTCACGGTAAAGTTCCTCACCTTCGCGGCACCGCTCGCCAATACCGCAAAAGATACTCATGCCTTCATGCGCGCTGACCGTGTTGTGAATCATTTCCGTAATCAAGACTGTTTTGCCGACGCCCGCGCCGCCGAACAGACCTGCTTTCCCTCCCCGCTCCAGCGGCGCCAGAACATCAATGGCCTTGATTCCCGTTTCAAAAATCTCCGATACCGTAGATTGGTCACGCAGAGGAATCGGTTCCCGATGAATAGTACGCATTTCCGACACTTCAACCTGCGCTTTCTTATCAATCGTTTGTCCGAAAACATTAAAAACCCTTCCCATAAGTTCTCTGCCCACGGGAACCTCAAACGGCTTGCCAGTGTCAATGACCGTTGAGCCCCTGGCCAGACCCTGAGTGGGCGTCAGGGCAACTCCCCTGACAGTATTGTTGTCAAGCTGGGTAAAAACTTCTATGATAACCTGTTCATTTTCACCAGCTTTAAGGACATTACGAATCGAAGGCGCCTTGGGAAAGTGGACATCGACGACGCTGCTGCGAACGGATAAAACTTTTCCTTTATTAACTTGCTCGCTTTCCACGTTCATCTCCTCTCATTAAAGATTTATACTAAAAAGTTATCCAAACAACTTTTTCAATTTTTGAACGTTTTCCTTAAGCCAACCTGTCACACCGCCGCCGGCAACAAACATTAACGCGCGAATAATATCTTCCGGAAATGATATTCCTTATGCCGGTTATAATTCATCATGCCCAATCACTCTGTCACTTCTTTTGCCTTACATTCCATCATCATTAACTTCCAGAACTTCCTGGCAACAACATACATAATATAATCGAACATGAGAATTGTCCGGCTGAGACTTTCCACGGCCTGACGGTGATCTATCTCGACATTGAACAGCGACTGAAATTCGGCGTATAGCCACATATGCCGTCTCATAAGAATCAGAGCGTACAGGGCTTCATGAAGAGGGATTCCTTCTTTGTATCTTTCCTCCGCGTACTTATCGAATACTTCTTTCGCCTGTTCATAGGGCGACTCATTGAAAAACATTAATTGAAAATTGCTGTAAAAATATTTTGCCTGAAGAAGAATCCTTGCTTCAGTTTCATCATGGTAGGTATAAGTCTTTTCGTTAGTTTTTACATCCTTTGCCCATTGCCGGGCAATAGTTTCCGCATTTTTCTGAGTTAAATCTACGAGCTTTGCGGTAAATGCTTTCATCGTCACTTTTTCCTTTCAATCATAACAATAGCAACAGCCGTGCCATGAATTATAACTTTGTATTTTTTGCCGGGATGGTCTGTGAATAAAAGCCGGGATAGTTTTTATCTATTATTCCCGCAGGGACGAAAATGCATTGTTGTTAAATGGTTACGGATGCTTGATTACAGGGCGTGATTTCTCTGACCCATAAAACATTTCACAATTGTCTGTATGATATTCATCAATTATTAAAAAAATATTTAGTAAAAATACGAAATAATATTCGCCGGAAAATCAACTCTTAGGGTGTTCACATATATTGGATAATGAAAATATTCTTTAAATATAAGAGATTATGAACGGTGACATTTATGTCACCTCTTACGACTTAAATGTCGCGCAGGATTGATTCCCACTGAGGATTTTTTTTCATGGCGGCGATTTTACGTTGAAGTTGTCTGACGGTTATTCCAAGAATTTGCGCGGTTTTGCCGCGGTCACCATTGGCGTTGGTTAAAACATAAATCAAATGCGCTTCATCATTCTCCTTCAATGTGCTTAATTGGCGCGCGAAAGGAGATGGATTGGTTGATACCATACCCAGATGACGAGGCAAAATAAGATTGGAGTCAGCCAGAAGAACAGCGTTCTCAATAATTTGAGCCAATTCACGGATGTTTCCCGGATATTGTCTGCTGTTTAACAACGCCATGGCTTCAGGGCTGAAACCGAGAATATCTTTTTTATAATGATGACATGCCTTGCGAAGAAAATGGGACGAAAGCAACGGAATATCACCTGATCTTTCTTTCAAAGGAGGCAGGTGTATATGGACCGATTTCAGCCGGTAGAGTAGATCCAATCTGAAGTTGCCCTCCTGGCAGGCTTGTTCAATGTTTCTGTTGGAAGCTGATATTACCCTTACGTCCACCCATATCGGTTTTGATGAACCCAGAGGATAGAAAGATTTTTCTTCCAGCACGCGGAGCAGTTTTGTCTGCAGGTCAACCGGCAATTCTCCGATTTCGTCCAGAAAAAGCGTCCCGCCGTCCGCCTGTTCGAAATAGCCCCGATGCGGCATCTCAGCGCCGGTAAACGCTCCTTTAGCGTGACCAAAGAACTGGCTTTCAAACATACTGGCAGGAATCGCGCTGACATTAACAGCAACGAAGGGGCCCTTGGGCATCGGCCCCGCCTGATGAATGCCTTTGGCAATCAGTTCCTTGCCCGTTCCCGATTCTCCGGTGATCATGATTGGATTGCCGCCTCCGGCCATAACCTGAGCATAGGATAGCAGGGAACACATCTGCGGACATTGGGTAATTATCTCAGCAAAGGCATTTGGAACGTTGCTTTTGCTATATCCGGCTGTTGCCGATAAACCGATGAGCAATCCTCTGTGTTCATAGGCTCGCTTAATGGCCAGAAAAAGCAGATCATTATCGACCGGCTTGACCAGATAATCATAAGCGCCAAGACGAACCGCTTTAACCGTAGTGGGAATATCATCAATAGCCGTGAGAATGATAAATTCCGTGTGGGGACGGTAGGGTTTCGTCGATTCCAGAACCTGCAATCCGTCAACTTCCGGCATGAGCAGATCCAAAAGCACAATATCAAAATCCGTTTCTCTGATTCTGGTTATGGCATCATTGCCGTTATTACATATATCCACATTCCTGATGCCTCGCCATTTTAGCAGACGTTTCACCGAATTCAGGGCGACTTCTTCATCATCGACAATCAGGATTCTCATAATCTCTGCCTTCCTACTTCACGAATTATATTTTGTAATTGTAACATACTAAAATGTTTTTTAAGGACATAATCCGGTTTCACGTTCATTACTCCTTGCGGTTTGACGGCCAGGGGGTCATCGGAGTAGAGAATTACAGGCAGAAGCGGGAAGCGTTCTTTGATTTTTTTTAATAATTCCCATCCGTTTATGGCCGGCAGCTTTATTTCGGAAATGAAAATGTCTACCTCAGGATATGCTTCAAGATAAGCGATGATATCCTCGCAAGTATCTTCAAAGCCGCAATGCCAATCAATAGCATCAGCAAAACTCATTTTGATTTCATCAAGATAAGAGGCATCGCTGTCACAGCATAGTATGGCCGGATGAATATTTATTTGTGTTTTTCCGTCAAGGGGAAGGTAAATGGAAAACCGGCTTCCTACGCGGGGCCGGGAAAGAGCTCCTATTATTCCCCGATGCTCTTTAATGAGTCCATAAGATATGGAAAGTCCCAAACCTGTCCCTTCCTGATCCCTGCGAGTCGTAAAGAATGGTTCAAAGACATGGTCCAGCACTTCTTTTTCCATGCCGATTCCGTTATCTTCAATCTCGATCAGAATCGCGTTCAATCTTTCAAAACTTCTGGCGGTAATAATTATTCTTCCTTTTCTGTCCAACGGAATGGACTGATGCGCGTTAATTAACAAATTGGCTATTACCTGCTCTATCTTTTGAAAATGTCCCTGAATAGGCGGCAGATTGCTGTCAATGTACAGGTCCATGCGTGAGACCGTCTTGCGGACCTGAGCGCCCACAATAATCAAGACGCCATGAATCACTTCCTCGATTTTAACCGGTCTCTTTTGTTCTATTTCATCCGTGCGGGCGAATTCTTTGAGACCCGCGATAACACGCTTGATTCGCTGAGAAGCTATTTTGAACTCCTCAATAATTTCTTTCATATTAGTGCAAACTTCCACATACCCTATTCCCTTATCACCCCAATCGGGATTTGACGCGCCATCCGTGGCGAGAATCGGTTCAACGGCAGTCCACATTTCCTCCAGCAAGGGAATATTGTTGGCAATAAAACTAACCGGATTGTTTATTTCGTGAGCGACTCCCGTCACAACTTCACCAAGCGCCTTTAATTTATGGGATTGAATCATCTGTTGCAGACGGAGTTCTCCTTCCTGACGGATTTTTTTGTCCTCAGTTATATCCTGCCACGCTCCGACCATGTAACTTCGCGAGCGCTTGCTCAATTTTATCAGACGGCGATGATCGGAAAACCAACGGTAAGAACCATCGGCCGTTTGGAAACGGTACTCGAACTGGTGAGTTCCTGTGTTCTTCGCTGATTTCAATTTTTTGAGAATATTGGGCTGGTCTTCCGGATGGATATGATCCAGCCAGAAAGAAGGATTACTTATAAATTGAGCAGGTGTATATCCGGTAATTTCCTTGACGCTTTTGCTGACAAAAGTCATTGTCAGATTTTCATCGGCATTACAAGTATAGGAAACAATGGGAAGGAACTCCAGAATAAGAGATAAATGATCTGTTGTTTCTTTCAGAGCCTTGTTGGCTTTGGTCAGTTTATGCGTGCGTTCCTTAACTTTTATTTCCAACTCTTCATGAGCTTTCAATAACGCTTCTTCCGCTTTTTTGGCCGGGGTTATATCTTCGAGTGTTTCCACAACTCCGACAATGGCGTTTTTGGAATTTCTAATAACAGCAGCCGTAAAACGCAGCCACCGTCCTTTTTTTCCAAGTTCAGGAAAAAAATCAGTGGCCTCATAAGCGCCGTCAATCAATTTTGATTTGATGTATTTGCCGGCATACCATTGAGGGATCTTTTTCTGAAATTTATCGACAAGCAGGTCGGCCATGCAGGGCCTTGCCGTTTTATAAAACGCGCGCCACTGCTGTCCGGTGCCGATTACCTCTTCGGCCTTGATGCCGCTAAGTTCCTCCAAAGCCTTATTCCAGTAAATAATCAGATGGTCATTGCCGATGATAAACGCGGGAATGGGAGAACTTCCAATGATGCTATGCAGGGATTGCCTGCCGTTGCTAAAAACTTCCCGCGCCCATATATTTTCGCTGTATTTTGGATTCTTCTTTTCTTTTTGCCGGCAATATTTATCTTTCATCTTCTATCATCCGGAGAATCAAACATAGTTTTGTTTCGACGATTTAATAAAAAATGAACCCTGTAACTGAAATTTCCTGTGGTGAAGATGATTTTATGTTATAAATGATTATATGGAAGATGCCGCGTAAGTGTCAAGAAATTTAAATCTAAAGCTCTCCGTGGCAATCAACAGCAAATATCTGAAACCATGACAAAATAGCCCTGAACATTATTGCATTGAATGTTCAGGGCTTGTTTGAAAAATTTAAATCAATTTTTTGTCTAAAATTTAACCTTGGGTGCTTCCTTGGCTTCCTTTGGCGCTTCAAAGAATGCGGCATCTTTAAAACCATACATACCGGCAAGCATATTAGCCGGAAATGATTTTATCGCCTGATTATAAATTTGTACGGCCTGGTTGTATCTCATTCTTTCTATGGCGATTCTGTTTTCCGTTCCCGCCAGTTCATCCTGCAGACTCATGAAATTTTGATTGGATTTCAGATCGGGATATTTTTCCACAACCACCATCAATCGGCTCAAAGCTCCGCTCAATTGGTTATTAGCCGCAATTTTATCAGGAACGGTTCCGGCGCCGCCAACTTTAGCGCGGGCATTGGTTACTTCCACCATAACATCCTTTTCCTGTTTGGCGTACCCCTTTACAGCCTCCACCAGATTGGGAATCAGATCATAACGCCGCTGCAACTGATTTTCCACCTGTGCCCACGAACTTTTCACTGCTGTGTCCAACTGAACAAATTTATTGTAATTACCCGCAAAAAAAGAGTAAGCGGCAATAGCCAAAACAACGATTACTGCCAAAATAATGATTAAAGTTTTCTTTTTTGAATCCATTTCTTTCCTCCTGCATATTTTAAATTACAAAATTATAAAGCATCAACGATGTTACAAATCTTTTCGATTTCCCGCAGATATTTTTTGAAGATTTCCTCAACCTCGCCACTGGAGAGTTTATCCACGCCTTCTTTAATATCGGCGCAACTCAAGAACACTCCTGCATCAATAGCAAAAATCTTTGCTGTTTCTTTTATCGTATCGCGCCTATGATGCGGCGCTGATTCCTGTTTTAAATAAAGCAGGGCATTGAATATGGAAGTGAACGCAGTGAATGACCTACTGATCAGTTGTTTCAACTGCCGCGCGCTTCCTCCTGCATCAAGGTAACCATTACGCAGCAGTATTAATTTCCCCTTCAACTCCCTTTCAATTTGAAGACATAAATCTTCCGGCTTGAATTTTAATTCCTCCAGAACGTTCTCGCCATAAATTAAAATGTGGCGGTTGCGCATATTCAGGAATTCTATGGGGTAACAATCCAGAGATTTTTCAATAAACGCCTTTGTCATGACCAGCGGCACTGAAACGCCACTTTTCTTCCATGTCTGAACAGTATCCAAAACATCAGCCAATTTGTCCATGCCGGTGGACATAAGCACAACCAGCAAATTAATATCCGACTTCCCCTTTACATAATGACCGCTGGCTGCGCTGCCGTACAAAATCAGGGAAACCAGTTCCTTGTTAAATACTTTTAAATAATCTTGAGTTAACGGAACAAAAATGTCTTGAGGTTTATCCGGTATTTTTGCCATTGCACACACCCTATTAATTTATTAAAAATCTCCACCGGCCCCGCCGCCGCCGCTCATGCCGCCGCCGAAACCGCCAAATCCGCCGCTAAAACCGCCATCGCCGCCCCCGCCGCGTCCACCGCCGCCTAAAAACATCAGCAGTATCCATGGTAGCATTGAGCGGCCTGTTCTGGTGCCCAAAAGTAACGCCGCAACAATAAAAAAGAAAATCAAACCGACTACATTGCCGCCTCTTTTCACCTGTCGAGCGTTATGCATGTATGGCATGGGCTGTGGTGAATCACTCAGTTGAACATGGGCATCCTTTGCAATGTAAGAGCTAAGCACATACATTGTATCGTAAAAGGCTTTGCCATAATTGCCTGCCTGAAGTTGAGGCTTTAAATACTTATCTCTGATTTCACCGACCAAACCATCCGGCAAAATACCTTCGACGCCGTAACCGGTTTCAATCCGGATTTTTCTTTCCTTAAGCGTTAAAAATATTAAAACGCCTTTGTCCTCTCCCTTTTTACCAATGCCCCAGGCTTTATAAAGGCCATTGACGTAAAAATTATAATCTTCATTATCCCCGATAGTCGGCACAGTTACAACAACAACCGCCGTACCGGTTTTTTGCAGTACCTCGCTGGCAAGGGCCTCCATTTTAGCAGCGCTTTCCGGATCAATAATATTGGCAAAGTCATTGACGGCTCCCCTCGGCGCCGGATATTTGTCCGCCGCAAAAGTTGTACCGGCAACGAGCATCATAAACAGCGCAACAGCAAGAACCGATATTATTTTAATTTTATTGTAAAAATATTTTTTTTTCACAAATTGCCAATTAATATATTTTAAAATTTAAAACCTGTTGCACTAACTTAACCCCGTGGATCCGAGTTTTTTATCCGATTAATTTCTCAAAACTGATTAAAATGCCAGGCAAGCCGGAAAAGACCCGGCTTAACATTGACAAAAGAAATCAGGTTCTGAAATTTATTCTACCTTAAAATTAACTTCTTTTAGAGTTTTGCCGGATGCGTCGCGAAGTTCCACCTTCCAATCGCCTTTCAACCCTCTCAACGTTTTATCGGCATAGGTTCTCCATCTCGAGCCGGTTTTCAATGTCAGAGTTGTTTTCAACATTTCTTTCTGGTTGTAAATCCAGACAAAAGAAATTTCGTTATCCTTTGCAATATTTTTAGTTTCCAGAAAACAGTATACTTTTTCCGTCTTGACTGTAAATTTATCGGTAATAATGGCAGGTTCTTTATCCTTAATATCGGCTGCCACAACAAAACGGGCAATACTAAACTCGGGATTATTTTTCACCGGTTCAGCCTGCTTTGCCTGCTGTCCATAAGCTGAAAACAAAGTACCTCCTGCAAAAACCACAGCCAAAAATGAAATTAAAATTGAGATACTATACTTTTTCATCTTACCCTCCTTTTTCCAGTAGTTTAATGAATTTTAAATTAGCCAAGGTGTCGTCACTATTGCGTAAAGTGTCTTTGCTGTCAAGCACAAAGAAAGAAGGAAAAATCAATCTTGCTTATGCAGTAATTAAATATTAAGAAAATAAAAAAATTTCTTGTTAAGAATGTATTTACCTTATGCCGCCAAAAATAATTCTAATCCATCCGCCGATTACTAAATGCTCGGAACCGCCTGCGGGCATCGGCAAGTTATCTGCCTGTCTGAATGAAAATGGCGTTCACCACGAAGTTATTGACGCAAATCTGGAAGGCATCCTTTTTTTACTGCGTCATGCTTCACATAAAAATACGACCAAAGACCGCTGGACAACGCGCGCCTGTAAAAAAATGGGAATAAATCTCGCCGCGCTGAAAGATAACACCACATACCAATACCCTGGCCGCTATCAGCGGGCGGTTATGGATACTAACCGTCTTTTAAATGTGGCGGGTAAATTATGGGGCGTTGATCTGACACTTGCCGATTATCAGGATCAACGTCACTCTCCGGTGAAGAGCGCCGATCTGATATCCGCGTCCGAAAAACCGCAAGCTAATCCTTTCTATCCTTACTTTCAATATCGTCTGACAAACGCTCTGGAGGGCCATCCTGATTTTATCGGCTTCTCTTTAAGCTATCTAAGTCAGGCTCTGTGCGCTTTTGCCATGATGGGCTTTATCAAACAACTTAATCCCCGGCAAAAAATTATTATAGGCGGGTCGCTTATCACTTCATGGATGAAGCTTGGCGCCAAAAAAAATGTTTTTTGCGGCCTCGTCGATGATATCGTTGAAGGCGCGGGAGAAACAAAATTGTTGGAAATTATGGGAGTTAAAGATGGCCGGCATGAATCGCCTTCCAGTTATAATGGTTTTCCGATGGGTCAATATTTATCACCCGGCCGGATTCTGCCTTACAGCAGCGCGCGCGGCTGTTATTGGCACAAATGCGCTTTTTGTCCGGAAAAAGCGGAAGGCGCTTCCTATCTTCCGCTGGAAGTTTCCCGTGTAACGCAAGAATTGCAAACCTTGACAACGCTTTTGAATCCGTCATTAATCCATATGCTGGATAGTTCTATTTCGCCATCGCTGCTGAAAGCCCTCGCGCATAACCCGCCGGGCGCGCCGTGGTATGGATTCACCCGAATCACTCCGCATTTAGCCGATATTGATTTCTGTTTATCTTTAAAACGCAGCGGTTGCAAAATGCTCAAACTGGGAATTGAATCCGGTGACCAGCATGTTCTTGATCAACTCGATAAAGGAATTGATTTGCCGACGGCCTCATCGGTTTTAAAAACGCTGAAAAGAGCAAATATCTCCACGTACTGTTATTTTCTTTTCGGCACACCGCCTGAAACTGGAAGAAGCGCCGCAAAGACGCTGGAATTTTTTTGTCAACATCACGACTGCATTGATTTTTTAAACCTGGCCATTTTTAATTTGCCGTCCCGAAGCGTTGAAGCGAAGAGCCTGGCCACTCGGGATTTTTATGAAGGCGATTTATCTCTGTACAAAAACTTTCAGCATCCCCTGGGCTGGCAGAGGCCCGCCGTGCGCAATTTCCTGGAGAAAACATTCAAAAAACATCCGGCTGTCGCGCCAATACTTAGACGCACACCGGCATTTTTCACGTCCAATCACGCCCCGTTCTTTGTTTAATACAAATTCTGTTATTAGCATGACGCATTAAATATATAGCTATCTAGCGAAAAGTCCTTATAAGGATATCATCATAAAGCACATGTGACCGCTCACACTGGTTCCTACGAAATACAAGGAATCCTTTATCGTTTCCTTCGCGGACAAATATTTTGCCTCAAAGGAATTTGTTGCCAGATTTAGACAGAACAAGATTTAAAATCGCGCAAAAAGACAAACCAACATCAAGAAACCGCGTAAAAAAGATTCGGGCACGCGTATCTCCCGCCATCGATAAAAATAAACGGAACAAATTGTAAAATTTCATTGCAATACTTTTGTGACTGCGCTAGTTTACCTCCCATGCGAACACTTCGTCTTTTCATTATTTTATCTCTAATAATATCATTAGTCGCATGCGGCAAAAAGCCCACTGCGGATGTTACTCAACCTTTATCAGAAAAAAAACCTGCTTATGGCGACATTCTGGTGCAGGGCGATATAGGTGACGCCAGCAATCTGATTCCGCTTCTGGCCTCCGATTCGGCTTCCCACAATATCGCGGGCATGGTATACAACGGTTTGGTTAAGTACGACAAAGACATGAATATTGTCGGCGATCTGGCCGAATCGTGGGAGGTATCGCAAAACGGCCTTGTTATAACATTTCATTTGCGAAAAGGCGTTAAATGGCACGACGGCTACCCTTTTACTTCTGCCGATGTTCTCTATACCTATCAGGTCACCGTCGATCCGAAAACACCTACGGCTTATGCCGGCGATTTTTTAAAAGTTAAGAGAGCTGAGGCTCTTGATGACTACACCTTTCGTGCAACCTACCAAAAACCATTCGCGCCCGCTTTAATCAGCTGGTCCAACGCCATTTTACCCCGGCATTTACTTTCAGGCAAAGACATAACGAAAAGCCCACTGGCGCGGCATCCCATCGGCACCGGTCCATATATGTTCAAAGAATGGGTGGCCGGACAGAAAATCACCCTTATTTCCAATCCTGATTATTTTGAGGGACAGCCCTACATTGATGGCCACATTACGCGAATTATTCCCGATAGCGCCACCATGTTTCTGGAATTGCGCGCACAAAACATCGCTATGATGGGTCTGACTCCTCTGCAATACACTAGGCAAACAGAAAGCAGTTTATTTAAAAATAATTATAACAAATACAGGTATTTAAGTTTTTCCTACACCTATCTTGGATACAATCTGAAAAATCCGCTTTTTACAGATAAGAGAGTAAGGCAGGCCATATCATACGCCATTAATAAAAATGAAATTATCAACGGCGTTCTGTTGAATTTGGGAAAACCGGCAAACGGTCCTTACAAACCGGGAACATGGGCTTACAATGATAAGGTTAAAATTTATAATTATAATCCGCAAAAAGCCCGCGAACTATTGCGTGAAGCAGGGTGGATTCTTAATCGCGAGGGCATTCTGGAAAAAGACGGCAAACCGTTTACTTTTGAAATAGTAACCAATCAGGGCAATGAGACCAGACAGAAATGCGCGGAAATTATTCAGCGGCAGCTTAAAGAAATTGGTATTACAGTAAAAATTCGTGTTCTGGAATGGTCGGCATTTGTGACAGATTTTATCAACAAAAGGCATTTTGATTCTGTGATTCTGGGCTGGACTATTCCGCTTGATCCTGATGCCTACGATGTCTGGCATTCGAGCAAAACAGCGCCCGAGGAACTTAATTTTATTTCCTACAAAAATCCGGAAGCCGACGAAATGCTTGAAAAAGGGCGTAGCACCTTCGATCAGAAGGAGAGAAAAAAATACTATGACCGTTTTCAGGAAATTCTCGCTGAAGACCAACCTTATACGTTCCTCTACGTTCCCGACGCCCTGGTCATCATCCATAAACGTTTCCGGGGAATTGAGCCAGCGCCCATTGGTCTTGAGTATAATATTATTAAATGGTATGTTCCCAAAGACGAACAAAAATATACAATGACCAGATAAGGATTTCGGCTTAATACGGAATAATCGAATCTCATGTTTTCAAAATTCTGTTGATACTTTTTTTAGCGTTTTTTTGATCCGTAATATAGATATTTTTTACTAATTTCTCAGTCTCTTGATTTTTAGCAATACATATCATTGTTGTCATTAGATTATCATCCTATCACAGTCCATGTTTTTATGTGATAAACTTAAATTTGCATTGTAATAAGTATCATTAATTACTACTATATTTTGATCAAAATAACATGGTTATGGTGGAAATCACCATATGGCAAAAGATGATCTTTTATCCATTTTTATTGCCGAAAAGATGTTATATAAATATTGATCTTTGATTTTATTGTAATTTTAATTGCCGAAAATATAAATACTAACTTCATTGAATCAGGTATATAAATTGCTTTAGATATAATATCGGAAAAGTCTTTTTTTTAAGTAAATTCAGAAATATTTTACAGGGATCGGCTAAATCTAATTAGAGATCGTTCAGCAAAAGCTTAACGGAATGTGAAGTAATATGACCAATAAACTTAAACCAAAAAACAAACAAAAAAAGAAGCTCTCTCCATCCGACGATGATCTTTCTTTACTTGCAAGAGACATTATAGCAAATGCCGGAGTCGGAATATATATCGTACAGAAAAGTAAATTTGTCTATGTAAGTGAGTTGTATCAGAAAATTACCGGCTATACGGACACAGAGCTTCTAGGCACAGAATCCCTCAATAATATTTATTCCGAAGATAGAGAAAAAGTCAGAAACAAGGCGATTAAATGTTTAAAAAAGGAAAGCTTTGAAGCTTACGAATACAGATTTATCAAAAAAAATAATGATCTGATGTGGGTTTTGGAAACGGTTGCTTCCATCATGTACAGGGGCAGGCGGGCTACGCTGGGAAGTTTCATGAATATTACCGACCGCAAAAATGCTGAAGAAGCGCTGCGTCAGAGCGAAGGGAAGTATAGAAGTATTCTTGAAAACATTCAGGAGGGCTATTTTGAAGTTGATCTTGCCGGCGACTTTACTTTTTTCAACGATTCCATGTGCCGAATAACCGGCTGTTCCAAGGAGGAATTGACCGGTACAAATTACAGACGGTTCTCAGATGAAGAAAATTCGGGAAAAGTTTTTCAGGCGTTTAACAGGGTTTACCAGACTGGAGAGCCCACTGAAGGTTTCGATTGGCTGATGATAAGAAAGGATGGCTGCAAAAGATATATTGAAGCGTCTGCATCGTTACAAAAAAGCTCACAAGATAAACCGAATGGCTTTAAAGGAGTTATACGTGACATCACCGAACGAAAATTGATAGAGCAAGAGCTTAACCATATGGCAACCCACGACGTTCTGACCGGGTTGCCCAACCGTTTATTATTCAGCCAGTTACTAAACCACGCGATTCAGACCGCTCAACGCAATAAAAAAAAGTTAGCGGTTTTATTTGTCGATCTTGACCGATTCAAAATTATCAACGACTCTCTGGGACATGAAGCAGGGGACAAACTGCTGCAGGAAATAGCTCAGCGATTTAAACACTTGCTGCGGGCAGCTGACATTGTTGGCCGCCTGGGTGGCGACGAATTCATTATATTGATCGAAGAAGTGAACGAATTAAAGCAAGTAGCAAATCTGGCCCACAAAATACTTACAACCACCATTCAGCCCATGGTTCTTATGGGTGATGAATGTCGCGTGACAGCCAGTATAGGCATCAGCATTTACCCGAGCGACGGGCAGGATGAACAATCCCTGATGAAAAACGCTGACATCGCCATGTATTTTGCCAAGGAAGAAGGCAAGAACAACTACCAGTTCTACTCAAAAAACATTCAATCCATAGCTAATGAACGCCTGTCCATTGAAACTAATCTGCGGCGCGCGCTGGAGCGCCATGAATTATTTTTAAATTATCAGGCCAAGCTGGATTTCAAAACCGGAGCAATCACGGGCGTTGAAGCGCTGCTGCGCTGGAATAACCCGCAGTTGGGTTCGATAACTCCCTCTCAATTAATTCCTGTAGCCGAAGAAACAGGGCTCATCATACCCATCGGCAGATGGGTACTGAAAACAGCCTGCAATCAGAATGTCGCCTGGCAACGCCAGGGCCTGCCCGCTATCTGCATGGCGGTAAACTTATCGCTTCGTCAACTCGCCGATGACAATTTATTAAATGATATTAAAGCGGCCCTGCAGGAATCCGGTATGAAGCCAAATCTTCTGGAACTGGAAATCACCGAGAGCATGGTAATGCATAACCCTCAGCGCCTGATAGCGGTGTTGACTAAAATCAGAGAAATGGGCGTGCGGCTTGCCATTGACGATTTCGGCACAGGTTATTCTTCTCTGGCTCAGTTAAAAAACTTCCCCATTAACACGCTAAAAGTGGACAGGTCATTCATTCGCAATATTCCTGAAGATTGCGATAATAAAGCGATCACTGAAGCGATCATTATCATGGGCAAAAACTTAAGTCTTACCGTTGTCGCCGAAGGCGTGGAAACCAAGGAACAGGAGAATTTTCTGCGTGAACAGGTCTGCGACGAAATGCAGGGTTTTTATTTCAGTAAGCCTATCGCACCCGATCAATTTGCCGATCTGTTGCGTACTCATCACAACAACTCTTCAAAAAAATGCATTAACAAGAGAATCTGACCAATCTTTAACGTAAATTTTTATTTCTTTCCTGAAACATATCATCTTCATACAAAACGGCGCCGGTATCCTTACAGGTCGTGGTAAAAAAAGATTTTACCTTACCGGTCATTACTGCGCAAAGTGGCAACGTGCAAGCGCACTTGGGATCAGGCGAAACTGCTTTCAAACGCGCTTAAATCCACAGAACCTTTATCGTTAACATTGGTCTTGAATTGTTTGATTCCCAGGGATACGTCCTGAAGATGGGCGGGAGACGTAACGGCACAAACGTTCATTTTGGAGATTTTTTCAATATCCGTCGAAAGAAAATCGAAAATTCCGGTAACCATTGCTTCCATAATATTCGCGGTGACGAGACTTGCGCGGCCTTCTCCATAAAGATCGAAGGCAAAGTTGTTAAGAGCCATCCCGTCTGCGGCCTGGGCGATAAGATAAGCGGCATTATAAATCTTATCGTAGTTTATATCGGAAATATTCCCGAGGCCGAACAGAAACAAAATTTCTGCGCCAACGCGCCGGGGGAATGGAATAATAATTTTTTCTTCAAATTCTCCACAGATTCTTCCCTGCTTCATTTCTCTGGAAATCATACCATTGAGGCGCCAGTCTATGAAACCGCAAAGCCCACGCGGCGGCTTTTCATCCGCGAAAACACCCAAAGCCAAACATTTATGTTTTGGAACGTCGGGAGACTCTGTTGACAGGGTTAGTTGCATTTTTTTTATTTAATTTAAGATTAAGGGTGTCCAATATGCCGTTGATGAAAGAGCCGGAATTTTCCGAACCAAAAGTCTTTCCAAGATCAACAGCTTCGTTTAAAGTAACTTTCGAGGGAATATCATCACAATATAGAAACTCAAATACGGCCAGACGCAAAATATTGATATCCACCCGGGACATTCGTCCCAGCGACCAGTTATCCGAACAACCGGCAATAAGTTCATCAAGTTCTTCTTTGTGCTCACATGTGCCCTGCACTAGAAACGCGGCAAATTCTTTAGCCGCTTTGGGTGCGACAAAATTACCCCAGAAAAGATCCAAAGCATCCTGCGTATCAATATTCACAAAATTAAGGCTGTAAAGAACCTGCAAGGCAATTTCTCTTGCCTTTCTCCGTTCGCGCATTTAATTATTAAACCTCAAAGAACTCTTATCACATTGCCACATTATCTTTTGGTACTTCTGCCATAAGATGATGGCAGTTTCATTAAATCTTTTTGAATAGATCAACCATTTCTATCGCCGTCATAGCCGCATCGGCGCCTTTATTTCCCGACTTCGTTCCCGCGCGCTCAATCGCCTGTTCAATCGTATCGGTCGTCAACACACCGAAAACCACCGGAACTTCCGTTTCGAGACCAACCATCGCAATACCCTTGGATACCTCGGCGCTTATATACTCGAAATGCGGAGTCGCGCCGCGAATAATAGCGCCCAAACAAATTATGGCGTCAAACCTGGCGCTCTTTGCAAGCTTTTTCGCCGTGAGCGGCAATTCAAAAGAACCGGGAACCTTATAGATGGCGATATCTTTTTCTTCCGCGCCCGCTCTCATCAGAGCATCAACGCTTCCCTCAATCAGCCTGCCGCAAATGAAATCGTTGAAACGGCTGGCCACGATGCCAAACTTCATTCCTTTGGCGACAATTTTTCCTTCAATTATTTTCGGCATTATTCATTACCATCCTTAATATTTAATTTTTGCTGATCCTCTAAATTTTTTTACCCATTCACACACGTTTGAATGACAGCAATCCGGCCTGCGCAAAAATGACAACGCGGGCAAATTCTATATTTTCAGAAGATGCCCCATTTTCTTTTGTTTTGTTTTCATATACTTTATATTGTTCTCGTTCGGATTTATTTCGATGGGAACCCGCTCAATAATTTCGATCCCGTAACCTTCCAAACCGACTATTTTCTTGGGATTATTGGTCAATAGCCGCATTTTGCGCACACCCAGATCAACAAGGATTTGCGCTCCAATTCCGTAATCCCTTAAATCCTCCTTAAATCCGAGGGCGATATTGGCTTCGACAGTATCTTTGCCTTCTTCCTGCAGGGCGTAAGCTTTGATTTTGTTAACGAGCCCTATGCCCCGGCCTTCCTGACGCATGTAAACTATTACACCCTTCCCTTCTTTTTCCACCATGCTCATCGCACGATGCAGCTGATCACCGCAGTCGCATCTCCTGGAACCGAAGAGATCGCCTGTGAGGCACTCTGAATGGACCCGCACCAGGACTTTGTCATTTTCTCCAATTTCTCCTTTGACCAAAGCGATATGTTGCCAGTCATCAACTTCGTTTTCGTAAACAATCATCTTAAAATCACCGCCGAAACTGGTCGGAATTGTCGCTTCCGCCATTCGCTTGATGAGGGATTCGTTCTGCATACGGTAATCAATCAGATCGGCAATGGTAACAATTTTTAATTTATGTTCCCGGGCAAAGACTTCGAGATCAGGCATCCTGGCCATTGTGCCGTCATCTTTCATAACTTCGCAAATGACACCCGCCGGCGTCAAACCCGCGATACGGCATAAATCCACCGACCCCTCCGTCTGCCCCGTGCGAACCAGGACTCCGCCCCGCTTTGCCCGAATGGGAAACACATGACCGGGGCTGACCAGATCGTCAGGCTTAGCCAGCGGATTAACGGCGGCCTGAATGGTTGTCGCCCTGTCAGCGGCTGAAATGCCGGTGGTAACGCCGTGCCTAGCTTCAATGGAAATTGTAAATGCCGTTCCGAAACGAGCCTGATTATCCTGGACCATCTGTTTTAAGTTGAGTTTATCCGCCGTTTCTTCATTAAGGGTTAAACAAATCAAACCGCGGCCATAACGGGCCATGAAATTAATTGTTTTTGCCGTGGCGAATTGAGCCGCCATGAAAAGATCGCCTTCATTTTCACGATCTTCGTCATCAACCAGGATAACCATTTTCCCGTTTTTAATATCTTCAATTGCTTCTGAAATAGTGCTGATTGCCATTTTTTCATCCTTACTTATTTAAAAAACCGTATTGCGCCAGGAAATCCTTATTGATTCCCTGCGGAGTTTTCAATAATGCTTCCACATACTTGCCCAGGATATCCGTTTCAATATTTACCCAATCGCCTTCTTTTTTCGCGACCAATGTGGTGTTAGAAGCCGTATGGGGGATTATATTAACATAAAACCTGCTTTTTTCAAGTTTGTTCACGGTGAGACTGATGCCGTCTATGGACACCGAACCTTTTTCCACGATATAACGGGACAGATTATCATTCATTTCCACAGCCAAAATAAGCGAGCCGGATTTTTGCGTCTGTGAAAGAATTCTGCCAGTAGCGTCAACGTGGCCCAGAACAAAATGACCGCCCACGAAACCGCCGACACGCAATGATTTTTCCAGATTAACTTTATTTCCCGTCTGTAAATATTTGAGTGTTGATCTGCCAATTGTTTCGGCGGAAACATCGGCCTGAAAATCCTGCTTATTTTTAGAAGTGACGGTAAGACAAACGCCATTCACAGCGATACTGTCGCCAATGGAAACATCCGTTAAATCTATGGCGGATTCAATTTCCAGAACGGCATCGGCGCCCTTCATCGTCAAACGTTTTACTTTTCCCGATCCCTCTATGATTCCGGTAAACATAAATTACTTTTTACCCTTGCTCAGTAAATCTTTTAATTCGGACATAAATTCGCCGACATCGCGAAATTGACGGTAGACCGAGGCAAACCGGACATAGGCGACGCCATCGAAAGCCTTCAGCTCATTCATGATCTTTTCTCCGATAATAGTAGAAGAAATTTCTTCCACCTGCATTTCCTGACAGGCCTGCTCCACATTTTCAACAAGCTTATCTATGGACTCCATGCTGATCGGACGCTTTTCGCAGGCTTTTTTTACGCCATTTAATATTTTCTGCCGGTCGAACTGTTCGCGACGGCCGTCTTTTTTAATGACCATCGGCAGCACATCTTCAACATACTCATAGGTGGTAAATCGCTTTGAGCAATTCAAACATTCCCGGCGGCGGCGGACGGCTTTCCCATCCTTGCTTATGCGCGAGTCAATAACTTTATTTTCCGCATGACCGCAAAACGGGCATTTCATGATCTCGTCACCTTTACAGTAAACCTTAGAGTTGTTTTACGCTTATTCCCGCTTCCTTAAGCATCTGGGCGGCCAATTTATCCTGGTAACCGTCACGGATTACAATATTGACAACACCCGCGTTGATGATCATTTTGGCGCAAATAACACAGGGATGATTCGTGCAATACAATGTTGCTCCTTTGGTATTGACGCCATGCAGCGCCGCCTGAATAATGGCGTTTTGTTCCGCGTGCAGTCCGCGGCATAATTCATGACGTTCACCCGAAGGAACATTAAGCTGTTCACGCAGGCAGCCAATATCCAGGCAATGCTGAAGCTTGGAGGGAGCGCCGTTATAGCCGGTGGCCAGAATCCGGCAATCGCGCACCAGCCCTGCTCCCACAGACCGCCGGCAACAGGTGCTCCGTTTGGATACAAGCTCCGCGATATCCAGGAAATAATTATCCCAATCAGGCCTTTTTATATTCTTCTGAGGTAAACTTGTTGAAGATAATTTTTTTTGGGCCATGTGTACACGCTTTCACAAAGCAAAGATACAGCAGATCAAGTCTAATTACAGATTTTTAATTCTCCCCTGATAAAGTGGGAACCGGTCGCAGAGAGCTTTTACCTTTTCGGCGACGGCCTGAATCTTCTGTTCATTATTGATATCTTTAACCACATCAGAAATATAGGAGGCAATCAATCGCATTTCATCTTCCTTCATGCCTCGGGTCGTCACGGCGGGAGTGCCGATTCTTATTCCGCTTGTTACCTGAGGACCTTTGCTGTCAAAGGGGATACCGTTTTTGTTGACGGTTATGGAGGCGCGGTCAAGCGCTTCCTGCACGTCCTTGCCGCTTACGTCCTTGTTGGTCAAATCAACCAGCATCAGATGATTATCCGTTCCTCCGGAAACCAGTCTGAACCCCTGATTTTTCAATTCATCCGCCATGGCCTGAGCGTTTTTAATAATTTGTTTTTGATATTCCTTGAATTCCGGCATGAGCGCTTCTTTGAAAGCAACAGCTTTAGCGGCGATCACATGCATCAACGGACCGCCCTGCATACCGGGGAAAACCCTGCTGTTGAGCGTTTTCGCGTAAGCTTCCTTGCACATCACCACGCCGCCGCGCGGACCGCGTAATGTTTTATGTGTTGTGGTCGTTACATATTCGCAAACCGGAACGGGCGAGGGATGCAGTCCCGTGCAAACAAGTCCCGCTATGTGTGCTATATCCGCCATAATGACAGCGCCGACTTCATCGGCAATTTTCCGGAACTTATCAAAATCGATTGTACGGGGATAGGCGCTCGCGCCGACAACGATCATTTTGGGTTTATGTTCCCTGGCCAGTTTTTCGACTTCGTCATAATCAATGGTCTCTGTGTCTTTGCTGACGCCGTAGGGAACAATCTTATAAAATTTGCCGGAAAAATTGGCCGGACTTCCATGAGACAGATGTCCGCCATGAGACAGATTCATTCCCAGAATCGTATCACCGGGCTGAACTGCCGAAAAGTATACAGCCATATTCGCCTGTGTGCCGGAATGCGGCTGAACATTAACATGATCGGCTCCAAAAAGCTGTTTGCAACGGTCTATCGCCAGAGACTCCGCTATGTCCACAAATTCACAGCCACCGTAATAACGTTTCCCCGGATATCCTTCCGCGTACTTATTCGTCATCACTGAGCCCTGCGCTTCCAGCACCGCTTCACTGACAAAATTCTCCGAAGCGATAAGCTCTATTTTACCGGCCTGCCTGCGCGTTTCCAGATCAATGGCCCGGCTAATTTCTAAATCAACTTTTTCTAAAAAAGACATGTGAACTTTTTCTCCTTTGCTCTTAATCCTTTAAAAGGATAAAATATTGTTACCTCAGTCCGTATATTTTCTAAATAACAAGACGGCGTTGACGCCGCCGAAACCAAATGTGTTGGACATGGCGGTATTTATTTCTTTATGCCGGGCGACATTCGGCACGTAATCTAAATCGCATCCTTCGCCGGGATTATCCAGATTGATCGTTGGCGGGATAATACCTTCCTGCAAAGCTTTAATGGCAAATATGGCTTCCACCCCTCCCGTTCCTCCCAGCATGTGGCCGGTCATAGACTTTGTTGAGCTGACCATCAGCTTTTTGGCATGTTCTCCAAAAAGAGATTTGACGGCCTGGGTTTCATATAAATCGTTGAGCGGCGTTGACGTGCCGTGGGCGTTGATGTAATCAACATTTTCGGGACTTAAGCCCGCGTCCTTGATCGCAACCCGCATACTGCGGGCGGCGCCTTCATGCCCGGGCGGCGGAGCGGCCATATGAAAAGCGTCAGAGGTGCACCCGTAACCGGCAAGTTCCGCGTAAATACGCGCCCCTCTTTCTAAAGCAAACGATAATTCTTCGAGAATAATTATACCGCAACCTTCTCCGATGACAAAACCGTCTCGGTCTTTATCAAACGGCCGGCTGGCCCTCTGCGGCTCATCATTTCTCACCGACAGCGCCCGCATGGCCCCAAAGCCGCCAACAGCCAATTGGGTTACCGCCGCTTCGACTCCGCCGGTAATCATTACATCAGCGTCTCCCCAGGCAATGGTCTTGTATGCATCGCCAATAGCCGATGTCCCCGCCGCGCAGGCGGTAACGGCACAATTGATGGGACCTTTGGCTCCAAATTTTATGGAAACATGACCGGATGCAAGATTGGCCAAAACGGCCGGAACTGTAAAGGGAGAAATTTTGCGGGGATCGGCGCTAAACAGGTTTTTTAATTCTTCTTCCAGAGTGGCGATACCGCCGATAGCCGAACCGATTATAACGCCTGCGCGCTCGGAAAATTCAGGGCTGATCGTCAATTTCGCGTCAGCCATGGCCATTTCCGAAGCAGCAAGAGCATAAAGAATGAAGTCGTCATAACGACGGACTTCCTGTTTATTTACAAATTGCAGAGGATCGAAATTTTTTATTTCGCCCGCAATTCTGGATTTACAAGAACTACAATCAAACTTGGTAATCAGGCCAATACCGGATTGACCGGTAATCGCGCCCTCCCATGATTGACTAACCGAATTGCCCAAGGGAGTCAACGCCCCAAGACCTGTTACAACAACACGCCTTTTCATTGGCTAAAATCCTGAACGGCGAACTATTGAACGCCTTTTTGCTTTAGAAAATCAACGACATCTTTAATGGTACTAATTTTTTCCAGTTCCTCATCAGCTATCTCTATACCAAAAGCTTCTTCCATTTCCATGAGGAGCTCAACGATATCTAAAGAATCCGCTCCCAAATCATCAATAAAAGACGCTTCTAAAACGCACTCTTCTTGAGTTACATCCAGTTGTTCCATTACAATTTTAATGACTTTTTCTTCTAACGTCATGCAAAATCCTCCTCCAGTCTATTATTACCTTAATAATCAGATCGTTTTATACTGCATTTACCTCTTTTTAAAAAACAATCCTTTTTTATGCAAGAAAATAACTTCATATATCTTTACACATACAACCGGTATAGTCCATTCTTATAAAAAGATTATTGTTACTCTTTAAATTTCAGAGGCGTTATTTTCGGATCTGTTGCCATCATGCGCTTAAAAATTTAAGCGGCGCCTATGGCATTTCTATATTCTTTTTTTAAGTTATGATACTAGGCGTTCTTTTCCGCTTTTCCGTATTCTCTGCCCTTATAAGTCTCACATGTCGGACATACGCGATGAGGCTGTTTCGGCTCATTACACTGCGGACACAAAGAAATTGAAGGCGATTTCAAAAAATCGTTCGCTCTTCTCTGATTACGTCTTGTTTTTGAATGTCTCTTTACCGGATTTGGCATAAATTATCCTTCTTTATAGTTAATTTTTTATCGTAAAATTTTTTAATACAGCCATTCGATTATCAACAACATCTAAGCGGCAACTGCAGGAAGAAGTGTTCCAATTAGCGCCGCATTGCGGGCACAAGCCCTTGCATTCGTCCCTGCAAAGCGTTTTAATAGGTATCTGCAAAATTATCTGCTCGCAGATAATAGGCCCAAGATCAATAAAGTCGCCTTTATAGTAACTTATTTCCAATTCTTCCGGCGTAAGCTCCAAATCTTCCCTTGTTTCAGCTTTCGCGGGAATTAATGTATAAGCGAAATCAGCGCCAATGGACAGTTTTGTGTTCTCTAAACAACGGCTGCAGCAAATATCAACCAGCGCGGTAAGCGATCCCTTAATAAAAACAGTGCCTGAAGTCTTTGTGACCAGACAGTCTACATCAACTCTATCCAGTGTAAAATCAGCACTTTCGCTATCTTTAAAGCATGCCCTAAACCAGGCATCATCTTCGGAGAAGACGAATCTCTGCCCTTCCTCCGGGATGAGAAACACGTTTATTTTCAAAGAATTAGCCATTAAAAGCCTGCTTACTTTTAAAAATTTTACCTTATCAATAATCGAAAGAGTTAATTATAAATTCTTTTTGTTGTCAAGCATAATTTATTTGTCTTAATGAAGGATTAAAAAGGTGATTTTAAATTGGCGAAAGATCAAGGTGCTTGACAAAAGGATGATGTCAATCCTATAAGGTTACAAAAAACATAGGAAAATAGAAACATGGAAAAAATCAGAACCCGTTTCGCGCCTTCTCCAACAGGCTTTTTACACATCGGCGGAGCGCGAACCGCTCTTTTTAACTGGCTTTATGCACGCCACAACGATGGAGCATTTGTTTTACGGATTGAGGATACAGATCAGACACGCTCTACAGATGAATCGACAAAAGCGATACTGGACGCGATGGCCTGGCTGGGGTTAAACTCGGATGAAGGCCCTTATTTTCAGGCACAACGTGTTGATTTACACAGGGAAATGGTGCTGAAGTTAATTAAGGAAGATAAAGCCTACTATTGCACATGCACAGCGGAAGTCCTCGAAGCAAAAAGAAAACAAGCCCTGGCCGAAGGGAAAAAACCCAAGTACGACGGCACCTGCCGCGATAAAAAATTAAGCAAATCGGCAAACAGCGTTGTGCGCTTTCGCGGCAGGCAGGACGGTGTTACCATTGTAGAAGATCTGATAAAAGGCAATATTATTTTTAACAATGAAGAGCTTGACGATTTGATCATCGAGCGCGGCGACGGTTACCCCACATATAATTTTGCCGTGGTCATTGATGACGCTCTGATGAACATCACCCATGTCATCCGCGGCGATGACCACGTCAACAACACGCCGCGCCAGATTTTATTGTATCAGGCGCTGGGTTTTGAGGTCCCCAAATTCGCCCATGTCCCGATGATTCTGGGAAGCGATAAAACACGTCTGAGCAAACGGCATGGCGCAACATCGGTCATGGCTTACAAGGAAATGGGCTTCCTGCCGGAAGCGCTCGTCAATTATCTTGTACGCCTCGGCTGGTCGCACGGCGATCAGGAAATTTTTTCGCTTGCACAACTGGTTGAGCATTTCAGTCTGGACGCGGTTGGTAAATCACCCGCTGTTTTCAACCCCGAAAAACTTCTTTGGCTTAACGCTCATTATATAAAGAATGCCGATTCCGAACGACTGCTTAAAGAAATGAAGCCTCTGTGGCCGGCAACTATAAATACAGGCGATTCCGCTTTTACTAAAAAAGTTATTATCGACCTGCAACCGCGAACAAAAACTCTGGTGGAACTGGCTGCCGCCGCAGACTTCTATTTCGCGGATACAGTTCAGTATGAAGAACAATCGGCACAAAAATTTCTGGTCCCTGATGTTCTCGCCAATTTAAAAGCAATTGCTGCGGCAATACCGGCGGTGCAAAATTTCAGCAAAGATGGCATTGAAGAGTTCCTCAAGGCATTCACTGTGGAGCTAAATATTAAGTTTAAGGCGATCGCTCAACCGCTACGGGTGGCTCTCACCGGTAAAACAGTAAGTCCCGGTATCGATGAAGTTATGGTTACACTGGGCAAGGATCGGGTGATTAAAAGGATTAACGATGCCATTGCCTATATTGCATCTGGCCCTGATGCGTAGATTGCGCGGGTTCAGCAATAATTGCATCATCTTAAACCGCGGCAATTTCATCTTGACTTTTTTTAGTGAATTGCATAGATAGTTTCGCTCAATTTTTCACAAAACCGGGGAACGTCCAGCGATAGGACTCAGGACTCTGAACCATATAACCCGGGTTCGAATCTTAGCCCCAGCCATTTTATGGTCCCATCGTCTAGTGGTTAGGACGCTGGCCTCTCACGCCGGAAACCAGGGTTCAACTCCCTGTGGGACTACCAAGTAATTCAATAACTTACAACAAAAATATTATGCTTCGATTAAATTGGGTGTAATATAGGTGTAATCAGGATCATCCAGGCTATCAACCACTTCTTTGTTCGCTCCAGGTACGAGGTGCCCATATATATCGACAGTGACTTGAATGCTATGATGCCCTAGTTGGTCCTTAATGTAAGCAAGGGAACGATTATCTTGGATAAGTTGAGAAGCATAGGTATGGCGGATATCATGGATGCGGATTTGTCGTATTTTGGCTTTCTCAAGTAACTTCTTGAATACACGCTCCCTCCAATGACCTTCAATTAAAGGCGTGCCTATATCGGAAATGAAAATCCATTCGGGCATACCCTCTCCTTTAGCAAGATATTCTTCTTTCCGTTTAATTTTCAATTTTGTAAGACATTCCGTTAGTTGCCGAGACATATCAATGTTTCTGTATTTATCATTTTTAGGTGTACTTGTATGACTTTTTGACCTGCTGCGCCTGACGATAATAAATCTGTTATTAAAATCAATGTCGCCCCACTGCAAGGCAATAACTTCACCAAGTCTCATACCAGTGCGACATAAAGTTAAAAGCATCGGGTAATGCTTCGGGTAATGCTGCAGGCAAGTCTCCAAGAGCAATTTTGTCTCTTCCCTGGTGAGTGGATCAATGTGGTATTTTTTTACTTTTGATCTTATTAGTTTTCTAATGATTTGCGCCGGATTTGAAGAGATCTTATTATCATCAACAGCAAGCTCTAAAACTCCACTTATTGCGTTTTTGATGTGTGTCGCGGTACTGGCTGCGTATCCTTCCTTAAGTTTCTGTTGTAATAACTTCTTCACCACAGCCTTGCTTATGTCAGTCACCGGAGTTTTTTCAAGATCCGGCAATACATGATTTTTAAGAATCCCCGTATAATCTGATATGGATATTCTTTTACAGGTGGCTGGTACGGTATTTTCAATCCATGTTTTTGCATAATGACCAAAAGTAACATCTTCGTTTTTTTCTAATTTAAGATCACCAAGAATTAACTTGGCTTCAATCTTCTTTGCAGCCTCAAGCGCAAACCTCTTGTCACGACCAATTTTTTTTGATCTGCGCTGACCATGGTGCTCAATGAATATCCACCAATCGCCTGAACCTTTTATTTTTTCTCTGACTTGTACGGACATAGACTATTTTATCTTCTTATCGATATACTTTATTAAATCTGAAATTTTAAAATCAGAGTCCTTTATTTTTTTTAGCAATAATATTTCTTCGTCACTAGGTTCATATATTTTAGAAAACTTTGTGTTCTTGAAAAATGGTTCAACGTTCTCTCTTTGAACTGGTTCCCACTTTTTCAACATTTCGTATTGTTCTTCGCTTATTGATTGAACAGAAATAGATAAGCTAATTTCAATTGATTCAGACTTTGCAATTTCAGAAATTTTAACGAGAGGATTTTCAAGACCTCCGCCTAACATAATCATATCCGTGTCTTTCTTCCGTCGAAGCACGAATATATTATTTTTATCGTCTTTTACAATAATTGCATATGTTGGTGTTTCAAACAATGATCGATCCAGATATTTTTTAAATCCAGACAGTTCAGGCTTCAATAAAATAAGTTTAACATTTTTGGCGTATTTTATAATGCTGTACAATGGTTCATAACCTGGGAAACCCGGTACGAGGCCACGGGTAAGCATGAAAAGTTTATAAAAATTATCTTTATTAAACGGATATGCAGAATTATCATTAATAATTCGCGTATTAATATTCAGTCTTTTGATAATCGATTCAATATTTTCTTTTGATATTCCAAATCCTTTTTTCTCAAATTTATCAATTGCCGAGCGTGATAAATTAAATAAACCAGCAAAATTTTCCTGAGTATATCCACTGGATTCTCTAATTAATGCAATAAATTCATGTAGTTTCATAAAATTAACGTGTAAGCAAAAAAATGGTTGCAAAAGGTAGCAATTTATATATAATGATACTAAATAATGACACTTTAGAATGATACCAAAATCATGAAGAAAACACAATATAAATTATTCATGAGGTATTAAAGCAGCACGAAATATTTCTTGCGCATGCGATAACGATAGTTAGGAATTTAGCGGATGACGATAAAGAATGAAAAACCATTTTCGCAAGGTTGGGCCAAAGTAAATAAAACGGCAATACACATTGGCATGAGTCCAAGGTCAGTTCGCAAACTTCTCAGGCAGGGATTGCCTTATTCTCGGTTGCCATCAGGAGCTATCCTAATTTCACTCGATCAGGCTGATGAATATATAAAAAAATTTCAAGTCGTAAACAACGAACTTGATAGCGTAGTTAATGATGTCATCAAATCGACAAAATAATCTCTATAATCTGCTTAAAAATAATTATATAAATGACCTTATTGTCAAGAGAAAATAACGAAGAATTGTATGCAATAATCGAACGTGCCAAGACACTATCGTTAAACGATATTATCCGACAAACGAAGGCAAAAGAAATATCGGAAAAAGAGAATCTTCTTAAAAATAATACCTCCCGCAAAAATCCCCTTCAGAAACAATCAACTTTTTCTTTTCTGCCAAATGAACTCACGCGAATAAGTCCTTTTTTTGTCATGTCAAAATTTGAGATGGGGCATCGACCTTTGGAAAAGAGAGTATGTGAAAATTCATGGGGGAAAATGGAAATCCAAGGGGAGCGTTTATCAATATTTGATGAGGGTATTTTGCTCGCAATTTTAAGACTTTCATTATTAAAAAAATCATCAAATTTTTCTACGACTATTCATCAAATTCTGAAAATTCTCGGTACTTCCCCCGGCCGAAATACCTATCATTCTGTTTGGTCCTCGGTAAAAAGACTTGGAGCAACAACTATAAGCCTTTACGTCAAAGATGAAAAAAAAGAATCCTTCACTCATATTTTGGCTGGCGGAATATGCGACGATAAATACAACATCACAATAAGCATAAATAGATTTTTTGGCGAAATGTTTTTAAAAGGGCTAATTACTGACATCGATATCGATTTCAGGTCCAATCTTAAGGGCGATATTTCAAAAGCATTATACCGGTTCTATCGAAGTCAGCCAGCCAATTATGAAATACATCTTCAGAAATTATGTAACGCCATCAACCTCGATCAATCACAAAAAAAATTCAGACTCCGCGAAAAAATAAACAAAGCTTTAAATGAATTAAAAATGAATCATTTCCTTGCGGCCGGGATAATAAATGAAAAAGATCACGTCATCACCAAAAAAGGTGAGGGAGTGAAAGTTTAGACAATTGAAGATGATCTCTTTGACAATTGGAGATGTCACCTTAGACAATTGAAGTGGCTTTAATAGACAATTGGGGATGATAGTTTTGACTTTTGGGGATGTTTTTAGATTATTTCATAACAATATAAAACACATGCATGACATGAAGTATTTAAAAGATATTTTAGATATAAAAGATATGTAAGAGAAACATTGAATTATTTTTCGCTCATGGGTTTTTGAATCATGATTTTGTTAATATTCGACATTCTCAATTACATAATTACGGAACCATGGCTGTATTTGGCAGTTGACGTTAGTGTACGCGGTTTTTAAGGGACACCATATACAACGGTTACCCGTTGTGAGTTCAGAATGAAATTGATGATAAGCAATAGTAATCATTAGCGTAATAATTCATTATTAACATATTAATGCATTAATAGAATTTTATGAGCGGTGTAAAATTACAAGACAATAACATGCATTAAATTGATGGTTTACGTATTTAAACAGGTTAATAATTCTATATTAAAAAGAAGAAAGAGGGAAAGGCATTATGGCAGTGAAAAGCTTGTCAATTTCCGATGAACTTTTAGAAAAAATTACCCGCGAGGCTAAACAAAAAAATCTTTCTTTTTCCGAATTGGTGTGCCAGCGGATTTCCCAAAGTTATGTGCCGGCATCTTCACAAAAATACGATAACAACGCTGAAAAAATCTTGGCCAAGATTGATTCCCTCGACACAAATTTTAAACAAGCCGTTAACGCTTTGAAGAAACAAAATCCGCAGATAGATTTAGAAAATCAATTGAGTGACTGGCTTAATATTTTAGAAAGCAGAATCAAAGATAAGATCTCCGTGCTGGGATCATCCATAGAAAATCAGAATCAACTTTTTAAGGATTTGTATCCAAAAATCAAATATAAAAATTCATACGACTGGGGTGATACTCTTGTTTATATCGCAGATCATTTTATGAGTTCTTCCTGGATTCATTCCGGGAATATTCTTCTTTTACTGCTTCTGATTTCTTTGGGCGTAATTATCTTCTTAAATACAAAAGATTGGGATTGGACAAATAAAGCATTGTTAGTTCTAGCCGTAATTCCGGCATATTATTTTTTACTTCACCGGATACTAAAATGCCTCGTCGTCCGGTGTGGCTGGCATCAAAAAGAATAGTAATTTTTCTTAAATTATTAAAAATCAAATTAAGAGGTCATGCTTATGGGTCCGGTTAAAATAACAGCAACAGGCGTAAAAGAATATTACTATGAGAAAGATATTATCTATAATGTCGATGGCCAGCAGGATAATACGCGTTGGTATGGCGGCGGCCTGGAAGCTTTGGGATTGAGTGCAGGTGAAAAAATCTGTGGGAATGATTTTGTAAACATAGTCGAAGGAAAAAATTTATACGGTCATCAAAAGGTTCAACTGTCTTATGAAAGTAAAGGCAGGACAGAGCATAGCGCCGGTGTTGATTTTGTCTTTTCCGATCCCAAATCAGTTTCCATTTTAGAACATATTGTCGGTGATGCCGGAATAAAAGAAGCCCGCTTGGTTGCAATTAAAACTGTAGTAAAACATATCGATGAAAACTATATCGCTTACCGGGAAACACATGATCATAAAACTGAAATTGTTATTGCTCCGGGAGGCGGAATCTTTGCCACATTTGCTCATTCGACCAGCCGGGAAAACGATCCTCAATCGCATACTCATGTCATCATCAGCAATATGGTGGAACGTCCCAATGGAGAATTCCGCGGATTGTGGAATAAAGAAATCTTCAAGCACCAAAAAGAAATTACCGCGGTTTATAATGCGACAATGTCCAAATCTCTTGCCGCATTGGGCTATGCCATTGAGAATAGAGCGAATGGCCTTTATGAAATCAACGGTATGGAGAAAGATTTAATCAATCAATTTTCCAAGCGGCATGAAAACATTGAAAAGACTGAAGAACAATTAAAAGATGTTTTAACCTTTGCCAATGACGCTCAGATAAATAGGGTAGCAACTCTGGAAAGCCGGCCTAATAAGCATTATTTATCCGTTGAAGCCCTGAAATCTGATTGGAATAAACAAATACAGGATTTGGGCTATTCCCCGGAAATAATATCCGGCAACGTCAGACATACAGCCCAGGAATTAAAAATAAATAACCTGACGCCCCAAGACTATATAAATAACGTCGTACGGGATCTTATTACCAATGAATCCACATTTTCTCAAGCCGAGCTTCTGCGAAATGTCCTAACTTTATCCATGGGGAAATATGATAAATCAGATTTTATTTCTGAAATGGAAAAGGCTAAAATAAATAACACTATTCGGGAAATAAATCCCGGTATATTTTCCACACCGGAAATGATGGAGATCGAACAGAAGATTCTTGATGATCTGAAGCAAGGTCAAGAGAAAATGAGTTCGCTTATGACCATTCCTGAATCCAATAATTTTCTCGATAATTATCAGAAACAAAACAAAACCAATCTGACCGACGGGCAGAAAGAACTTTTTCGAGTTGTAATGACTTCGAAAGATCAATTTATTATCTGTCAGGGGGATGCCGGTTCCGGTAAAACAACCGTATTCCAAGCCATAGCCGAAGCCGCAGAAAGTGCGGGAATAATTTTGGAAGGTTATTCCAAAACGGGCAAAGCAGTTCAGGAATTCATGGAAAAGACCGGGGCCAAAGGACAGACAGTTGACTCTTTTCTACAGAATAAAAATATAGCTGTTACGACAAATGCCATCCGGGTAATTGACGAAGCGTCAATGCTGGGAAGCAAACAAACACTGGAAATGATCGAATCAGCTAAACGTGATAACTGCCGAATGGTTTTGCTGGGCGATGTTAAACAATTACCGGCAATTGATGCCGGCCGTGCTTTTCAGGATGCCCAGGAACTAGGTCAACTACATGTTGTTACGCTGGCGGAAAGTATCCGGCAAAAGACGGAATATATCAGGCAACTGGTTGAGGCCATAAAAGATAAGGATATTGACCGTGCACACCAGATTTTGGAATCAAATAACAGAATAACAGAACTAGCTGATCGGGATGAACGTTTAAACGCTGTAAAAGAAGCGTATTTGGAAAAAGGTGGTGTGGATAATGGTACTCATATAATTACGCCAACCAATGCCGACAGAAAGGCTTTAAATGAAATGATCAGGACTGAGATCAAAGAAGAGGGAAAACTTACTTCAGAACAAGCTTTCACCATTCGGGAAATAATCAGCAAGAAAGAAATCGAAAAGAGATATGCTTACAATTATGAAGAGAATCAAATCTTATATGCCCAGAAATCCTTCAATGGCATGAATCCCGGCATGGAGGCCAGAATTGTCAGTATTGATCAAACGAACAACTTTTTAAATTGTCAGACAGTCGACGGCAAGGATTTTTTTATTGATGTTTTCCAAAATGGCGACAAGATCAGAATTTTCAATGAAGCGCAAAGAGAATTTGCCGCAGGCGATTACATCGTCTTTCTGAAAAACGATAAATATTTGCAGGTTCAAAATGGATTAACCGGAACAATAAAAAACATTGATGAAAATGGCAATCTATCCCTGGACATCAACGGAAAGGGAATATCATTCAATATCAAGAATTATAACTATATCGATCATGCCTATGCAATAACGACACATAAATCCCAGGGAGCATCTTACTACAACGATATATATTGTGCAAAAGCAAACAATGTTGACCAGAAGCAGTTTTATGTTGCTGCCAGTCGCTCAAGGTATGATTTTGAAATATTTGTTGACGACAAGGAAAGGTTCTTTGAAAACGTAAAAACAGAACAGCAGAAATCATCAACTCTGGACTACACGAGAGATAACAAAACAGAACAAAAATTAGAAGGCGAAATAAAAAACGACGATAAAGAATCTAATAACGAGATAAAACATGACAAACAGCAAGAGCAATCTATGGGGCAGGAGAAACCACACTTTCGTGAAATGGAGATGGAATTATAATTTCTGCAGTCACGATTATTCATGGAAAGAATAATTATTCGCTATAGAGCAGATTTCACGGGTAATCTTCGATATTCAGAGACTTGATTTTATACTAACTTTTAATCTGCAATCCACAGTTTTCATTCATCCATTTTATGGTAGTTTATAGTCTTCAATCGTTAAAAAAAAGATAATTTCATGAAGAAGATTGCTTTCGCAATTATTGTTGTTATGTTTGTTTTTACATTAGCTATTTATTGAACTATTATAATAGCTTCTAGAACAGTTTTAACTCTTCGGTTTTTCTGCCTTCCTTAATCGGTATCGTTGCTGGCAATAGGTTTGGTCTTGCCGTAACCAGTCGCGGTAAGACGGGAACCATCTCGAATTTATCAATAAGATATTGACGAACGCTCTTAGCTCGTTTTTCGGACAGTTTCTGATTATATGCATCACCGGCTATATTATCAGTATAACCTGCAATTTCACCTTTTGAATCAGGATACTGTTTCATGAAATAAGCCACTCCCTTGATTTCATGATAATATTTATCCTTGACAACTGCATTGGCTGTATTGAATTCCACGTTAAGATTTATGGTTATCTTCTCTTTCATGGGTTCGGGAGGAGGAACCGGCGCCGGAGGAGGAGAAACCGACGCCGGAGGAGGAGCTAGTGCTGGAACCGGAGCGAATTCAGGAACGGGTTGGACAACCGGTTTAGCACAGCATTGAGGAAAAAATTGCAGTTGCACTGTTTAATCGAGTCATCATAATTGATATCCGGCAAACCACCGTCTCTTGCTTCTACATATGTTTATAAATTAAATTATCGGGAAATAACCTCAACTTTATTTGATATATCTTTCATTAAACCACGAATGCTAGTGCACAACTCATGGTTGATATGTGCTTCTCCTGAACCATCAGGACAAATTATTGATACGTTCTGCTGCATGGTATGTTTCCATACGACTTCTTTCTTATCATGTACCTTTATACCTGCAGTAATAATGGTCAACCAATTTTGCTCCATTTTCAAAGCAAATCAACATCTAATTTTGATCTATTCTAATGACAGCAAAGGTTTGGATTTCATAAAGCAACATAGAATATGAGTAGGGATTAATTCTGGATGCCTATGATAGGTCAGAGCTGTACCCATACCCAAATTTCCTGTTGCCGTCTGTTATGATTTTTCTTCTGCTTAGTGTCCCGCGGGAATAAATTTTATTCATATTTATTGAATAAAGCAGGAGGACAGAGGACCCCTTCATTCTCTTCCCTGTTAGAGATTCCCGCGAGATATTCTTTATCACAAAAACTATTCTACCCAGCAGATAATGCTATGACTTGCCTTGCTCATGTTTGATAAATATTTAATGCAAGATACGTATTGAAGGAAGAAAAATCAATCCCCCATATGGGTGGTTTTATTAATATTGTTAAACTGAAATAAACTAATGACATTAATTTATTTCATGATATACTGAAACGGCATATTCTTTAGTTGGTAATCATTAAAAGGCATTGACATGAAGAATCGTTTAAAAAAACCGCTGAATAATAATTATCACGAACAAATATTTTTGAAGGCACCTAATCCTATGACTATTTCCACGGTCAAGGAAGGTGTCTATATAGATGTAAATGAAGCCTTTGCAAAAATATTTAAAGTGCGGCGGCGGGACGTAATCGGAAAAACATCCATTGAATACGGGGGAATTACAAAAAAAAGAAGATTAAAGATAATTCATGACATAAAAGAAAAAGGACATGCTCAAAACATATTAACATTTGGAACTAAAAATAATGAAATGCAGTGCATAATGCTCAATATCGTACCGGTGAAGTTAGACAAGCAGGTTCTTTTGGTGACTATTGGGACCGATATTTCCAGACTTAAACTGTCCAAAGATTCTCAGCAGTATGATGCTTTGATTAAATCGTTTGATTCCATTAACGACGCCGGTGTCGTCTTAATTGGCAATAATAAGAATAAGCAATCATATATATTTTACATGAATGAAGTAGCAAAAAATGTTTTGAAAGCAAAGTCGATTCAGGGTTTACTTAATGACCTTGACGGAAATGAATCAACATTTATAAGCACCGGGGCAGGGGATTACCATATCAGAAAAATTTCAACCTATCATGATTCGCCGCTGAAAATAATTCTCATGGAACAATTTCCAGAGACTAAACTAATTGAGAAGAAAATGAAGCAGCAACGCTTTACTCCCAGACAACAGGAAGTCGCTCTCTTAATTGTTACCGGTTATTCAAACAAGGAAATTGCCAAAAAACTATATATCAGTGAAAATACAGTAAAAGAACATATGAAAAACATCTTTAGTAATATGGGTATTAGCTGTCGTTGTGAACTTTTACCTAAACTGATGAACCTCCGGTAAATCTTCCAGAAAAAAAGACATGATAATCTAAAAAGTGTGTTTGTAAGAGTGAGGAGAAGACAGTACAGTTAATATTTGTCGGAAAGAAGGGATAGCACCTGATATTTGCTATAAATAGTGACCTACCCCTGGATCTTGTACCACAAGTTAAGTTAGAAATCCGTTATTTTTATTTTGCAAATTTTATCCTGCAATCTTTATATTACAAGTTTCGAGACTACAAATTCAAAGAAATTTTAATAAAGGTCTTTTCTTAAACGGCTGAGTAAAAATTAGCAATATTATGGCCTTCCTACTTTGATATCTTAGTGATGAAGAATTTTAACCATATTGAGAATCCACCATAAAATAAGCTAAAGCAGCCCTTTCTGAGCAGTATTGCTCTTAATGGCGTAATGCACGGGGCAGATGCATATTTGACCATTGCCAAACGCTAATTGATATGGACAAGATGATTGTCGGGTATCTTTCAGAAACATAAGGTTTGTATCAAAGATACGTTCAACTGCACACGTCTTGTGGTAGCCGCATTTATCTGAAGTAAGACAGGAAAACTTGTGAGGGCATTTTGTTGTCATTTTGAGCACGTCATCGGGAACTTTAAACTGCATAACATCACTCTCCAAAAAGCTTTAGAAATAAAAATAATTAAATTAATCAAAATAAAAAAGTTTGTCAATCCACCCGAAAGGGTGTTCTATAAATAATTTATTAAGACCTGCCCCTGGATCTTGTGCCACAAGTTAAGTTAGAGATCTGTTACTTTTACATTGCAACTTTCAACCTGCAATCCTCAAATTTAATGTGTATTTCTGGGTAAGGTTGAGCACGTTTAATAATAATATAATACAAGCCACAAACCAAGTAGAATGCAAGCAACTCCTAGCAAACGAACAATGAACGGGCTAGTTACTTTTTGTTTTTTTGAAACAAGCTTGGAATTAAAGATACCGTTTTGCCGCCAAGGAATTGATTCCAAAATATTTGATCCTAGTTCAGGGAGAATTAAAACAACAATACCAAACACAATATAAGATAAACTTAGAATTTTACATAGAACATTGTCATTCATAAAGATTTTTCAATTTAGAAGAAATATTTAACAATTTCCAGGATCAAGAGTCTATTAGCTCAAATGTGAAATAAATATCTTCGTCACCGCTTGCAATACTTCTGATCTGCCTCACGATGGATTTCTTCCCGAAAATTCTAATAGCTTTTTGAAAATACCCCTTTAACAAAAGTTCAAAATACGCATTTTTTACCTCAATTCCGATAACGATGAAATGAACAACATTATTTTCCAAGCGTGTCGTTATCCTGCCACCATCAAAGTAAGCCAAATAAATTTTGGGTAACGACGTCTCAACGAACTGCTTTGTATCTTTCGTCAGCATATAAGAACTGTAAGAACCTCCCTGCGATAAGGCATATTTTGCTCCTACTTTTCCAAACGTTTCATATTGTGTTTTGTCATTATTAAAGAATTCCCTGCACATCTCATCAAAAAGAAAGATTAATTTATCCACGGGGATAGGGGTCACGGCCATAAGTACAGACACGCCGAAATATTTATCCTTCTTCGCCAGTTTGTCCATAAAATCTTTCCAGCGTTCTTCTCCGAAAACTGCAACCATATTCGTTTTTGTTACAACATAAAAAATGCCTTTTACGTTCATAAGATAAGTTCCTTTCAAAGCCATTATATTATTAAGACTAAAAATATGATTTTTTTACAGGACGTTTTCTAGCACAAAATTAAAAAAATAGAAATTTGAAACGTTCATGAAGTATGATGTACTTGCCAAGTCCACATTTTTTGTGGTTTTCTAAATTGAGGATTAGGAAGTAATGTTCAAAATATTCTTATAAATGGCGATTCTTATATTAGCATATTATATATAGTTTAATAATTTCATAAAAGACATATACCTTATTTAGATCTTTAAAATATTTACTCATAAAGCATTAATAATTAATTTTTGTTTGTCTATTTCTTTCACTTGCAAAGGTGAATTTTTAAAAGTCCTTCAAAATTGAGGTTTACATCTCGATCAACAGTTTTTGAGGGTCGTTAATTTTGAGGATTGCAGGTTGAAAGTTGTAATAAGTTATTAATTATCTGTTAATTAGTTTATTCAAAAATATCGCTTTAGTGCATTGTAAAAAATCTAATCTTTATATACTTATATCATCATAATTTATGACCTGCCCCCAGATTTTATACCACAAGTTAAGTTAGAAATCCGTTATTTTTATTTTGCAAATTTTATCCTGCTATCTTTATATTACAAGTTTCGAGACTACAAATTTAAAGAAAATTAAATAAAGGTCTTTTCTCTTTCAGTTTTAAAAATAAAAAAGGCCTCCATGAGTACTATACTCAGGAGACCAACTTTTTCAGCTACCTAGGGCCTGGTTATGTCTATCGATCAGATGAAGTCACAAGCAATGTTTGAAATTAATATACTGCTGATGATTAAAATGTCAAATAGAATTTATTTGAAATCACACATCTTCATCTGAAATAAATACTTCTTCATATTTCTTCTGAAGTGCTTTTGCGACCTTTAATTCCGAGTTTCTTCTCGTTGGCAAGCCTTTTTCCATTTTTGTGATGGTTTGTGGAGCCAAACCTGCCAGCATGGCCAGCTTTGAGATACTTAATGGAATGGCTTCACGCAACTGTTTAATCTTATTTTTTCTCATTCCCCGGAATAGCAACTCCCCCATTTTTTATTCTATAATTTCAAGTAATGCCCGTTTATGCATTTTGGATGACACGGCGCTCAAAAGGGTCCTGATGGATTGGGCTGTTTTGCCTTGCTTCCCAATAACTTGTCCTAAGTCTTCTTTTGCCACACGCACCTCAATCACATATGCTTTTTCGCCGATAAGTTCATTTACTTCCACTTTGTCCGGATGATCAACTAAAGATTGAACGATATACTTCATAAATTCCTTCATCGTCAGCACCTCCATTGGATTTGATTAACACTGCATGAAAATCCGCTACAATATTTGCACCGCTTGCGACTTTTTTTATTTATCGTCAACCATCTTCTTTAATTCCTTTCCCACCTTGAAAAACGGTGACCTCTTCGGTTTCACATTTATGGCATCTCCAGTTTTAGGATTTCTTCCATTGTAAGCTTTATATTCTCGAACAGTAAAGACCCCAAATCCCCTGATCTCAATCCTGCCGCCTTTGCCAAGAGTTTTTTTGAACTCATCAAAAATAAGATCCACGATACCCGCCGCCTTTTTTTCCGTCAGATTTTTCTCGTCTGCAATCGCTGCTATTAAATCAGATTTATTCATGACAAACCCCTTATATATAATGATTTCTGATAATTATTTATCCTGTTGATCAAACCGTTCCCTTATGCATACCACCAGCGTTTCCAAATCACTTTCCGGCTATTTTAATAAAAAGTTCAGATCAGTTTCCGACTGCAGAAGTTTACTGATTATTTCCAGAAATAAGTGTGGCAGATAATTTGTGTAGATGAACTTTCTGCATAATCAGCAAAGTATTGTTCAATTTCTTTGTTTATTATTTACACTGAATTCCGCATTATGATAGCTGTAGCTCATGACATGTGAAGAATTTTCCATCTCAATGGACCCTTTTAATAATCTAATCCGCCCAGTTTGTGGAACTTGCGCCTCGCCGGTGGTCGCTTTTGAGAGATCAATTTGAATTTCTTGCGATGCATTTATTGTAATTGTTTTACCCCCACCTATTTTCAGTTCCGCATTACCTTTGGGAATAACCAAAATCAATGAAGATGACTTTTTTTTCTCCACTTTAATTATCAATTTTTCACCATTCTCTATCCCTTCAAGAATGAGTTTAATATCGCCGGATTCGAGTGCAGCGTTAATCGTTTTAGTATTTTCATTATTAGCAACAGCTTCTAATGCAAATACCCCACAGCATATAATAGTCATCAATGTGAACATTACATACAATAAATGACCTGTTTCTTTTTTCCTCATTTTTATATTCTCCTTTCCATTCCTGATTTGACAGCGTTTTCTGATGCGGGACACTACTTAACTTATAAATTTTACATAGTGTGCATAAAAATTTAACGCTTACTTGCCTTTTCTCTGATTCAAAACACTTTATGCGATAAATGCAATTGAATCCCTGAATAAGAATTTAAAAAACGCCGGGCTTCATTTTTAAACGACGAGACAGCTGTCAATTTACTGTATTGGGCATGGAAAAACAATGAGAAAAAGTGGACAATGCCCGCCAGAGATTGGGCAAGGCGCTTAACCAGTTTGCAATTTTCTATAAGGATCGGATGCTTTGCTGATTAAGCAGAAAGTTCATCTACACAAATTATCTGACACGCCTAGTTTTAGACCGGTTACATCAGAAACCAAGAGATGGTTTCGGTGTCTATATAATCCTTTCTAAAAAAGGTCTGTTTAAGGTGTCACACTTTTAAAGCGCATTGTTTACCATCTCAGCCTTTGACCGCCTTTTAGAATTTTCGTCTTGACATGGAGTACCACAAGTGTTACACTTATTTCCAAAGGAGAAAAAAATGCCAACCAAAAATCCGAGAGTAAACGTTGTTATTGAGCCACCACTGTATAGTGTTATGCATGATCTTGCAACAAGCGGAGGAGTTTCCTTATCCACACTTGCTCGGGATCTTATCAAGGAGGCAATAGAGTTACGGGAAGATGTTGCTTTAGCAGCGTTTGCCGACAAGCGAATGAAGACCTTTAACAGAAAAGTTGTACTCTCACATAAAGATGTATGGAAATGATGCATGCCTTTCACCTTACACTATCATCCTGCTGTTAGTATCGAGGATCTACCGCTAATAGATCGAAAATCAAAAGACAGAATCCGGAAAGCCATAGAAGAACGGTTGCAGACCGCTCCTCAGGAATATGGGAGACCTTTACGAAAGTCGCTGAAAGGTTACTGGAAACTACGTGTAGGTGATTATCGGGTCGTGTTCAAAGTGACCGAATCCGAAGTATGGATTCTTGGCATTAAGCATCGGAAATCGATTTACGTAGATATCGGTACGAGGACATAACTAAATTCATGCTAAGAGATTGTGAGTAAGCGTTTGGCTCCGACCCTCTTTTGTAGTTCGAAAAGATAAAAAAATATTTAACCCCCTTAATAGAGATAGGACTGGTCCCGTAATCTCATTTTTTAAAAATAAATTTTGTGCCAAGTAATAAACGATAATCATTAAAAAAAACTTCCGCAAAAACACCCTTCTGATTGATAAATATTCATTTAAGTGGTATTTTTCATTACACTTAGTTTTTGCAAGTGATTTCCGTCTTTTTGCCAGATAGAAAGAGTAAAATGCAAAAGAAGCCGACGTATAACCTCGAGACATTTGTCAATGAAGACTTTGTTAAAATTGTCATTACCGGAGAAGTAACAAAGGATGATATCTATGAATTGACGAATGAGGTATCTGAGATCGTCAAGTTAAATAATACCAAAAAATTGTTATGTGATATACGTGCAGTAAAGGGACGTCTGGGATATACAGATACGTATCTTTATATTACAAATTTATCCTCTGTTTTTTATAATATTAACATTGTTTTTGTGGACATCCCGGAAAATGCAAAATTACAGTCATTTCTTCAATCTGTGGCAAGACAAACCGGGATAAACGTAAAATGGTGTACAGACCCTGATGACGCAATTTCCTGGCTCAAGAGTTTATCTTCCTAAAACCGATCAAACAACCATCCCCATAAAGATGCCAGACTTCAATCCATATCAAACCAGTGTTAAACACATATTACACAAGCTAATATAGACACGATGTCTTAAATTTTATTGTCATTATTTCTTATTCCTTTTGACATCCAGTACAATTATGTGTATTTTTTTCTATGAAAGACGAAGTTCTTAAAAAGATTGACGAATTAATATAACTAATATTAATAACTATCAATTCGTCACTAAAGTAATAGATTAACATCTAACCCATTGGATCATTTTAGCATAGGGGCAACGTCATGAAGGATCAATCACTCCGGGTATTGATGATAGAGGATTCGGAAGACGATGCTCTGATTATAATCCGTGAGCTTAAAAGAGGTGGATATTATCCGGTATATGAACGGGTGGAAACTGCTTCCGCCATGAAAGAAGTCCTCAAAGCTAAGCAATGGAACATCATTCTTTGCGATTATAAGATGCCCAATTTTAGCGCTCCCTCAGCCATTGCCCTTTTAAAAGAATTAAATATCGATACCCCTCCTGTCATTATCGTATCCGGAGCTATTGGCGAAGAAACGGCCGTAGAATGTATGCATCTGGGCGCTCAGGACTATATTATGAAGGGTAACCTTTCGCGGCTTTGTCCGGCTATAGCCAGAGAACTGGAAGATTCAAAAGTTAGAATCAACAAAAAGCACACGGAAGAAAAATTACACTATGAGCAAAAACGGTTCCGGGCTTTTGCAGAAAATTCTTCAGATATCATTGTTATCGTGAATAGGGAGGGAATCATCACCTATGAAAATCCAGCGGTAGAGAGAATTTTAGGCTTCAAACTTGAGGAAAGAATTGGCGCCGATAAAGCTGAAAATGTTCATCCGGATGACATCAAGCATGTAACTAATTCATTGAATACTTTATTCGGAGATAAAAGCGCCCCTGCTCAACAATTTGAAGTGCGTCTGCGTCATCGTGATGGAAGCTGGCGTAACTTTGAAGCTATTGCAAGGCATATGGTGCATGATAATATTGTTGAAGCCATCATTGTTAACCTGCGTGATATAACCGAATGCAAACAGGCAGAGGATGCTTTGCGGAAGAGCGAACAGAGTCTTGCTACCATCTTCAACACCGTTGGAGACGTTATTTTCCATCTGGCTGTTGAACCCGCAGGACAGTTCCGCTTCGTTTCTGTCAACCCGGCTTTTTTGAAGATTACCGGATTGAGCGCGGAAAACGTGGTCGGTAGGACAGTGAACGAGATCATCCCGGAGCCGTCCCTGACGATGGCCCTGGGAAAGTACCAACAGGCCATAACAGAAAATACTATAGTGTGCTGGGAAGAGATATCTGATTACCCTACGGGACGATTGATTGGCATCGTCAGCATTGCGCCTGTCTTTGACGATAAAGGCAATTGTACACATTTGGTTGGATCAGTTCAGGATATCACCGAGCGAAAAAAGACAGAGGAAATTTTAAAAGAACGTGACCTTGTTTTTAAGAAATTATCCGCCAATGTTCCCGGAATAATATTCCAATTCAAGAGAAGCCCTGACGGACGTTATTGCGTTCCCTTTGCCACATACGCGGTGAAGGATATTTATGGATTCTCTGCGGAAGATTTAGTTCAAGATTTTTCTCTCTTGTCCAAAGTCATATATCATGAAGACTTCGAAAGATTTGTGAATTCCATTGAAGAATCCGCAAAAAACATGACTCAGTGGCAATGCGAATATAGAATACAGCCTTCAGGAATGCCGATTAAATGGATTTATGGCACATCAACCCCAGAAAAACTGCCTGACGGCAGCGTAATGTGGCATGGATTCAATACGGACATTACTGAACGCAAGCAGATAGATGAGTTAATACGTCAGAGCGAAGAAAAATACAGGAGTATTCTGGAAAACATCCAGGAGGGTTATTTCGAGGTAGACCTTGCCGGTAATTTTACCTTTTTCAATGATTCATTACAGCAATTTCTCGGCTACACCAAAGAGGAATTGATGGGCACGAATAACCGACAATATACAGACAAAGAAAACTCAAAAATACTTTTTCAGGCATTTAATAAGGTTTACACCACAGGGGAACCCACCGAAGGATTCGACTGGCAGGTCATAAAGAAGGATGGAACCAGGAAGTACATTGAAGCATCTGTATCATTACGGAAAGATTCATCGGGTAAACCAATTGGATTCAGAGGAATGGTGCGTGACGTTACCGAACGCAAACAAGTAGCGGAGAAATTAAGAGAATCCGAGGAGAGATACCGGTTAATCGTGGAAAACAGCCGCGATATTATTTTTATGTTAAACGCCGCGGGAAAATTCATTTATATTTCCCCGTCCATCAAGGAAATCCTCGGCTACGCTCCGGCAGGACTCATTGGCCGTGAGATATCGTCCCTGATTCACCCGGATGACATTCCTCATGTTCAGGACATTGTACGGCGCAGCATCACGGAGGGTTATGAAAGCCGTGGCACCGAATACCGTGTACGCCACGCGTCGGGAGAGTGGCGCTGGCACGTTACCAGAGGTAACGTTGTGCGCGATCTCAAGGGAGGCTTTCTGTATTTCATCGGGCTGGCGAATGATTTTACCGAGCGAAAGCAGGCGGAGGAACAACTTCACCAGACGCTAGACAGACTCAAAAAAGCGGTCGGCACAACGATTCAGGTCCTGGGCACGGCATCGGAAGCACGGGATCCGTATACGGCGGGACACCAGAAGAGGGTTGCCCGTCTTGCCCGCGCCATCGCCACCGAGATGGGACTTCCCCAGGATAAAATAGAAGGAATCCGCATGGCGGGTTCCATCCACGATATCGGGAAATTATCCATCCCCGCGGAGATACTGGTCAAGCCCACAAAACTGACGAACCTGGAATTTTCCCTGATTAAAGAGCATCCCATGCTTGGACACGAGATGCTCAAGGATGTGGAATCCCCATGGCCGCTGGCGGAAATTGTCTACCAGCATCATGAGCGGATGGACGGCTCCGGTTATCCAAGGAAACTGAAGGGGGATGAAATTCTTTTAGAGTCCCGGATTCTGGCCGTGGCCGATGTGATGGAGGCCATTTCTTCCCACCGTCCCTATCGCGCGTC
>Ga0335069_10000609_pt1 | contig 59576 bp, 44 predicted proteins | sample Lox_Sample_11_FD_206714 | JGI IMG/M metagenome (GOLD analysis project Ga0335069, IMG submission 206714) | Soil microbial communities from Loxahatchee National Wildlife Refuge, Florida, United States - Lox_Sample_1.1 | ecosystem: Environmental > Terrestrial > Soil > Wetlands | place: USA... | reverse complement strand
CGGGCGAGAGGTGGCGGAGTCCGGCGACGCGTCGGCGCGTTAGGCGTCGAGCAGATATCCGCGCGCTAGCGCCTCGTACGCTGCGACCTGCGCGCGCGCCCAGGCGGCGTCGCGGCCGAGCTCGGCCGCCATCAGCGCGGCGACGGCCGGCGCGGCCTCGATCGATGCGCGCGCGTCGAGCAGCAGCGCGCGCGTGCGGCGCGCGAGCACGTCCTCGAGCGTGCACGCGAGCTCGTGTCGCACCGCGAACACGACGTGGACACCGCGGTACGGCAGCTCCGCGTGGAGCGGGCGCGCCCACTCGGAGTCCTCGCGCGCGAGCGCATCCACGTGCGCGGCGTCGGCGCCGTAGACACGCATCGCGGGATCGAACGGAAGCTGCGGATCGTCGCGGCGCATCCAGCCGTGCAGCACCAGCGACTCGGTGACGCACGGGCGCGCGTCGAGCCCGCCGACCAGGATCGCGTCGGCGAGCGCGTCCTCGGCCATCTTGCGGTAGGTCGTCCACTTGCCGCCGACGATCGTCACGAGACCCGAGTTGCTGACGTGCACGGCGTGCTCGCGCGAGACGCTCTTCGTGTCGGCGCCGTCGCCGCGCATCAGCGGTCGGAGCCCCGCGAAGACGCTCTTCACGTCGGCGCGCGTCGGATCCTTCGCCATGTAGCGGCCGGCGTTTCGCAGGATGAAGTCGACCTCCTGCGGCAGCGCGCGCGGCTCGAGGCTCGCCTCGGTCTGCGGCGTGTCGGTCGTGCCGACGAGCACGCGGCCGTACCACGGGATCACGAAGAGCACGCGGCCGTCGTCGGTGTGCGGGACCATGATCGCGTTCGGGCCCGGCTGGAAGCTCGCGTCGAGCACGAGGTGCACGCCCTGCGAGGGCTGCACGAGCGGCGCCGCGTCCGGCTCGTCGAGGCGGCGCACGCCGTCGCTGAAGACGCCGGTCGCGTTGATCACGACCTTCGCGAGCACGCGGTGGTGGAGGCCCGTCTCGGCGTCGCGCGCGACCACGCCGCAGGTCTGGCCGCTGTCGCGCCCGGTCTTGATCAGCGCCGTGACCTCCATCCCGTTCAGCACCACGGCGCCGTGGTCGTCGGCGGTGCGCGCGAGCGCCATCGCCATGCGCGCGTCGTCGAACTGCGCGTCGTGGTAGATCGTCCCACCGAGGAGGTCCTCCTGCTCGACGTTGGGAATGGCGGCAATCGTCGCTTCGCGATCGAGACGGCGCGAAGGCGCCAGGTTCTGCTTGCCGGCGAGCGCGTCGTAGAGCTTGAGGCCGATTCCGTAGAAGGGACCTTCCCACCACTTGTAGCGGGGCACCACGAAGCCGAGGTGGCCGACGAGGTGCGGCGCGTTCCGGTAGAGGATCCCCCGCTCGCGCAGCGCCTCGGTGACGAGCGAGAAGTTGAGCTGCTCGAGGTAGCGGACGCCGCCGTGCACGAGCTTGGTGCTGCGGGAGGACGTGCCCTTCGCGAAGTCGTGCGCCTCGAGCAGCGCGGTGCGATAGCCGCGGCTCGCCGCGTCGACGGCGATGCCGAGCCCGGTCGCTCCGCCGCCGACGACGAGCACCTCGAACGGCTCGCCCTCGAGGCGTCGCAGCAGGTCCGCGCGATTCACGGCGCGAGAGCCTACACCGAGCGCGGCCTGTAGCATGCGCCCATGTCCGTGCGCTTCCTGACCTCGCCCGCGGCGAGCGAGCGCCTCCGCATCGCACAGGCATGGCTCGAGGCGCGCACGCCCGGCGAAGAGGTGCTCGTCGTCGGCGCGACGGCCGACGCCGCGAACGAGCTGTTGCGTCGCGCGGCGCTCTCGCGCGGCGCGGCCTTCGGCTGGCAGCGCGCGACGCTCCCGCGGCTCGCGTCGGCGCTCGCGCAGATGGCACAGGGCGCGCGCGCGGTGCCCGTCTCGTCGCTCGTCGCTGAGGCGCTCGCGGCGCGCGTGCTGCACAGCGCACGCGGCGCGGGCGGCCTCGGCCGCTTCGTCGACGTGGCGGAAGGACCGGGGGTCGTGCGCGCCGTGGCCGGCGCGATCGACGAGCTGCGGCTCGCGCAGGTCGAGCCCGCGCGCGTGGCCGACGAATCGCTCGAGCTCGCGCGCTGGCTCGCGGACTTCGAAGCGCTGCTCGCCGCCGAGGGGCTCGCCGACCGCGCGCGCCTGCTCGCGCTCGCGACGGCATGCGCGCGTTCGGGCGCGGCGCACCCGTGGCTCGGCCTGCCGACCTTGCTGCTCGACGTCGCGATCGAGAACGCGGCCGAGCGCGAGCTCGTCGCGGCGCTGCGCGCGCGCGCTCCCGAGCTGCTCGCCACCCTGCCGGCCGGCGACGAGGCTTGCGAGCGCCGGATCGCGCGCGCGCTCGGCGTGGAGCCGGAGCGCCTCGCCGCGCCGGCGGAGCCGGCGTCGCTCGCGCGCCTGCAAACGCACCTCTTCGAGGAGAGCGCTCCGCCCGAGGCGCCGCTCGGCGAGGATGTGGCGCTCCTCTCGGCGCCCGGCGAGAGCCGCGAGTGCGTCGAGATCGCGCGCCGCATCCACGGGCTCGCCGCGCAGGGCACTGCCTTCGATCGCGTCGCGGTGTTGCTGCGCTCGCCGGAGGCGTACCGCCCGCATCTGCTCGAGGCGTTCGGACGCGCCGGCATCCCGGCGCACTTCGCGCGCGGCAGCCGACAGCCGGACCCCGCCGGACGCGCCTTCCTCGCGCTGCTGCGCTGCAAGGGCGAAGGCCTGTCCGCGCGCGGCTTCGCCGAGTATCTCTCGCTCGGCGAGGTGCCGGACGCACAGGCTGGCGCGCCGCCCGCGGCGCTGCCGCGCGCCGAGCGCTTCGTCACGCCGGATCTCGAGGCGCTGCCCGAGGCGATCGCGGGCGCGTTGGCCGAGCCGTCGCGGCCGGGTGTCGATGACGAGTCTCGCAGCGCGGGCGCGGAGGCCGAGGGAAGAGTGCGCGCGCCGCGCGCGTGGGAGCGGCTGCTCGTCGACGCCGCGGTGATCGGCGGACGCGCACGCTGGGAACGGCGCCTCGAGGGGCTCGCGAACGAGCTCGGCGAGCAGCTCGCCGATCTCGAGGACCCCGACGATCCGGCCGCCGCGCAGATCCGGCGCGACCTCGCCGATCTCGCCGCGCTGCGCGCCTTCGCCGCGCCGCTGCTCGACGCGCTCGATGCGCTGCCGCAGCGCGGGCCCTGGGGCGACTGGCTCGACGCGCTCTCGTCGCTCGCGACGCGCGCGCTGCGGCGACCCGCGCGCGTGCTATCGGTGCTCTCCGAGCTCGCGCCGATGGCGGCGGTCGGCCCGGTGGATCTCGACGAGGTGGTGCTCGTGCTCTCGCGGCGGCTGCTCGAGCTGGCCGAGCCGCCGCCGACCGCGCGCTACGGCCGCGTGTTCGTCGCGCCGATCGAGGCGGCGCGCGGCCTCGACTTCGACGCGGTCTTCGTGCCGGGCCTGGCCGAGCGCCTCTTCCCGAAGAAGATCGAGGAGGAGCCGATCCTGCTCGACGCCGCCCGGCGTCGCCTCGACGAGGACCTCGTCACGCGCAGCGAGCGCGTCGCGCACGAGCGCCGCGCGCTGCGACTCGCGGTCGGAGCGGCCACGCGCCGCGTCGTGCTCTCGTATCCGCGCCTCGATCTCGACGCGTCGCGCCCGCGCGTCCCATCCTTCTACACGCTCGAGGCGCTGCGCGCGGCGGAGGGCCGGCTCCCCGGGTGGGCCGAGATGGCCGCGCGTGCGGAGGAGACCGGCGACGCGCGCGTCGGCTGGCCGGCGCCGACGCGCCGCGAGCAGGCGATCGACGAGGCCGAGCACGACCTCGCGCTGCTCGAGCGGCTCCAGGACGTCGACGAGGCGAAGAGCGTCGGCGCCGCGCACTACCTGCTCGACGCGAATCCCAATCTGGCGCGCGCGCTGCGCTTCCGTGCGCGGCGCTGGCTGCCGCGCTGGACCGGCGCCGACGGCCTGGTGCGGCCCGGCGACGGCGCGCGCGAGGTGATCGCGCCGGGCGCGCTCGAGGCGATGGCGGAGCACACGCTCGCGGCGCGCAGCTACTCGCCGACCGCGCTCCAGCACTTCGCGACCTGCCCCTACAAGTTCCTGCTGCACGCGGTCCACAGGCTCGCTCCGCGCGAGGAGGTGGACGCGCTCGAGGAGCTCGACCCGCTGACGCGCGGCGCGCTGGTCCACGAGGTGCAGTTCACGCTGTTCGGCCGGCTGCGCGACGAAGGCCTTCTCCCGGTGACACCGGAGCGCTTCGAGGCGGCGCGCGCGCGGCTCGACGCGACGCTCGACGAAGTCGTCCTGCGCTGGCGCGACCGGCTCGCGCCCGCTATTCCGCGCGTCTTCGAGGACGCGATCGACGGCGTGCGCGCCGACCTGCGCCACTGGCTGCGGCTCGCGGCGAACGACACCACGGGCTACGTGCCGTGGCGCTTCGAGCTGGCCTTCGGCCTCGCTGGCCGCCGCGGGCGCGACCCGCACTCGCAGGCCGAGCCGGTCGCGCTCGACGCCGGCATCCGGCTGCGCGGCTCGATCGACCTGGTCGAGCGGCGCGACGACGGGCACGTCTGCGTTACCGATCACAAGACCGGCAAGGACCGCGCGTCCGAGGGCGACGTCATCCGCGGCGGCGAGTCGCTCCAGCCCGTCCTCTATGCGCTCGCCACCGAGAAGCTCTTCCCGGGGGCGCGCGTCGACGGCGGTCGCCTCTACTACTGCACCGCGGCCGGCAACTTCAGCCTGCGCGACGTGCCGCTCGACGCAAAGGCGCGCGCAGCGGCGCGTGCGGTCGCCGAGACGATCGGGCGCGCCCTCGACGCGCCCTTCCTGCCGGCGGCGCCCGCGAAGGGCGCGTGCCGCTGGTGCGACTACCAGGTGGTCTGCGGGCCGTACGAGGAGCTACGGACCTCGCGCAAGCCGGCCGAGCCGCTCGCCGACCTGACCGCGCTGCGGGATCTCGAATGAGCGCGCGACCGCTGGCCGACACCGAGGCGCGACGCCGCATCCGCGAGGACCTCGCCGTGACGCTCTTCGTCGAGGCCGCCGCGGGAACCGGCAAGACCACCGCGCTCGTCTCGCGCATCGTCGCCACCTTGCGCGCGGGGCTCGGCGCGCTCGACGGCATGGTCGCGGTGACCTTCACCGAGAAGGCCGCGGGCGAGATGAAGCTGCGGCTGCGCGCGGAGATCGAGCTCGCGCTCGGCAGGACGTCGGCGGGAAGCGACGAGCGCGAGCGCTTCGAGCGCGCGCTCGAGCAGCTCGAGCTCGCGCGCATCAGCACGATCCACGGCTTCTGCGCCGACCTGCTACACGAGCGACCGGTCGAGGCTCGTGTCGACCCGCTCTTCGCCGTCGCGAACGAGGACGAGCAGCGGAGGCTCCTCTCGCGCGCCTTCGAGCGCTGGTTCCAGCGCGAGCTCGGGGATCCGCCCGAAGGCGTCCGGCGCATCCTGCGCCGCAGGCCGCGCGCAGGCGGCGACGGACCGCGCGCCGACCTCGAGAGCGCGCTCGCAAGCCTGGTCGAGCACCGCGACTTCGCGGCAGCGTGGCAGCGCGCGCCGTTCGAGCGGGAGTCCGCGATCGACGCGGCGCTGGCGCAGCTCGCTCCGCTCGCCGAGCTCGCCGCGCGCGCCGAGGATCCGGAGGACTGGCTCTCGAAGAGTCTCGCCGAGATCGCGCGCTTCGTGCGCGAGATTCAGCTCCGCGAGCAGGTCGCGCCGCGCGACTACGACGGCCTCGAAGCCGAGCTGCGCACGCTCTCGCGCGGCCGTCTCTGGGGCTGGAAGGGCCGGCGCCGCCGCTTCTACGCGCCGGGCGTCCCGCGCGACGACGTGAAGGCGCAGCGCGACGCCGCGAAGGAGACGCTCGACCGGCTGCGCGAGGGGTGCGACGCGGACCTCGCCGCGCTGCTGCGCGAGGAGCTGCGCGGCGCGGTCGCCGCCTACGAGGAGGAGAAGCGCCGCGCCGGCTGCCTCGACTTCGTGGACCTGCTGCTAAAGGCGCGCGACCTGCTGGTGCGCGACGCGCGGGTGCGTCGCGAGCTCCAGGCGCGCACGACGCACTTCTTCGTCGACGAGTTCCAGGACACGGACCCGCTCCAGGTCGAGATCCTGCTGCTGCTCGCCGCCGACGATCCGGACGAGAGCGACTGGCGACGCGCGCGCCCCGCGCCGGGCAAGCTTTTCGTGGTCGGCGACCCGAAGCAGTCGATCTACCGCTTCCGGCGCGCCGAGGTGGCGATCTACGAGGAGGTGAAGGCGCGGCTGCTCTCGCTCGGGCCCGCGCACGGCGCGACCTTGCTCCACCTGACGACGAGCTTCCGCTCGCCGCCCTCGCTCCAGAGCGCCGTCAACGCGGCGTTCGAGCCGCTGATCCACGCTGTCCCCGACCGCAGCCAGGCCGAGTACGTCGCGCTCGAGCCAGCGCGCGACGAGGTCGTCGGCCGCCCGACCTTGATCGCGCTGCCCGTGCCGATGCCCTACAGCGAGCGCGGCTACCTCACCGACTTCGCGACCGAGCAGTCGCTGCCGGACGCGGTCGGCGCCTTCGTCGCCTGGCTCGTGCGCGAGAGCGGCTGGACCGTGCCCGTCGCGGGCGACGATGGACAGGTGCGCGAGGAGCCGATCCGCCCGCGCGACGTCTGTCTCCTCTTCCGCCGCTTCAAGAGCTTCCGCGAGGACGTGACGCGCGGCTACGTGCGCGCGCTCGAGGCGCGCCGCATCCCGCACGTCCTCGTCGGGGGCCGCTCGTTCCACGACCGCGAGGAGGTGCTCGCGATCCGCAACGCGCTCGCCGCGATCGAGTGGCCGGACGACGCGCTGCGCGTCTTCGCGACCTTGCGCGGTCCGCTCTTCGCGCACGGCGACGACGCGCTGCTCGCCTTCCGCCATCGCCACGGCTCGCTACACCCGTTGCAGCCGATCGACGAGGCCGCGCTCGACGACACCACGCGCCCGGTCGCCGCGAGCCTCTCGCTGCTCGCGTCGCTCCATCGCGCGCGCAATCGCCGCCCGATCGCCGACACCTTGCGGCGCCTGCTCGAGGCGCTGCGCGCGCACGCCGGCATCGCGATCTGGCCGACGGGCGAGCAGGCGCTTGCGAACTGCCTGCGGCTCCTCGATCTCGCGCGCCGCTTCGAGCAGCGCGGCGCGCCGAGCTTCCGCGCTTTCGTCGAGCGCCTCGAGTCGGACGCTCAGCGCGGCGAGTCGCAGGACGCGCCCGTGGTCGAGGAGGGCACCGAGGGCGTCCGCATCATGACGGCGCACAAGGCGAAGGGCCTGGAGTTCCCGGTCGTGATCCTCTGCGACCCGACCTGCAACGCGACGCGCGACACGCCGTCGCGACACGTCGACCCGGAGCGCGGGCTCTGGGCCGAGCCGCTGGCGGGCTGCGCGCCGCGCGAGCTGCTGTTGCACCGCGAGGAGGAACTCGCGCGCGACGCCGCCGAGGCGGTGCGGCTCGCCTACGTCGCGGCTACGCGAGCGCGCGACCTGCTGGTCGTGCCGGCCATCGCCGACAAGGAGCAGGAAGGCGGCTGGCTGTCCGCGCTCGACCCGATCGTCTACCCGAGCCGGATCTCTGCCGGCGAGCGCGAGGCCGCGCCCGGCTGCCCGGCGTTCGGGGCGGAGGCGGTGCGCGTCGTCGCGGGCGGCGTGCGGCCGCGCGAGCGCTACCCGTCGCGCGAGTCGGTGCGGCCGGGGCGGCTGCGCCCGCGCGCGGGCAGCCACACCGTCGTGTGGTGGGACCCGAACGCGCTCGAGCTCGGTGTCGAGCAACGCGTCGGCCTGCGGCAGCAGCGACTGCTCGAGGCCGATCGATCGAGCGAGCGCGCGACGCAGGGCGCGCAGGAGCACGCGGCGTGGCAGGCGGCGCGACGCGCGCGGCTCGAAGCCGGCGTGCGGCCCTCGCTCGCGGTCGCGACGGTGACGGCGCTCGCGGCGGAGCCCGCTGCCGCGGCCGGCGCGGTCGGCTTCGAGAGCCTGCCGGGTGCGCGCGCCGAGCGCCCGCACGGCGCGCGCTTCGGCACCCTGGTCCATGCCGTGCTCGCAGCCACGGACCTCGGCGCCGACTCCGCACGGCTGCGCGAGCTCGCCGCGCTCCAGGGCCGTCTGGTCGACGCGACACCGGAAGAGGTCGCGGCGGCGGCGCTCGCCGCCGAGCGCGCGCTCGCCCATCCCGTGCTCCGGCGCGCGGCGCGCGCGAGCGCGCTGCGGCGCGAGACGCCCGTGCTCTTGCGCCGCGACGACGGCCGCCTGGCGGAAGGCGTCGTCGACCTCGCCTTCCGCGAGCAGACGGATGCAGGCGCGCGTTGGACCGTCGTCGACTGGAAGACCGACCGCGAGCTCGGCGACCGGCGCGCCACGTACGAGCGTCAGGTCGCGCTCTACGCCGAGGCGATCGCGCGCGCGATGGGCGAGCCGGCCGAGGGGATGCTCCTCGTCGTCTGAGCGGCCGGGCTCGCAGGCGCGCGCCAGCAACTCTCCGCCGGAGCGATCAAGCCGGTCGTGCCGCCGGCCGATCCTCTCCCTTCGGGGAATCATGAGTCGCGACCGGCATGCCTCGGCTCGCATCACGCGGACCTCGCGTCTCGCGTCGCTGCTCGCGCTCGGCATCGATTCCGAGCGCGTATCCCCGGACACACAGCGCCGCATCCGCGTGCTCGCGGGCGCGACGTTCCTGTTGATCGGCACCGGCATCCTCCACGCGATCGAGTTCACGTGGCTCGGCGTGCCCGAGATCGCGGTCGCGATCGCAATCACGGCGCTGCTCGCGCTCGGGAACCTCGCGCTCCTGCGGCGCTCGCACGACCCGCTGCTCGGCGCGCACATCGGGCTCGCGCTGCTCTCCGCGCTGCTCGGCTTCGGGATCTCGCGCACCGGCGGCTTCGCCAGCTCGTACGGGCTCTGGCTCTACGTCCTGCCGGTGGCGGCCGCGGTGGCGCTCGACCTGCGCGGAGTCGTGATCTGGGTCGGGATCACGCTCGCCGCGATGGTCGCCTTCTGGTCGCTCCCGCTCCTCGGCGTCGACCTCGTGAGCCGCGTGCCGGCGTCGCTGCAGGCGGCGCAGGCGCTCTTCGACCAGTTCGTCGTGATGCTCGGGCTCGCCGCGGTCGGCGTCTCGTTCGTCGACGGCCAGCGCCGCGCCGAGCGCGAGCTCGGCCGCGCCAACGACGAGCTCGAGCGGGAGAGCGCCTACGTGCGCCTGCTGATGCACGCGGCCGTCGCGGCCAACCAGGCCACCTCGCTCGACGAGGCGCTGCGCGAGTGCGCGAAGAGCGTCTGCCACGCGATGGGCTGGGCGGCGGGCCACGTGTACGCGGTCAACGAGCGGGGCGTCCTCGTGTCGCGCCGCATCGTCGTCGCCGAGGACGAGTCGCTCGGACCGCTCGTCGATCTCACGACCCAGCTCACCTTTCAGTCGGGCGAGGGGCTGCCCGGCCGCGCATTCGCCTGGCGCCGGCCCGTCGCGCTGCGGACCGAGGACTTCGAGACGGATTCGGGGCCCCGCATGGAGCTCGCGCGCTCGCTCGGCCTGCGCGCCGGCTTCGCGATCCCGGTGCTCGCGCACGGCGAGGTGGTGGCCGTGGTCGAGTTCGCGTCGCGCGAGCTGCTGCCGCAGGACGAGCGCTTCGAGCCCGTGCTGACCCTGGTCGGCGCCCAGCTCGGCCGCGCCGCCGAGCGCGCCGAGCTCGAGGAGAAGCTTCGCCAGGTGCAGAAGCTCGAGGCAATCGCGCAGCTCGCGGCCGGGCTCGCGCACGAGATCAACAACCCGATGGCCTACGTGCGCACCAATCTGAACGTGCTGCGCAGCGACTGGGACGAGCTGCGCAAGGAGCTCGAGGCGCAGGGCGACTCCTCGCGCTCGCTGCGACTCGCGGAGTGTGACGACCTGCTGGCCGAGAGCGCCGAGGGCGTCGACCGCACGATCGCGATCGTGCGCGACGTCCGCGATCTCGCGCACGGCGCGAACGCCGCCGCCGAGCCCTTCGATCTCGACGATGTGGTGGACGAGGCGCTACGCGTGGCCGGCGCGCAGGCGGGTCCCGGCGTCCGCATCGAGCGCGTGAGCGGCGCGCTGCCGACCTTGCGCGGATCCGCGGGCCGGCTGCGCCAGGTGGTGCTGAACCTCGTCGTGAACGCGATCCACGCGGTCGGCGCGCGGGGCGTCGTACGCGTGACGACGGAGCTGCGCGGGCGCCAGGCGCTGATGCGCGTCGAGGACGACGGCCCCGGCATCGACCCCGACGTCCGTGCGCGCCTGTTCGAGCCGTTCTTCACGACCAAGCCGGTCGGCCAGGGCACCGGCCTCGGGCTCTACGTCTCCTACGAGATCGTGCGCGCCCACGGCGGCGAGATCCGCGTCGACTCGGAGCCGGGGCGCGGGAGTCGGTTCGAGGTGCGGCTACCCCTTCCGGCGGATCGTTAAACGGGTCGAGGGCGAACGAGCCCCATGCCGTTCTCGCGCATCACGAGCCGGATGTCGGCCGGCGAGAAGCCGGTCAGGTCGTCCACGAACTCGCAGGGCTCGGCCAGCCCTTCGCCGTGCGGGAAGTCGGAGCCGAAGAGCATGTGGTCGGCGCCGATCTCGTCGCGCAGCTCCGGCAACGGATCTTCGTAGTACGGCGACACCCAGACGTGACGCCGGAAGGCCTCGACCGGATCCTGCCCGAAGGCGAACGGCATCTGCCCGTAGGCTTTCTCGAAGCGCTTCAGCAGCCCCGGCACCCACGACGAGCCGGTCTCGATCGTCGCGATGCGGAGGTTCTTGTGGCGGTCGAGCAGACCGCCGCAGAAGAGCGCGGCGAGCAGGTCGGCGACCGGCTGCGGCGAGAGGCACAGGCGCATCGGGTTGAAGTCGAAGGACTTGAAGTCGCCGCCGACGCCCCAGGCCTCGGCGAACTTCAGGTAGCCGGAGTCGCCCGAGTGGTACGCGACCGTGATGCCGGCCTCGATCACGCGCGCCCAGAACGGATCGAAGCGCGCATCCGCGGGCGAGACGCTCGCCGACGGCGTGACGACGGGCGCCGCGCGCATCACGACCACGCGCGCGCCGCGCGAGAGCGCCCACTCGAGCTCGGCGACCGCCGCGTCGACGTCGACCAGGGTGATGTAGGGCGCCGCGAACAGCCGATCTCGATAGGCGAAGCCCCAGTCATCGTCCATCCAGCGGTTGAAGGCGCGGAAGGCCGCGACGAGCGCCTCGGGATCGTGGTGCAGCGACTCCTCCATGCCGACGCCGAGTGTCGGGAAGAGGAAGCAGGCGCCGAGGTTCTGCGAGTCCATCAGCGCGAGGCGCGCGTCTCGCTGTCGATAGGCCGGGTTGATCGGCTCGAGCTCGCCGAAGATCTCGCGGATGCTCTTCCCTTCCGGGTTGCGGCCGCGGAAGTACTCGTCGAGACAGCCGGGCTTCGCGACCGGATCGAAAGTCGGGTTCGGGATGAAGCGGTTGACCTTCCCGCCGACGAGCAGGGTCTTGCGCCCGCCGACGTCGGCCCACTGCATCGCGCGCCGGGCCATGCGCGGATCCATGTGGCGCGTGAAGGCGTCCTCGGCCTCGTAGTAGTGGTTGTCGGCGTCGAACGCGGCGAAGTCGAGCGCGTGGCTCATGGGAGGTCCTCCTCGACAGGGGAGCAGGCGAATGGAATACTAGGGTTCGTCGATCTGAACCGCAATTCATGATTCTGGAGGGTCCGTGCCCGCTCGGCGCCACACGCGACAGCGCGTCCGCGAGGCGCGCCAGGATGCCTACCGCAGCCTGATCCTCGAGTCGGCGCAGCGCGTCTTCGCGCAGCGCGGCTACGACGCGGTGAAGGTGCAGGAGATCGCCGACGAGGCCGGCATCGCGACCGGCACCGTCTACGCGATCTTCGATTCGAAGCAGGAGCTCTACCGCGCGATCCACCGCGTGAACCTCGAGGAGCTCGCCAAGCGCTATGCCGAGATCCCCGGCGACCGCGACACGCGCGACGTGATCTGCGATCGCATCACCGTCTCGACGCGCTTCCTGATCGAGCGCCCCGACTACCTCCGCATCTACCTGCGCGAGGCGGCCGGCTGGGGCTTCGACGCGAGCGCCTTGCCGCGAGTCGCGGCCGACTTCACGGATCCCGCGCTCTACCGGCGCGGCGTCGAGCACGGCGAGCTCGTCGACGAGGACCCCGAGCTGCTCCAGAGCCTCGCGATGTCCACCGGCCACGTGATCCTCTATCACTGGCTGAAGGACGGCATGCGCGAGTCGGCCGACGAGCTCGTCGAGCGCATCCGCGCGCACACGGAACGGACGCTCTTCGCTAGGCCCCTCGCTTCGGATCCCGCGGCAGCCCGAGCCCGCGCTCGCCGATGATGTTGCGCTGGATGTTGGAGGCGCCGCCCGCGATCGAGGGACCGAGCGAGAAGAGGTAGTTGTAGATCGCGCCGCTCGGCGTGCCGGTCGTGTCGTAGACGCTCTCCTCGCGGAAGTCGGGCTCGAGCAGGCCGTCGCCGCCGACGAGGTCGTAGGCCGCGCGCGCCACGCGCTGCATCACGTCCGTCGAGTAGAGCTTGATCATCATCATCGGCAGCATGACCTCGAGCTCCTCGCCGCGGACGCTGGCCGAGAGCATGCGCAGGTTGCAGGTCTCGACCGCGCGCACGTAGCCCTCGATCTCGGCGAGGCGGTCGCGCACGGCGGAATCCTCGATCGCGGGGCGCCCGCCGCGCAAGGTCGTGCGCGCGCGCGCGACGAGCTGCTCGAACTGCTGCGTCAGCAGCTTCGGGTTGCCGATCAGGTTGCGCTCGTGGACGAGGGTCGCGCGAGAGACGGCCCAGCCCTCGCCGCGCCGGCCGACGATGTTCTCCGCCGGCGTGCGCGCGCCGTCGAAGAAGACCTCGTTGAACTCCATGCTGCCCGTCATCTGCTTCAGCGGGCGGACGTCGATGCCCGGCGCCTTCATGTCGACGAGCAGGTACGAGATGCCGGCGTGCTTCGCCGCGCCGGGCTCGGTGCGGAAGAGGCCGAACATCATGTGGGCCTCGCGTGCGTTGCTGGTCCAGATCTTCTGGCCGCGCAGCACCCACGCGTCTCCCTCCAAGGTCGCGGTCGCCTGCAAGGACGCGAGGTCGCTGCCGGCGTTCGGCTCGCTGTAACCCTGACACCAGCGGAGCGTGCCGGCCAGAGTCGGCGGGACGAAGCGGCGCTTCTGCGCCTCGGTGCCGAACTGCAGCAAGGTCGGCGCGAGCATGCCGGCGCCCTGATCGAGCCGGTTGCCCGGCGCGCCCGCGCGCGTGTACTCCTCCTGGATGATCCGGTCCTTCAGCGCGTCGTGCGGTTGGCCCGAGCCGCCGTATTCGACGGGGATGCTTCGGTAGACGTAGCCGCGCTCGATGCCGCGCTGCCGGAAGATCCGCTCCTGCTCGGCGCGCGGGCGCTCCGCCTCCGCGCCGCGGAGCGGCCAGCCCGCGAGAAACGCGCGCAGCTCCGCTCGGAAGGATTCGTACTCGGCGCCGTAGCGGAGGTCCACTACCAGCCTCCCATCGCGGCACAGCGCGCGCGGTGGTGCGCCGGCGCGCCGAGGAACGCGCGGTCGAAGAGCGCGCGCTTCATCCAGATCTGCACGTCGCACTCCCAGGTGAAGCCGAGACCGCCGTGGAGCTCGACCGCCGAGCGCGCGACCTCCGCCGCGCGCTCGGTGAGGTGGTGCTTGGCGATCGCGGCCGCGCGCGGCGCCTCGTCCGGCAGGTGATCCCACGCGTGCGCGGCGTACCAGAAGAGGCCGCGCGCGGGCTCGATCTGCGTCGCCATGTCGGCGAGCTGGTGCTTCACGGCCTGGAAGCCCGCGATCGGCTGGCCGAACTGCTGACGCGATTTCGCGTAGGCCACCGTCATCTGCACGAGCTGCCAGGCCGCGCCGAAGGCGTCGGCGGCGCACAGCACGAGACCGGCGTCGCGAAGGCGCGCGCTCGCGCCGGGCGCTGCCGCTAGCGGCTCGCAGGCCGCGCCCTCGAAGCGGAGCGTCGCGACGGGCCGCGTGCGATCGAGTCCCGCCTCGGGCTCCGCGACGACGCCCGCCCCGCGCGAGACCAGCGCGAGGCCGCCGCCCGCCGTGCCGACGACGATCAGATCCGCGTCGACGCCGGCCGGCACGTGGCGCTTGCGGCCGCGCAGCGGGCCGCCGTCGGCGCGAAGCCGCCAGCTCTCCGGATCCCACGCGTCGCCCTCTTCGGCCAGCGCGACGCTCCCCAGTGACGCGCCCGACGCCAGCGCCGGCAGCCAGCGCTCCTTCTGCGCGGAGCTGCCGGCGAGATTCAAGGCGATACACGCGAGCACGTGGCCGAGAAAGGGCGCGGGCAGCGCGCCGGCACCCATCTGCTCGGCGACGAGAGAACCCTCGAGCAGCTCGAGCCCCGCGCCGCCATAGGCCTCCGGCACGACGAGACCCGTCACGCCCATCTCGGAGAGGCCCTTCCAGAGCGCGGGTTCGTTGCCGCGACCGGCCTCGAAGCGCTCTCGCAGGCGCGGCGGCGGACACTCCGTCGCGACGAAGCTCCGCAGGGTCTCCTGCAGGAGCTTCTGCTCCTCCGTCAGGCCGAAGTGCACGGGGGCTCCTCCGAGAGGCGGAGACGTTTAGGGGATCTTGACGGCGCTGCAAGCGCGAAGCGCGCGCAGCGAGGGCAAGCCGTCGGGCGCGCAGCGAGGCGGAGTCGAGCGGAGATCGGACGAACCTGCCGAGCGAAGATCAGAGAAATCCCCGAAAGTCACCTGAAGATGCCCCGCGTACTCGTCGTCGGAGCCGGGCCCGCGGGCGCCGGACTCGCGGTCCTCCTCGCCGCGCGCGGGATCGAGGTCGCGCTGCTCGAGCGACAGCTCGACTTCGCGCGCGAGTTCCGCGGCGAGATCCTGATGCCTTCCGGCATCGAAGCGCTCGAGCAGATGGGGCTCGGCCCGCTGCTCGAGACGGTCCCGCACGCGGAGCCCGACTCGCTCGACGTGTATCTGAACCGGCGCCTTGGCTTCTCGTTCCGATTCGACGCGGACACGATCGCCGGCTTCTTTCGCGGGCGCCGGCCGATCGCCGTCTCGCAGCCGGCGCTGCTCGAGTCGATCGTGCGCGAGGCCGCGAAGGCGCCGGGCTTCGAGCTCCTGCGCGGCGCGACGGCGCGCGATCTGCTCGTCGAGGGCAGACGCGTGGCCGGCGTCCGCGCGCACACGGCCGAGGGCGAGTGCATCCTGCGCGCGGACCTCGTGATCGGCGCTGACGGCAGAGCGTCGGCCGTGCGCCGACACGGCGGCTTCGCCGTGCGCGAGCAGGCGCCGCCGATGGACATCGTATGGTTCAAGGTGCCGGCGCTCGGTGACTTCCGCGGCGCGCGCGCCTACATCGGACGGGGTCACCTGCTGATCGCCTACCACACCTGGGACGATCGCCTCCAGATCGCATGGGCGATCCTGAAGGGCGGCTTCGGCGAGCTGCGGCGGCGCGGAATCGCAGAGTGGGTCGAGCAGATGGCCGAGTCCGTGACTCCCGACCTCGCCGCGCACCTGCGCGCGCATCGCGACGCCCTCGTGCATCCCTTCCTGCTCGACGCCGTCTCCGACCGCGTCACGCGCTGGAGCGCCCCCGGCGTGCTGCTCCTCGGCGACGCCGCGCACACGATGTCGCCGGTCGGCGGGCAGGGGCTGAACGTCGCGCTGCGCGACGCGATCGTCGCGGCCAATCATCTCGTGCCGGCGCTGCGCGCCGGCCTGGCGCCCGACGCGCTCGACGCGGCCGCCCGCGCGACCTCTACGGAGCGCCTGCCCGAGATCGCTCGGATCCAGCGCGCGCAGGCGCTGCCGCCGCGCCTGATCTTCTCGCGCGCCTGGTGGGGCGAGCCGCTGCGGCGCGCGATCGGCGCCGCGGCTCGCGCGGGTGTCGGCGCGCGCCTCTCGCTCGCGACGGCGGAGCTCTTCCTCTTCGGAGCGGCGCCGGTCCACCTGCGCGTGTGACGTAGAATGCGCCGAGGATGAGCGACCGCATTTCGAAGCTTCTCGCGCAGCTCACCCTCGACGAGAAGGTCTCGCTCTGCGCGGGCGCCGACATGTGGTCGACGCCGGGCGTGCCGCGGCTCGGCATCCCGCCGCTGGTCGTGAGCGACGGCCCTTCCGGCGCGCGCGGTCCCTTCGTGCCGGGCGCCGCCGATCCCTCGACCTGCTTCCCGTGTGGCTCGTCGCTCGGCGCGACCTTCGATCCGGCGCTCGTGCGCCGCATCGGCGAGGCGCTCGCCGTGGAGGCGCATGACAAGGGAGCGCAGGTGCTGCTCGCGCCGACGGTGAACCTCCACCGCTCGCCGCTCGCCGGCCGCAACTTCGAGTGCTTCTCGGAAGACCCGCGCCTCTCGGCGCGGCTCGCCGCGGCCTACGTCGCGGGCGTGCAGAGCGGCGGCGTCGCGGCGTGCGTGAAGCACTTCGTCTGCAACGACTCCGAGTTCGAGCGACACACGATCAGCTCGGAGGTCGGCCCGCGCGCGCTGCGCGAGCTCTACCTCGTGCCCTTCGAGGCGGCCGTGCGCGAGGCCAAGGCCTGGTCCTTGATGGGCGCCTACAACCGCGTGAACGGCACCTACGCCTGCGAGCACCCGGCGCTGCTGCGCGACCTGCTCGTCGGCGAGTGGGGCTTCGACGGCGCCGTGATCTCCGACTGGTACGCGACGCAGAGCTGTACCGCGGCGGCGAACGCGGGGCTCGATCTCGAGATGCCGGGTCCGCCGCGCCGCTTCGGCGCCGACCTGCGGAAGGCAGTCGAGTCGGGCGAGGTGCCGGAGGCGCGGCTCGACGAGATGGTCCTGCGGCTGCTGCGGCTGCGCGAGCGGACCGGCGCGCTCGACGCGTTGCCGGCCGCGCCGCGATCGATCGATCGCCCGGCACATCGCGCGCTCGCGCGCGAGGCGGGCGCGGCGTCGATCGTGCTGCTCCAGAACGAGAACGAGCTGCTTCCCTTCGATGCGGCGAGGCTCCGCTCGCTCGCGGTGATCGGGCCGTGCGCCGAGCCCTCGACCGCGCAGGGCGGCGGGAGCTGCAACGTGACGCCTCACCATCTCGTGTCGGCGCTCGCGGGTCTGCGCGCGCGCTGCGGCGACGCGATCGCCGTCCGCTACGAGCGCGGCTGCGGCATGGCGCACGGCATCGCGCCGATCGGCGCGGCGCAGCTCGCGCCCGGCGCCGGTGGCGTGGGCCCGCTGACCGTCGAGCTCTTCCGCGACGGCGACCTCGCGGGCGAGCCCGCGCACGCGACGAACGCCCGGCGCGCGGAGATCGCATGGTTCGGCGAGCCCGCGCCGGGCGTCGACCCGGCGCACTACTCGGCGCGCGTCACCGGCACGCTCGTCCCGACCGAGAGCGGCGCCCACACTCTGGCGCTCGCGAGCGTCGGCCGCAGTCGGCTGCGGATCGACGGCCGCATCGTCGTCGACAACTGGGATCCGCGCCTCGGCGGCGAGCATTTCTTCGGCACCGCCTCGAAGGAGGTGCGCGGCGTGGTGACGCTCGAAGCGGGCCGACGTTATGCGCTCGCGGTCGAGTACGAGAAGCTCTCGCGCGCGCTGCCGCTCGCCGGCGTGCGCGTCGGGCTGCTGCTGCCGGATCCGCCGGATCTCCTGGAGCGCGCCGTCGCGTGCGCGGCCGCGGCCGACGCCGCTGTCGTCGTGGTCGGCCTCGACTCCGACTGGGAGACCGAGGGCCGCGACCGCGAGTCGTGGGCGCTGCCCGGCCGCCAGGCCGAGCTCGTGGAGCGGGTCGCGGCCGCGAACCCGCACACCGTCGTCGTCGTGAACGCGGGCTCGCCGGTCGCGATGGAGTGGGCGCCGCGCGTGCCTGCGGTGCTGCTGCTCGGCTATCCCGGTCAGGAGCTCGGGCACGCCCTCGCCGACGTCCTCTTCGGCGACGCGGATCCCGGCGGACGGCTCCCGACCAGCCTGCCGCTCCGCTTCGAGGATCACCCCGCCTTCCACAACTACCCCGGCGAGAGCGGCCGCGTGCTCTACGGCGAGGGGATCTTGGTCGGCTACCGGCACTACGACACGGCGCGCGTGCCGGTGCGCTTCCCGTTCGGGCATGGCCTCGGCTTCGCGCGCTTCGAGCTCGCGAACCTCACGACCTCCGCGACGAGCTATGCGCCGGGGGAGCCGATCGAGGCGTCGCTCGACGTCACGAACACGAGCGCGCGCGAAGGCACCGAGGTCGTGCAGCTCTACCTCCACGATCCCGTGTCGAAGCTGCGGCGGCCCGAGCAGGAGCTCGTCGCGTTCGAGAAGGTCCGGCTCGCGCCGGGCGAGAGGCGCCGCGTGCGCTTCGCGCTCGACGCGCGCGCTCTCTCGGCCTACGACCCCGAGAAGCGCGCCTTCGTCGCCGAGCCCGGGGAGTTCGAGCTGCGCGCGGGGCGCTCGTCGCGCGATCTGCGCGCGCGCGCTCGCTTCACCCTGCGCGAAGCCTGAGCGCGTTACTTCAAGAAGCGCTGCACGAGCTTCGTCTTGAGCCCGCCGTAGGGCGGGTACATCCACTTCGGGTCGAAGCGGAAACCGCGCGACAGCACCGACTTCTTGTGGCTGAACGTCTCGAAGGTGTGGCGGCCGTGGTAGGCGCCCATGCCGGACTCGCCGACACCGCCGAAGGGCAGCGCCGGGTTCGCGATGTGGAAGATCGTGCCGTTCACGCACACGCCGCCCGAAGAGGTCGCCCCGACCACCTTCTCCGCGGTTGCCTCGCTCGACGAGAAGATGTAGAGCGCGAGCGGCTTCTCGCCGCGGCGCACGAACTCGATCGCGTCGTCGACGCCGCGCACCGGCAGGACCGGCAGGATCGGGCCGAAGATCTCCTCCTGCATGATCGGCGAATCCGGCGCGACGCCGCGCAGCACGGTCGGCGCGATATAGCAGTCCTCCGGGTCGCTCTGGCCGCCGATCGCGGCCTCGCCGCTCGCGAGCAGCTTCGAGAGCCGCTCGTGGTGACGGCGGTTCACGACGCGCGCGTAGTCGGGCGTGCGCTTCGGGTCGTCGCCGAAGAAGTCGTGGATCGCGGCGCCGAGCTCGCGCACGAGCTCCTGCTCGCGGCTCTCGTGGACCAGGATGTAGTCCGGCGCGATGCAGGTCTGGCCCGCGTTCATGAACTTGCCCCAGGCGATGCGGCGCGCCGCGACCTTCAAGTCGACGTCGTGGTCGACGATGCAGGGGCTCTTGCCGCCGAGCTCGAGGGTGACCGGGGTGAGGTGCTTCGCGGCGGCCTCCATCACCACGCGGCCGACGCGACCGTTTCCGGTGTAGAATATGTGGTCGAAGCGCTGCTCGAGGAGCGCGTGCGTCTCGTCGATGCCGCCCTCGACGATCGCGATCGCTTCAGGATCGAGGTACTCGGGAATGCGTCGGCCGAGCACGGCGGAGGTGCGCATCGTCACCTCGGAGGGCTTCAGCACGGCGCAGTTGCCTGCGGCGACCGCGCCGACGAGCGGCGTCAGCAGGAGGCCGACCGGGTAGTTCCACGGCGCGATGATCAGCACCACGCCGAGCGGCTCGTGCACGATGCGCGAGCGGCCGAGGGGGAAGAAGCCGGTGCGCTGCGGCTTCGTCCAGCCCTTCAGCTTTCGCAGCGCCATCGCCGCCTCGGTCGTGACCTGGCCGACGTCGGCGGCCCACGCCTCGAGCGTCGGCTTGTGGAGATCGGCCTGGAGCGCCTCGACTAGCTCGTCGCCGCGCTCGCGCACCAGCGCCTTCAGCGCCCGGAGCTGCGAGCGGCGCCACTCGAGCGGGCGCGTCTTGCCAGAGTCGAAGGTGCGTCGCAGGCGGTCGGCGAGACCGGCGATCGAATCGAGCGGAGTGCTGGGAACGACGCTCAGGGCGGGGCGGGCGGCGGCGCTCATGGGAATACCTCCCGCACCGAGTATTGGTTTTTTCTCTGAGCTTCGCTCGCCCGCGGCTCGCTGCGCGCTCGGCTACGCCTCGCTTGCGGCCGCGGATGCCTCGACCATCGCCTTCACCTTCTCGGGATCCACGCGCTGCAGGAGATGCCGGAAGGGCGCGACGCGATTCCCGATCAGGCGCGCGTTCGCGTCCTGGAAGCGCAGCGCCGGGTCCGCGCCGAGGAGCGCGCGCGCGTCGCTCGCGATTCTCGGCAGGATCGGCGCGAGGTAGACCGCGAGCTGGTGGAAGACGTGGAGCGACGCGCTGCACACGCGCAGCAGCTTGTCGCGCTTCTCGGGCTGCTTGCGCAGCGACCACGGCGCGCGCGCCTCGACGTATTCGTTCGCGCGGTCGGCGAGCCCCATCACGATGCGTGTGACCCGGTTGGTGTCACAGGCCTCGTACGCGGCGGCGATCTCGTCCGCGACGGCCGCGCCCGCCGCGAGGAGTCCGCCGTCGTCGCCGGACGGATCGACGATCGCCTCGCCCTCGACGAAGCGCGCTGTGCGCGAGGCGAGGTTCACGAGCTTGCCGACGAGATCGGAGTTCACCTTCGCGACGAACTCATCGAGCGAGAGGTCGAGGTCGGAGACGCTGCCCGACAGCTTGCTCGCGTAGTAGTAGCGGAGCGGCTCCGGCGAGAGGTGATCGAGCCAGGTGCGCGCGAGCACGAAGGTGCCCTTGCGCTTGCTCATCTTCTCGCCGTTGACCGTCAGGAAGCCGTGCACGTGGATGCGTTTCGGCAGCGGATGCGCGGACGCCTTCAGCATCACGGGCCAGAAGAGCGTGTGGAAGTAGGCGATGTCCTTGCCGAGGAAGTGGTGGATCTCGCACGACTCGTTCTGCCACCAGCGCGCGTAGCTCTCGCCGGTCTTCTGGCACCACTCGAAGGTCGCGCTCATGTAGCCGACCGGCGCATCGACCCAGACATAGAAGTAGTGGCCCGGCGCGTCGGGGATCTCGAAGCCGAAGTAGGGCGCGGGGCGCGAGACGTCCCAGTCGCGCAGCGGCTCGCCGAGGAAGGTCCCGGCCAGCCAATTCGCGGTCTCCGTCGGCATGCGGCCCGGCGCCTGCGTCCACTGCGTGAGGAAGGGACGGAACTCCTCGAGGCGCACGAAGAAGTGCGGCGCGCTGCGCTTCACGGGTCTTGCGCCGGAGAGCGTGCTGACCGGATCGATCAGCTCGTCCGGCGAGTAGACCGAGCTGCATACCTCGCAGTTGTCGCCGTACTGGCCGGGCGACTTGCAGACGGGGCACGTGCCTTTCAGGAAGCGGTCGGCGAGGAAGACGCCGGCCTGCGGATCGAAGAGCTGCGTGACCTCGCGCGTGACGACGTGTCCGCCCGCGCGGAGCTTCGCCCAGATCTCGTTCACGAGGCGCTGGTTCGAGGGGCTGTGCGTGCTGCCGTAGTGGTCGAAGGAGACGCCGAAGGCCGCGAAGTCGCGCTGGTGCGCCTCGCTCATCTCGGCGAGGATCGCCTCCGGCTCGCGACCCTCCTGGCGCGCGCGGATCATCGTCGCGGTGCCGTGCGTGTCGTCGGCGCAGAAGAAGCGGATCTCGTGGCCGCGCAGGCGTTGGAAGCGCACCCAGATGTCGCACTGGATGTACTCGACCAGATGCCCGAGGTGGATGTGCCCGTTCACGTAGGGCAAGGCGCTCGTGACGAGGATCTGACGCCGCGGCATCGAGCGGCGGACGATAGCGCGATGACGGTCGTATACTGGCGCGATCGCGCGCACGGGTCTGCGCGCCGACGGAGGATGCGATGCCGACCGCCCCGACGCTCGATTGGGTCATCGACAGCGACACGCACATCACCGAGCCGCCCGACGTGTGGACGGCGCGGCTGCCCGCGAAGTACCGCGAGCAGGCGCCGCGCATCGTGCACGACCCGACGTGGGACTGGGACGTCTGGCAGATCGGCGGGAGCCGCGCGTCGATCACGGTCGGGCACACCGCCGTCGCCGGCTGGAAGGAGCCCTTCCCCGCGGCGCCGAAGCGCTTCGAGGAGGTGCCGAAGGCGGCGCACGACGCGAACGCGCGCCTCGCGTACATGGACTCGATCGGCGTGTGGGCGATGGCGCTCTACCCGAACGTCGGCGGCTTCGGCAACGAGGCGTTCCTCAAGCTCGGCGATCCCGAGCTGATGCTCGCCTGCGTGCGCGCCTACAACGACTTCCTGATCGACTGGATCGCGCCCGATCCGCGCCGCTTCATCCCGATCCTGGCGACACCGTTCTGGGACGCGAAGGCGACGGCCGAGGAGATCGCGCGCTCCGCGAAGAAGGGGCACAAGGGCGTGCTCTTCACCGGCGAGCCGCAGCGCTTCGGCCAGCCGTCGCTCGGCGACCCGCACTGGGATCCCCTGTGGCAGGCGGCCTGCGAGGCGGATCTGCCGGTCTCGTTCCACATCGGCAGCGGCAGCCTGACGGAGGAGTTCACGCCGAAGGCGATCGCGACCTACGGCGCGTCGGCCATCAACGCGAAGGTCGCCGTCGGGCTCTTCCTCGAGAACGGGAAGCAGGTCGTCGACCTGCTCTCGTCGGGCGTGCTCGCGCGTTTCCCCAAGCTGAAGGTCGTGTCCGTCGAGAGCGGCATCGGCTTCATCCCGTTCATCCTGGAAGCGCTCGACTACGCCTTCGACTACTCGAAGGTGTACAAGAACCGGCCGGAGTTCACGATGAAGCCGTCCGAGTACTTCGCGCGGCAGGTCTACGGTTGTTATTTCTTCGAGGAGCTCGCGCCGCAGCGCCTGCTCGACAAGGTCGGCGTCGACAACGTGCTCTTCGAGACCGACTACCCGCACCCGGTTTGTCTCTTCGGGAACGTGCGCGAGAAGATCGACGCGGGCCTGCGCGGCGCGCCTGCCGACGTGCGCCGCAAGCTGCTGTGGGAGAACGCGGCGAAGCTGTATCGGGTCGGGGAGCCGGATCGGAAGGTGGCGCCCGTCTGAGCGTGCGTTTTCGGCGCGTCGGATGGATTGCCGTGGTCAGCGCGCTTCTCGGCTGCCAGGCCGACACCGCCAGCGATCGTCCTGCCGTTCTGGGCGGGGCCCGACGTCTCCTCCAGCGACTCGGTCGTTTCGATCGACGAGGATCGCGCGTGCTCCGGCTCCATCGCATGGCCGACGCCGCGGACGTCTCGCGATCGAACGCAGGCTCGGATACCAGGGACCCTGCACCTAGGGAGGACTACGCATGTCGAGGCAGCGCGAGCGTGAAGGAGTTCCTGGCCGCATCGGATCTCGGCGTGCGGATTCACGGCACTGCGTCGAGATGCTGTAGCTGATCGGCGTGCTCCGGCCTCGTGACACCGGGCCGTGAAATTCCGGGCCTCCCCGACTGCGGCTCGTGTAGGATGCGAACCTCCAGTGTCGACTCGACAAGAGTCGGGAGGTCTCCATGGCCCAGGGAACGGCGGCGCAGGCTTCGACGCCCGCACCGGAGAATCAGAAGATCGATCCCGCGCAGATCCAGTACGCGATCGCGCAGCTTCGCTCCCATCAGAATCTCGCGGGCGGCGCGCTCGCGGGTCTCGCCGCTGCACTGGTCGGTGCGGCGATCTGGGCCGGGATCACACTCGCGACGCACTATCAGATCGGGTGGATGGCGGTCGGCATCGGCTTTCTCGTGGGGTTTGCCATCCGCAGCATCGGCAGGGGCATCGACCGCGTCTATGGATATGTCGGCGCGGGCCTCTCGCTCCTCGGGTGCGCTGCCGGGAATCTGCTCACCGTATGCGCCGCGATCTCGCAACAGCACGACATGCCGATCCTCGACGTCCTGTCCCGGCTCACTCCCTACATCGTGCAGCAGCTCATGGTGGCGAGCTTCAGTCCGATGGACGTCCTCTTCTACGCGATCGCCGTCTACGAGGGCTATCGGCTCTCGTTCCGGCAGGTCACGATGCAGGAGGTCCGGACGCTCCTCACGGGTGCGTGAACCCGGCGACGCCGTGACTCCCGTCACGCATGCCCGGGAACGCGCCGCCGAAAGCCCCGGGCATGAGGCAGACACGCATCCGAACGGCGATTCCCGTGGAGATCTGCGCGGGTGGCAAGGTCGCGGAGGGTACCGTCCGCAACGCGAGCTCGGGGGGCATGTTCGTCGAGACGCGCGAGATCCCCTCGCAGGGTGAGCCGGTCTCGCTGCGGCTCAGCGCGCGCAGCGGGGATCCGATCGAGCTGACCGGCCTGGTGTGGTGGACGACGGAGGGCGCGCCCTTCCGCCACAAGCATCGCGGCTTCGGCCTGCGCCTGCTCGAGGACGACGACCGCTACACCGAGATGCTGTCGCGGATTCGTTAGGCGCGCCGGACCTCGCCCGCTCCGACCTTTGCCCGCTCCAGGCGCCCGACCAGGCGCAGCAGGCCGTCCAGAATCGTAAGCGGATGCGGCGGACAGCCGGGGATGTAGAGATCGACCGGCAGACTGCCATCGACGCCGTTCGCCACCTCGGGATGGTCTATGTAAGGGCCGCCCGAGATCGCGCAGGCGCCGACCGCGATCACGATCTTCGGCGCCGGAACTGCGTCGTAGGTCTTCCGCAGCGCGAGCCGCATGTTCTGCGAGAGCGCTCCCGTCACCAGCAGGCCGTCGGCATGACGCGGCGACGCGACGAACTGGATGCCGAAGCGCGAGAGGTCCCAGCCGACCGTGTTCAGCACGTTCACGTCGAGCTCGCAGGCGTTGCAGCCCCCGGCGCTCACCTGGCGGAGCTTCAGCGAGCGGCCGAAGAGCCGCCGCAGGCGCCCCTGCAACGCGCCCGCGAGCGCGACCTCCTCGCCCGAGCCGATGACCAGATCGCCGCGCTCGCACACCGCCAGCCGATAGTCGCTGCCGTACTCGAGCGCGCCTTCGGGGCACGCGCTCACGCACTCGGTGCAGAAGAGGCAGCGGCCGAGATCGATGCGCGGGCCGCCTTGCAGGTCGATCGCGTCCGTCGGGCATGCCTCCGCGCAATCGCGGCATCCGTCACGACACTTCGAAGCGTCGAGCGTGGGGCGACCGCGGAAGCGCTCGGGGAGCGGCGGCGGCGGGGCATCCGGATAGGCCATCGTGCGGTGCCCCTGCTGGAGGCGCGCGCGAATCACGTCGATCATCTTCCGGAGACTCCTTCCTCACGATCCCGCCTCAGAGATCGTACCCGCAATAAGAGAGGTTGAAGCTCTTGTTGCAGAGCGGGAAGTCCGAGATCTGCTGACCCCGCAACGCGTAGGCGAGCCCGCTCCAGTTGTGGAACGAGGGATCCACGACCTTGTAGCGCTCGAAGCGCCCCGCCTCGTCGGTCAGCGCGACATGGCAGAGCTCGCCGCGCCAGCCCTCGGCGAGCGCCACCGCGACGTGCGAGGGCGCGAGACCGCCCACGCGGCTGCGCACCTCGCCGGCCGGCAGGCTGCGGAGCTGCTCGCGCACGAACTCGATCGAGCGCTGCACCTCGAGCCAGCGCACGTAGGCCCGCGCGAAGACGTCCCCCGTGCTCCAGGTGGAGACGGGGATGTGCGCGAAGCGGAAGATCCCGGATGGGTGATCGTGGCGGACGTCGCGCTGCACGCCGCTCGCGCGCGCGGCGGGTCCGACGAGTCCCATCCGATCGGCCATGGCGGCGTCGACCCGACCCGTCTCCTCGAAGCGCGCCATCACCGACGAGGTGTCCCACAGGAGAGCCACCGCGTTGGCCGTGTCGCGCTCGGCGGCATCGAGGCGCGCGAGCAGATCGCGCACGATCGCCTCGTCGACGTCGAATCCGACGCCGCCCGGGCGGATCAGCCCGCGTCCGAAACGGCTGCCGCAGAGCGCCGCGGTCATGTTGAGGAAGTCGCCTCGCAGTCGGCCGCAGTACGAGGCGGTCGGCAGGAACGCGACGTCGTTCGCGAGTGCGCCGAGGTCGCCGACGTGGTTCGCCAGGCGCTCGAGCTCGAGCGCGATCGCCCGGAGCGCCTGTGCCCGGGGCGACACCCGCATGTCGGCCAGCCCTTCCAGCGCCTGGCAGTATGCGATTGCGTGCCCGATCGTGGTGTCACCGGCCAGCGTCTCCGCGTAGTGGATGGAGCGCTTGTCGGGGCCGCCCTGCAGCGCCCGCTCCACGCCGCGGTGTTGATAGCCGAGCGAGATCTCCAGGTGGAAGACGGTCTCGCCGTGGCACTGGAAGCGGAAGTGTCCGGGCTCGATGATGCCGGCGTGGACGGGGCCGACGGCAACCTCGTGCACCTCGTCGCCTTCCACGCGGTAGAAGTCCGTCACGCCGATCGTCGGCGCCTCGCCGCCCGGCCCGGCGAAGACGTCGTGGCCGCGTCGCATGGACGCGTGGAAGCGAACCGGCTTGAGCCACGGATGGCCGGCGGGGCGCAGGCCGAACTGCTCCGCGATCTCACGCTCGAAGAGGTGGACCTGCGGGCAGACCGGCGTGAGCGAGTCGAAGCCCTCCCCGCGCACGCTCGTTCGAGCCAGGTGCAGGCGCGCGTCGCGATCGTCGGCGAGCACCGCCACGAGGCTCACGGCGTCCGGGTCGGAGTCAGCCATGCCGAAGAAGGCCGAGACGCGCAGGCCTGTGGCCACCGCGTCCGCGATCGCGCCGCAGAGATCCGCCGGCGAGTGCGCGGGGACCGCCGAGCGCGGCAGCGCCCGACCGTTGCCGATCGTCGCGAAGCGCTCGGCCGCGTTCCCGTTCACGGAGTCGCCCCGAGATATCCCGCCGCCTCGCGCAGCAGCGCCTCGAGCGGCGCGGGGACATGGACACCGAGCAGGAGCACCAGCGCGAGCGAGAGCACGACGGGGACGCCGGTCAGCAGACTGTCGCGGTAGCGCGTGCGCCTGGCCTCCGGCGACGGAACGCCCTGCACCATCGCGAGAACCGTCCGACCCATGCCGACGAACACCAGCAGCAGCAGCAGCAGGAAGGCTGCGCCGACGGCGTACTGCTCTGCCGCGAAGGCCCGCGACAGGAGCAGGAACTCGCTCACGAAGGGGCCGAAGGGCGGCGAGCCGGTGATCGCGAAGAAACCGAGCAGGAAGAACGTCCCGGAGAGCGGCACGCGGCGCATCGCTCCGCGCACCTCGTCGATCGATTTGCTGTCGAAGGCGCGGTGGATGTTCGCGGCCGAGAGGAAGAGCACGCCCTTCGTGAGGCCGTTGTTCAGCATGTGCAGCAGGGCGGCGAAGACGCCGGCGCCTCCGAGCCCGACGCCGAGCACCAGGATTCCCATGTGCTCGACGCTCGAGTAGGCGAGCATCCGCTTGAAATCCCGCTGCCCCACCATGAACACGGCCGCGACGGCGATCGACAGGATTCCGAAGAAGACCAGCAGCCCCCGCGCGTACGCGCCGGCCCCCGCGGCCTCGCAGATGTGGAAGACGCGCACCAGCGCGAGGAACGCGCAGTTCGTGAGCCCGCCGGCCAGCAGCGCGCCGACCACACCCGGCGCCTCCCCGTAGGCGTCGGGCTTCCAGGTGTGCATCGGAGCGAGCCCCATCTTCGTGCCGTAGCCGACCAGCAGCAGCACGAAGGCGACTTCGAGCCAGGAGCGGTTCATGCGACCCGCTCGCTGCAGCAGGTCGCCGAACAGGAGCGACGGGTCCTCCCCGAGCGACGCGTAGGCGAGGAAGAACGAGCCGAGCAGCGCGAGCGCGATGCCGACGGAGCCGACCAGCAGGTACTTCCAGGTGGCCTCGATCGAGCGCTGCGTGCGGTTGAAGTAGATCAGCGGCGCGGTCGTGAGCGTCGTGGCCTCCACGGCGACCCACATGAGTCCGAGGTGCTGCGAGCACACGACCAAGGTGGTCATGGCGAGAAAGATCAGCAGGCAGGGCACGAAGACGCGGTTCGAGAGCTCCTGGCGGTAGCGCAGGTAGCCGACCGCATATACCGCGCAGACCGCGAACAGCACCGCGAGCAGCAGCAGCACGATGCGGCCCGGCGGATCGAGAGCCAGCCACCCGCCGAACGCCCTCGTCTCGGGATGCGAGACCGCGAAGAGTGTCAGCGTCAGGTGGCCGGCGGCGCACACGGGGAGCATCCACGCGCGCTGACGGTCCGAGGCGAGGAGCCTCGCCACGCCCGCTAGAACGATCGGGAGCGCGATCAGCGCGATCAGCAACACCGGGTCATTCCTTCAGCGCCGCGAGGCGACGCGTGTCGAGCGAAGCAAACTCGCGATGGATGTGGTGGATGATGATGCTCACGACGAAGATGCCGACGAAGAGATCGAGCAGCACCCCGATCTCGACGAGGAACGGCATCGCGTCCACCAGCAGCATCCCGAAGAGGAAGATCCCGTTCTCGAGCACCAGGTACCCGATCGCCTGGGTGATCGCCTTGATGCGGGTGGTGAGCAGCAGGAATCCGGTCACCACGGTCGAGAAGGAGGCCGGCACGATCAGCAGATCGCGATGCTGAGGCTCGAGCGGGAGCCCCGACGCGAACGCGATCGAGAGCAGCGTGCCGGCCGCGCCGAGCAGCATGGTGGGGACGAACCCGATCAGCGGCTCGATCTCGCGCTTGATGTGCGCCTCGCGCAGCGCGCGGCGCAGCATGCTGGGGATCAGGCTGCCCTTCAACACCACCGTCGCGATCGCGATCAGCGCCGCGTTCCACCCGGTGTGACCGATCAGGAGGAGCGGCATCACGCCGAGCGCCACGCCCTGCAGAGCGGCCGCCTGGATCAGCGCACGGATCCGGCTCGTGCCGAGCATGAAGAGATTCAGCAGCAGCACGCCGACCACGAGAGCGTTCACCGCCGTGAGTCGCAACACCGGGATCTCCTATCGAGCCAGGGTGAGCACGAAGCCGAAGGCGCAGAGCACGCCCGAGGCGATCAGCAGCGAGGGCACGTAGTGCAGCCGCAGCCTTGCCATGACGGACTCCACCACGCCGATCGCGACGGCGACCGCGAGCGTTCCCGCCACGAAAACGAGCCCGTCGAGCGACCGCAGGCCCGACGCGAAGGGCAGCGCCAGGTGCAGCAGCACGCTCGAGAGCAGGAACATCTTCACGGCCTGCGCGTAGAGCACGAGCCCGAACAGCGGTCCGCTGTGATCGAGGACCATCACCTCGTGGATCATCGTGAGCTCGAGGTGCGTGTTCGGGTCGTCGATGGGGACGCGCGCGCTCTCGACGAGCAGCACGACGAAGAGGGCGACGCCGACGAGCACGAGCGCTGCGGCGGGCAGGCCGTGGAGCTCGGCCTGCGCGGGCGCGTGGAGCATTGGGGTCAGGCTCAGCGCGCCCGAGAAGCGCACGAGCACCACGAACGCCGTAAAGAGCGCCACCTCGGCCAGGCAGGCGAAGGAAACCTCGCGTGCAGCGCCCATGCCCTCGAAGGCCGAGCCTGTATCGAGTGCCGCAGCCGTGGTGAAGAAGCGGCCGAGCGCCATGAGATATGCGAAGAGCACGAGGTCGCCCGTGAAACGCACGGGCGCATCGAAGGCGCCGAACGGCGCGAGCATCCCAGCGAGCAGCACGGCGCTGGCCGTCACGATCGGACCCGCGCGGAACATCCAGGTCGTGGTCTCGCTGAAGACCATCTCCTTGCGGAATAGTCGCGCGAGGTCGTAGTAGGCCTGGAGCAGCGGCGGCCCTCGTCGCCCCGCGAACCAGGCCTTGGTCTTGTTGATCACGCCGAGAAGCAGCGGCGGCAACAGCAGTAGCAGTCCGACGTGCGCGACGAGCGCGAGGAGCGAGGCCGTCATCGCACCACCGTCAGCAGCACGACCACGATCAGGAAGACGTACAGGAGATAAGCCTGAACGGGCCCTCGTTGGAGCGCGCGGACGGGCAGGAGCTTCCGATCCGCGCTTGCGAGCAGCGGCATCACGACGCGATCCAGCACGGCGTCGGGCACCTCGCTCTCGAACCGGGACTCCGACGGGAATAGACCCGATGCCTGCGGCAGCGAGCGGCGAGTCCGCAGCGCCCAGTCGAAGAGACCGACCAGCATCTCCGAGAACGAGGAGTCTACGTATTGCATGCGCGGGGTGGGACGCGCGTAGCCGCAGTCCCAGGTGACGACCGAGGCGCCCGCTCTCGCGCGCCACAGGCTCAGCGCGGACCCGAGCACGACGAGCACGACGACTCCGACACCTATCTGCGACACGCGAGCAAAGGGCGCGAGGTTCGAGAGCGATGGCCCCGCCCCCGCGAGCGCAGGCTGCCAGGCATCGATCGCCGGCTGGAGCAGCGAGAGTGCCAGCCCCGGCGCGAGCCCGACACCGACGCAGGCGAGCGCGAAGGCGGCCATCGGAGCGAGCATCGCGTGCCCGGGATCGTGCGCGTGGACTGCCTGCGGAGTTCGCGCGGTCCCACAGAAGGCGATGCCCGCGACCTTCACGAAGGCCGCGAGCGTGAGCGCGCCCGTCAGTGCGAGCGCCGGCGCCGCCGCGCCCGCCCACGCGAGCGCGTGCGGAGAAACGGCTGCTGCCGCACGCAGCAATCCAAGGTAGAGCAGCAGCTCGCTCGCGAAACCATTCAAGGGAGGCAGGCCGCAGATCGCGACGGCGCCGAGCGCGAACGCTGCAAAGGTCCTCGGCATCGAGCGTGCCAGCCCCCCGAGCGAAGCGAGACGCCGCGTGCCCGTGGCGTGCAGCACGCTGCCCGCCACAAAGAAGAGGAGTGGCTTGAAGACGCTGTGATTCAGCACGTGCAGCAGCGCGCCACCGAGCCCGAGCGCCACGAGGTCGGCGCGGCCCAGCGAGCGGCCGATCGCCGCGAGACCCACGCCGATCGCGATGATGCCGACGTTCTCGATGCTGCTGTAGGCGAGCAAGCGCTTCAGGTCCTGCTGCGCGACGGCCAGCGCCATGCCGAGTACCGCCGAGAGCACTCCGATTCCGAGCAGCGCGCCGCCCCACCACGCGGGCGGCTCGGGCAGCAGTCCGCACACGCGCACGATCCCGTACACACCCGTCTTGAGCAGCACGCCGGAGAGCAGTGCGGACACGTGGCTCGGGGCGTTCGCATGGGCGCCCGGCAGCCAGACGTGTAGAGGCACGAGGCCCGCCTTCAGCCCGAATCCGCCGATGCCGAGCGCGAACACGGCCGTCACGAGACCGCCGCGCGCATCACCCGGAAGGCTCGGCCACAGGTCGAACGAGCCGGTCGCGCGAGCGAGCAGCGCAAAGAAGGCGACGAGGCAGAGCGAGCCCGCGTGCGTCGCGACGAGATACACCCAGGCGGCGCGCCGCACCTCGGGACGCTCCTCCTCGGTCGCGATCAGGAAGAAGGCCGCGAGCGCCATCGCCTCCCAGGCGACGAGGAAGAGGATCGCGTCGCGCGCGAGGACGACTCCCATCATCGCCGCTGTCATGATCCCCCAGCAAAGACGCAGCCGGCGCCCTCCACCCGGCGCCTGCGCGGCGTGCCAGTACTCGCTGCCGTACAGCGATCCGAGCGCCGAGACGACGAGCATCGGCACGAGGAAGAGCGCGGAGAGCCCATCCAGCGAGACAGCCAGGCGTCCGATCGGGAGTTCGCCGAACACGGCGGTCTGCGCTTCGCCGGCGCGCACGAAGAGCACGAGGCCCAGCGCGCCGAGCGTGGAGCCGAGAAGACCGAGCGCGGTGGCGAGGCGCTGACTCGCGGCGTCCACGGGTGAGCGCGCGTACCCGGGAAGACCGCTCGCCGCGATCGTCGCGGTGGCGACCAGCACGAGGCCGAGCGGCAACGGGATCGCGTTCACCATCCGAGCAGCCGCATCAGGACGCCTTCGATCGAGAACAGCGACGCGAGCAGCAGGCACAGCGTGACGAGGACGTACACCAGGTATTGCTGCACACGGCCCTGCTGCACCACCCGCAGCGGAACCAGCAGCCGCCGCACTCCCGCCCAGAGCGGAGCAAGGACGCTCTCCATCACCGGATCGCGGACGCTCGAGTGGAAGCTGCGAGACGCCGGAAAGGACTCGCTCGACACGGCGTTCTCGGCGCGCGGCCGCAGCAGCCAGCCGTGGAGCCCCACCAGGATGTCGGCGAACGACGATGCCGTGTACGCCATCCTCGGACCCGGGCGCGCGTAGCCGCAGTCCCACGTGACTGCCCGCGCCGTGCCTCTGCGCAGGGAGCGGCTTCGGATCCACAGCGCGCCGGCGAGCGCGATCGCGATCAGCGCGCCATTCGTCGCCATCAGCTCAGGCCAGGGCACGAGTGTGGAAAGCGACGGAGGCGGCAGCTCGAGGGGAGCCCAGGCACGCACGACGTGATCGAGTGTCGGCATCAGCACGGCCGGGAACACGCCGATCGCGACACAGCCGAGCGCCAGCGGAGTCATCGCGAGCAGCATGGCGTGCGGCGGCTCGTGCGCCCGCGCGGCCGCCTCGGAGCGCACGGGCCCGAGGAAGACGGCTCCGAACACTTTGACGAAGCAGGCGATCGCGAGCGCACCCGCCATCGCGAGCAAGGGAGCCGCGAGCGGGGCGAAGGAGGCGGCGCCGGCGCTGCTCCCGGCATCGACGCGCATCAGACCCACATAGATCAGGAGCTCGCTCACGAAGCCGTTGAGCGGCGGCAGCCCGCAGATCGCGACGGAGCCGATCGCGAAGAGCGATGCGGTGCGAGGCATCGAACGGGCGAGACCGCCGAAGCGTCCGATTTCGCGCGTGCCGACGGCGTGGATCGCGGCGCCCCCGGCCAGGAAGAGCAGCGCCTTGAAGAGCGCGTGATTCCAGACGTGGAGGAGGCAGCCGCCGAGCCCGAGCGCGATCCACGCGGGCTGCTTCTCGCTCACCCCGATCAGCGCGAGGCCGAGCCCCATCGCGATGATTCCGATGTTCTCGACGCTGTGATAGGCGAGTAGCCGCTTCACGTCGTGCTGTCCGAGCGCGAAGAGCACGCCGTAGAGGGCGCTGGCGGTGCCGATCGCGAGCATCGCCATGCCCAACGCGAGAGGCGGAGCGGGCAGGAGGGTCAGGATCCGCAGCAGGCCGTAGATCCCGATCTTCAGCATCACGCCGGAGAGCAGCGCGGAGACGTGGGACGGGGCGTTGGCGTGCGCGGGGGGCAGCCAGAAGTGCATCGGCACGATACCGGCCTTCAAACCGAAGCCCACGAGGGCGAGCAGGAAGAGCGAGATCGCGACCCCCGGCGCGGCGACGAGAGACGAGAGGGGCCGGAGCTCGAGCGAGCCGTTGACAGACCACCACAGCCCGAACAGAGCGAACAGCGCCAGCGTGCCGATGTGCGTCGACACGAGATAGATCCAACCCGCCTGCCGCGCCTCGGCGCGCTCGTCCTCGGTGGTGACGAGCAGGAAGGCGGAGAGCGCCATGATCTCCCAGGCGAACAGGAAGGCCACGCCGTCTCCGGCCAGCACGACACCGGCGAGCGCCGCGATGAGCACGCCGAAGCACAGGCGCAGCTTGCGGCCGTTCTCCGGGTGCTCGGCCTGTCTCCAGTAGCGCTCGCCATAGAGCGCTCCAGCTGCGCCGAGCGCATACACAGGAACGAGAAAGAAGGCCGCGAGCGGATCGAGCCGCAGGTGCAGCGCGAGCCCCGGGAGCGGCCCCGGAAGCTCACCCGTCTCCGCGCTGCCACCCGCCAGGCCGACGATTGCCGCGAGCGCGCCGAGCGCCGCGCCCCCGACGAGCAGAATGGTCGCGATCCGCTGTCCGAACAGAGACCGCTCGCCGCACACGAGCCCCGGCGCGCCACTCAGAGCCGCCAGCAGCACCGCGAAGAGACTCAGCTCCAGCACGGCGTCCGTTGCGCGAGCGCTCGAATGGCAACGACTCCTTGCGTGGCGTCAATCGCTTGGTGCCAGCGATGCGGGCTGCGGCCGAGCCGCGACGACCGCCGCCTCGGCGGCTCGCAGCGCGTCGTGGATCTGATCGGGAGAGACTCGTGCGCGCACGGCCGCCGCGAAGCGGGCTTCGCGCAGCACGAATGCCAGCCGCGACAACAGGTGGAGGTGCGCGCGAACGGTCGGGCTGATCAGGGTGAAGAGGGTATGGACCGGCTGGCCGTCGATCGCGCCGAAATCGATCGGCTGCTCGAGGAAGCACAGCGTCACGATCGGCCGCGAGAGGTGGAGCACGATCGGATTGCGCACGTGGGGAATCGCGATGCCATCACCCACTCCGGTCGATCCGAGCGCCTCGCGCGCAAGAAGCACCTCGTAGAGGAAGTTCCGATCGATGTCGTCGGGGAGCGCGAGGATTCCAACCACGGCCCGCAAGACCTCGCCCTTGTCGCGCCCGGCGACGCGATAATGGATGCCGCCCGCGCGCAGCGCCTGCTCGAGCGTCGGCGCGGGCTCTCCCTCGCGCTCGGGCTCGGAGAAGATCTCGGGCGACACGTGCAGCTTGCGCTCGGTCGCCCATTCGAGGAGCTCGGTCCGGTTGATCCGATACTGATCGTCGACCCGGTAGGCTGGCAGGACGCCCTGCTTGATCCAGCGGTAGACGCTCTTCTCGGAGACGTTCAGCAACGCCGCCGCATCGCGGACGGTCAGCTTCCTCACTGTGCGCTCGCCCCTCTCGGCGCGAGCGAGGTATATCCAATCACCTGCGAGGGCGCGAGACACTCGAGCAGCGCGGTCTCAGAGGCGAGCGAGGTAGCTGCTGCCGCCGAGACCTCGCGCGGCCGCGACGATCTCGCCAGCGCGGCGCAGCAGATACTCGGAGGGAGCCGCGACGCTCGAGCGCTTCGGACTCGGCAGCGCGGCCGCGAGCAGCGACGCCTCGTAGAGGTCGAGCGTGCGCGGCGGCTTCCCGAAGTACGCGTTGCTGGCGGCGCCCGCGCCGAAGACGCCGCGGCCGAACTCCGCGGTGTTGAGATAGACCTCGAGGATCCGCCGCTTCGGCCACAGGGCCTCGATGAAGACGGTGAGCCACGCCTCGCAGGCCTTGCGCGCGATGCTGCGTCCCGGCCACAGGAAGAGGTTCTTCGCCACCTGTTGCGAGATGGTGCTCGCGCCGCGCGGGTTCCGGCGTTCCTCGTCGAGCGCGCGCCCGATCGCGTCGAAGTCGAAGCCGTGGTGCTCGGGGAAGCGCTGGTCCTCGGCCGCCACGACCGCGATCGCGAGCTGCGGCGAGATCTGCGCGAGCGGCACCCAGTGGTAGCGGGGCGCCGCGCCCCGCTCGGCCTGATCGCGCAGCATGAAGGCAGTGGTCGGCGGCGGGACGAAGCGCCACGGCAGGACCAGCAGGACCGTGCCGAGCGCCGCGACGCCGAGGAGCGCGCCGCAGGCGAGGAGGGGCCGACCTGCGAGCTTCCGCCAGCCTCTCCGCCTCATCGCGGGCCTTCTAGCAGCCCGCGCCACGATCCGCTGCGGCCCCTCCGGGTGTAGGATGGGCTCCGGCGCACGCGGAGATCCAATGCCCCGCTATGGCTTCGAGCGTCTGTCCGCGCAGGACAACTCCTTTCTCCTCTTCGAGACGCGCAACGTCCACATGCACGTCGCATCGACCCTGGTGTTCGAGTCGGGGCCGCTGCGGACTCGCGACGGCGGCGTCGACATCGCCGTCATCAAGCGGAGCTTCGAGGCCGTGCTCCACCTGGTGCCGCGCTACCGACAGCGTCTGTTCTTCGTGCCGATCGAGGGCCGCGCGGTCTGGGTCGACGACGCGCACTTCAGCCTCGACTACCACATCCGCCACACCGCGCTGCCGAAGCCGGGCGACGAGTCGCAGCTGAAGAAGCTCTCGTCGCGCGTGATGGCGCAGCAGCTCGACCGCAAGCGGCCGCTGTGGGAGACCTGGATCGTCGAAGGGCTCGAGGGCGGCGACCGATTCGCGATGATCTCGAAGATCCACCACTGCATGATCGACGGCGCGTCCGGGGTCGATCTCGCGCAGATCCAGTTCTCGACGAGCCCCGAGGTCCCGCCGCCGAAGCCCGCTCCGCGCTTCCTGCCGCGACCCGCGCCGAGCCGCGGCGAGCTCGCGCGCGACGAGCTCGCGCGCTGGCTGACCTTGCCGCTGCGCGCGCTGCGCGGCTTCCGCGAGTTCTCGGCCGCGACGGACGACGTGCGGAGCGAGCTGCTGGCGCGCGCGCGCGCGCTGATCGACACGCTCGGCATGGCGAGCGCCGCGTCCGAGACGCCGCTGAACGGCGAGCTCGGACCGCACCGCGCCTTCGACTGGCTGCGCGTGCCGCTCGGCGAGATGAAGTCGATGCGCAAGGCGCTCGACTGCACCATCAACGACGTGGTGTTGACCGTCGTGACCGGCGCCGTCCGCGAGTACCTGATCTCACGCGGCGTGCGGCCCGAGGTGATCGAGTTCCGCGTCGGCGCGCCGGTCAGCATGCGGGGCGAGCAGGAGCGCGGGCGCCTCGGCAATCGCGTGTCCTCGTGGATCCTGACCTTGCCGATCGCGGAGTCCGATCCACGCGCGCAGCTCGCGGCGATCCACGCCGAGACGCAGCGCTTGAAGCAGAGCCGCCAGGCGCTCGGCGTCGAGATGATGATGAAGATGGCCGAGTACACGCCGTCGACCCTGCTGACGCTCGGCGCGCGCTCGATCTCCGGACCGATCAACACGATCGTGACGAACGTGCCGGGCCCCCAGTTCCCGCTCTACTTCCACGGCGCGAAGCTCGTGGCGATGTATCCGCAGGTGCCGCTGCTCGAGAACCTCGGCATCGGCATCGCGCTCGCGAGCTACAACGGCACGGTGCACTGGGGCTTCAACGCGGACCCGGACATCCTGCCCGACCTCGACATCTTCGTGTCGCTGGTGCGCGCCGCCTACGACGGCGTCGCGCGCGCCGCCGGCGTGGCCGTCGAGCCGCAGGCCAGGCGGCTCGAGCTCGACGCAATCCGACGAGAACGCCCTACCAACGGGTCGCCGCGCGAGTCGATCACACCGCGCAGCGCCTAGCGACAGGAGGAAGCATGGCGAGCCGACGCAGGTCGACCGGACGCGGCGCGCGCGAGCGCGCCCGCGATGCGCTGGAGGACTCGCTCCACCAGCTCGAAAAGCAGCTCCCGAAGAATCTCTCGCGCATGGTGCGCCAGCTGCGCGCCAATTTGCGCGCGCTGCAATCGCAGATCGAGAGGTTGCGCGCCGACCGCGACGTGCGCTGGGCGCGGCTCCAGACGCAGGTGCGGCGCGACGCGGCGCGGCTCTTCCGCCGGCTCGAGAAGGCGGTCGAGCCGAAGCCGACGTCGAGGACGGTGCGCGCGTCCCGAGCGGCGGCGAAGAAGCGCGGCGCCCGGTCGACCTCGCGCGCGGGCGGATCCTCCACGCGCAGGTCCGAGCCGCTCCAGGCGGGCCCGGTCGCGCGCAGCGCGCCGCTGGCCGCAGTGCCGCGTCGCGACCCCGGCGCCACACCGATCGGCGAGCCGCCGACGGCGATCTGAAGAAGAAGACGGCGCGCGCTATCCGTCTCGCGTGGCCGAGCACCAGCATCACGTCGACACCGATCTCCCGCCCGAGGTGATCTGGGAGTTCGTGCGCGAGATGGATCACTGGGCGCCCTTCCTCACCGGCTACCAGTCGCACGAGAAGCAGAGCGACACCGAATCGACCTGGACTCTCAAGGGCGACGTCGGCGTGCTCGCGCGCACCTTGCGCTTCCGCGTGCTGATCACCGAGTGGGCCGGTCCCGAGCGCGTCACCTTCGCGTTGAAGGGCATGAACGAGCCGATGGCGGGAGAGGGATCGTTCCGCATCGAGACGCTCGGCGGAGGTGCGCCCGACACCGGCGCGGTGCCGCCGCCCCCTCGTGCCCGCGGCCTCGCCGGACTCTGGGAGCGCATCGTGCGCTTCTTCTTCCGGCGCGTGCGCGGACCGGCCGTCGTGCGCGCGCCGCAGACGGCGGCGCCGAGCACGCGCATGACGTTCTGGCTGCGCGTCACGCCCGGCGGTCCGATGGCGCCGATGATCGACGCGCTGATGAAGCCCGCGATGGCCGCCGCCGCCGAGGACCTCGCGCAGCGGATCGTGGCCCACCTCGAAGCCGGCGCTGCGAAGTCCTGAGACGTTCGTTCGCCGCACCATCGACGGGAGCGCGCGTGATAGCGTGAGGTCTCACGCGGAGGCCCTTCGATGTCCGACCTCTTCGAGCACGTCGCCAGCATCGACTACCCGATCCTCGACGCCGACGCGCACGTGAACGAGCCGCCCCAGCTCTGGCAGGAGTCGGTGCCGAGCAAGTGGAAGGAGCGCGCGCCGAAGCTCGTGAAGACGGAGCGCGGCGACCTGTGGCACTTCGACGGCGGGAAGGAGACCTGGCCGGTCGGACTCACCGCGACCGCGGGGCAGAGCGCCTTCCAGATCGGGCCGATGGGTCAGACCTACGAGACGATGCGGCCCGGCAGCTTCGACACGCAGGCGCGTCTGCACGACATGGACGCCGACGGCATCTATGCGCAGGTGCTCTACCCGTCCGTCACCTTGAAGGGCGCGCGCGTCTACTCGTCGGAGCGCGAGCTCCAGCTCGTGTGCGTGCGCGCCTACAACGAGTGGATCCGCAGCTTCTGCCAGGGCTCCGGCGGACGCCTGATCTCGCAGGCCCTCATCCCGACGACCGGCCTCGACGACGCGGTCGCCGAGCTCGAGCGCGCGATGAAGGACGGACATCGCGGCGCGGTGATCTCGTCGTTCCCGAATGGCTCGCTCTGGCCGCGACCCGAGGACGATCCCTTCTGGGCGCGCGCGCAGGAGACCGGCTTCCCGATCGCGGTGCACATCGGCAGCTTCCTCAAGTCGGCGCCGCCGGGCGCGGCGACTAGCAAAGAGAAGGCCTGGAGCCCGTCGCTCGCCTTCGTCGCGCGCGCGGCCTGGACCAAGGCGGGCGGCCAGACGCTCGACGTCGCCTGCGATCTCCTCTTCTCCGGGATCTTCCAGCGCTTCCCGCGCCTCCGCATCGTGCTCGTGGAGGCGAACATCGGCTGGATCCCGACCTTGCTCGAGCAGGCCGACGACATGTTCCGCCGCTACCGCTGGTGGACCGGCGCACACAAGGAGATGTCGGAGCTGCCGAGCCAGATCTTCCAGCGAAACTTCTACGCGACCTTCATGGTGGACCGCTCGGGCATCGAGCTGCGCCACCGCCTGAACCTCGATCACATCCTCTGGTCGACCGACTACCCGCACAGCGGCAGCGACTGGCCGGACTCCTCGATCGCGATCGAGCGCGTCTTCCGCGGCGTGCCGAAGGCCGAGGTCCGCAAGATGCTCCACGACAACTGCCGCGCGCTCTACGGCCTCGATCACGTGCCGCTGCGCTTCCCCGGACGCGGATAGGCCTCGCGGATCGTGCTCGCCAGCTTCCGCAGGGCCGGAGCCAGCGGAGAGCGCTTCCGCCAAACGAGCGCGACGGTCCGATGCGGCACCGGTGTCGCGAACGCGCGCACGCGCAGCCGCGCTCGCTGCGCCTCGGTCGGCACGGCGAGCTCCGGCAGGATCGTCACGCCCGCGCCGCCCGCGACCATGTGCACGAGTGTCGCGAGGCTCGTCGCGCGGAACTCGAGCTCGTGCACCTTGGCGTCCGAACAGAATGCGAGCGCCTGGTCGCGGAAGCAGTGGCCGTCGTCGAGGAGGAGCACGCTGGCGTCGCGGAGCTCCGCCACCTTCGCGGGCGTGGACTTCGACCCGAGCGGATCGTTGCGCCGCGTGGCGAGCACGAAGGGATCCGCCGCGACGACCTCGTGCTCCACGTCTCCGATCTCCGCTTCGAGCGCGAGGAGCGCCGCGTCGAGGCTTCCGCCCTCGAGGCTCCGCACGAGCGCGTCGGTCTTGTCCTCCACCCAGACGGTGGTGAGGTGCGGGTAGGCGCGTCGCAGGGCGGGTGTCGCGCTCGGCAGCAGATAGGGCGAGATCGTCGGAATGACGCCGATGCGCAAGGTGCCCGCCAGCGGGTCGCCCGCGACCCGCGCCGCCGCCACGAGATCGTCCGCCTCGCGCAACACTCGACGCGCGCGCTCGACCAGCTCCCTTCCGACCGCGGTCACGAGCACGCGGCGCCGGTCGCGCTCGAACAGGCGCACGCCGAGCGCGTCCTCGACCTGCGCGAGCTGCGCGCTGAGCGAGGGCTGCGAGACGTGACAGGCCTCCGCCGCCTTCCGGAAGCTGAGCGACTCGGCGACCGCGACCACGTACTGGAGCTGCCGCAAGCTGAACGGATGGGGCGCGAGGCTCTTGATAGACATTGCCTATCGATTCTATCGAAACAATGTCTTGGAAAAATCAGCGGGCGCGCCGCATCGTGATCCCGCGAGACGGGCGGACTTCCAAGGAGAGAACCATGGCGAGCGAGAGCAAGTGCCCCTTCCACAGCGCGGGCGGCGGGGCCTCGAACCAGAGCTGGTGGCCGGATCAGCTCAGGCTGAACGTGCTGCGCCAGCACTCGCAGAAGTCCGACCCGATGGGTCCCGGCTTCGACTACGCGCGCGAGTTCACGAGCCTCGACTGGAAGGCGCTGAAGAGGGATCTGACGGAGCTGATGACCCGGTCGCAGGACTGGTGGCCGGCGGACTTCGGTCACTACGGGCCTTTCTTCATCCGCATGGCCTGGCACAGCGCCGGCACCTACCGCGTCGGCGACGGCCGCGGCGGCGCGAGCCGCGGCAGCCAGCGCTTCGCGCCGCTGAACAGCTGGCCCGACAATGGCAACCTCGACAAGGCGCGCCGCCTGCTCTGGCCGATCAAGCAGAAGTACGGCCGCAAGATCTCGTGGGCCGATCTGATGATCCTCGCCGGCAACGTCGCGCTGGAATCGATGGGCTTCCGGACCTTCGGCTTCGGCGGCGGTCGCGAAGACATCTGGGAGCCGGAGCAGGACATCGACTGGGGTCGCGAGACGAAGTGGCTCGGCGACGAACGTTATGCGGGCGACCGCCAGCTCGAGAACCCGCTCGGCGCCGTGCAGATGGGACTCATCTACGTGAATCCGGAGGGCCCGAACGGCAAGCCGGACCCTATCGCCGCCGCGCGCGACATCCGCGAGACCTTCGCGCGCATGGCGATGGACGACGAGGAGACGGTGGCGCTCATCGCCGGCGGACATACGTTCGGCAAGACGCACGGCGCCGGACCGGCCACGCACGTCGGGCCCGAGCCCGAGGCGGCCCGCATCGAAGATCAGGGCTTCGGCTGGAAGAGCAGCTACCGCAGCGGCAAGGGCGCGGACGCGATCACCAGCGGCCTCGAGGTCACGTGGACGACTACGCCCACGAAGTGGAGCAACAACTTCTTCGAGAACCTGTTCGGCTTCGAGTGGGAGCTCTCGAAGAGTCCGGCCGGTGCGCACCAGTGGGTCGCCAAGGGAGCCGCGGCCACGATCCCGGACGCCTTCGATCCGTCGAAGAAGCGCGTGCCGACGATGCTGACGACGGACCTGTCACTGCGCTTCGACCCGGCCTACGAGAAGATCTCGCGGCGCTTCATGGAGCACCCGGACGAGTTCGCGCGAGCCTTCGCGCGCGCGTGGTTCAAGCTCACCCACCGCGACATGGGCCCGCGCGCTCGCTACCTCGGCCCGGAGGTGCCGGCGGAGGAGCTGATCTGGCAGGACCCGATTCCGGCCGTAGATCACGCGCTCGTCGACGCGAAGGACATCGCGGCGCTCAAGGCGAAGATCCTCGCGTCGGGCCTCCGGGTCTCCGAGCTGGTGACGACCGCGTGGGCCTCCGCTTCGAGCTTCCGCGGCTCCGACCGGCGCGGCGGCGCCAACGGCGCCCGCATCCGCCTGACACCGCAGAAGGACTGGGAGGTCAATCAGCCCGATCGGCTCGCCGAGGTGCTGAAGACGCTCGAAGGCATCCGGACCGCCTTCGACGGCTCCCAGTCGGGCGGCAAGAAGGTGTCGCTCGCCGATCTGATCGTGCTCGCCGGCTGCGCCGGCGTAGAGCAGGCGGCGAGGAACGCCGGTCACGACGTGAACGTGCCTTTCACGCCGGGACGCATGGACGCGTCGCAGGATCGGACCGACGCGGCGAGCTTCGCCGCGCTGGAGCCGATCGCCGACGGCTTCCGCAACTACGTCGCGGGCCGGTCCAGCGTCCCGGCCGAGGCGCTGCTGGTCGACCGGGCGCAGCTCCTGACGCTCACGGCGCCGGAGATGACGGTGCTCGTCGGCGGCCTGCGGGTTCTCGGCACCAACTTCGGCGACACGAAGCACGGGGTCTTCACGACGCGGCCCGGCGAGCTGCGCAACGACTTCTTCGTGAACCTGCTCGACACGAGCACGGAGTGGAAGCCGGTCTCGAAGGATGCCGACGTGTTCGAAGGTCGCGATCGCAGGACCGGACAGCTCCGCTGGACCGGCACGCGCGTCGACCTGATCTTCGGATCGAACTCGGAGCTGCGCGCGCTCGCCGAGGTCTACGCGAGCTCGGACGCGCAGACGAAGTTCGTCGCCGACTTCGTCGCGGCCTGGACGAAGGTGATGAACCTGGATCGCTTCGACCTCGCTTGATCCCTCTCGAGTACCATGCGGGCCATGCGGAAACGAAGAGCTCTGCCCTCGATCGCAGCAGGCCTCGCGGTCGGCCTCGTGGCGAGCGCGCGGCCTGCTTCCGCGATCAACTGTCGCGAATGGCTGCGGCTCGACGACGCGGGGAAGGAGGCGGCGATCGACGACATGATCGGCGAGGTCGTCGGGGGCCAGCGGGTTCGCCAGTACGACGTCAACCGCGGAGCCCTCGGCCGCTGCCTCTACGCGCACGTCCCCGACATGGCGCTCGACTTCGACGATGCCTGCTCGGATTCACGCAACGCGGACATGCAGGCGATCCGGAATCGCTTCAAGAACTACGTCTGGAGCTGCGACTAGCATGAGCGCGGCGAATCGGTGCCTGCTCGCAGCGCTCGGAGTGCTCTGGCTCCTCGGCTGCGCCGGCCGTACTCCCGGTCCGAGCGGATTCCTCGGCGACTACAGCGAGCTGAGGCCCCGCGGTGGAAGCCCGGCGAAGCTCGCCTATCTCGACCCGGCCGCCGACTTCTCGCGCTACGAGCGGGTGATCGTCGAGCCCGTCGTCGTCTGGAAGCCGGACGACGAGCGCTTCGCGGGGATCTCTCCTGCGCAGCGCGAAGCGCTCGCGCGCGAGTTCCAGGCGCAGTTCGAGCGCGCGTTCGCGCAGGAGTTCGCGATCGCGGGACGCGATGCCGCTCCCGGGACGCTCCGCGCTCGAAGCGCCTTGACGTCGGCGATCGCGGCGCCGGGGAGCTCCGACCCCGAGCGACTCCAGTACGTCGAGGTCGAGCTCGAGCTCGTCGATGCGGTCACCAATCGGAGACTCGCGGCGGCGGTCGATTCGAAGGCGCAGGTGGACGCGAAGGCGGCGTTCGAGGAGTGGGCCGATCGGGTGGCGGCTCGCGTCGCGGCGTTGCGAGACGTCGACCGCCAGCCGCGGCAGCCGGAGACGCCTTAGTTCTGCCGGACCGGCTGCGCGTCGGCCGACTCTCGAGTCGGCCTCCTAGCCGAGCGCCTTTCGCAAGGTCTCGCCCGCGAGCTGCACGATCTCCGGCTGGTGGCCGTTCAGCGGCAGGTTGACGATCAGGCCGTCGAGGCCGCGCCCCATCAGCTCACGCTGCACGAACTCGCCGACCTCATCGGGGTCGCCGATCACGAGTGCGCTCTCGATCGCGCGCCGCATGTTCTCGGGCAGCTTGTCCACCTTGATGCCGCGCCGCGCGAAGAACTCGGCGCGCACGCGCTCCGCCTCCTCGTGTTTGTGCGCGAGCACCACCGAGCCGAGCCAGGTGACGCAGATCTCCGAGCGGTCGCGGCCGAGCTCGGCGCAGTGGCGCTCGAGCGCCTCGAGCTTGCGCGGGATCTCGGCGGGCGCGCAGGTAAGGTTGCTCTCGTCGGCGTAGCGCGCGACGAGCCGCAAGGTGCGCTTCTCTCCGTTTCCGCCGATCAGGATCGGCACGCCGTTCTCCTGGATCGGGTGCGGCGAGTTGATCGCCTCGCGCACGCGGTAGAAGCGGCCGTCGAGCGTCGGGCGCGCGTCGCGCAGCATCGGTCGGATGATCTCGAGCGCCTCCTCGAGGCGCGAGATGCGCTCGCCGAGCGGCGGGAACTCGAAGCCGTAGCCATCGTGCTCCGGCTCGAACCAGCCCGCGCCGATGCCGAGCATCGCGCGTCCGCGGGAGATCACGTCGAGCGTGGTCGCGATCTTCGCGAGCAGCGCGGGATTGCGATAGGTGTTGCCCGTGACCAGCGCCGAGAGCCGCGCCTTGCGCGTGCGCGCGGCGAGCGCTCCGAGCAGCGTGTAGGCCTCGAGCATGTAGAGGTCGGGCGCGCCGAGCGCGGGCAGCTGGTAGAAGTGATCCATCACCAGCACGGTGTCGAAGCCCGCGTTCTCGGCTTCGGCGGCCACCGTCGCGACCCGCTCGAACAGCGCGTCGTCGGGCACGTCGGGATAGGTGAAGTTCGGGATCTGGAGTCCGAGTCGCGTCATGGGGGGTCCTCGGGAAGAAGAGCAATGCGACTTGATACACGACCCCCGCGACGGGCGCTCATCCCGCCTTCGCGCGCTTCGCGAGCTCTTGCTTCAGCTCGGCGAGGCGCGCCTCGGCGCGCGCGCGCTGCTTCGGCGTGAACGCCTGTGTCAGCTCGTTGCGCCACTGCGCCGAGCGCTCGTCGGTGCTGAGCGAGAACCATGCCCACGCCTCGATCGGATCGCGGCGAACGCCCTCGCCGCGCGCGCACGCGATGCCGTAGCGCGCCTGCGCCTTCGGCTCTCCCTGCTCCGCGGCCTTGAGCAGCCAGCTCGCGGCGATGCTCTCGTCCTTCTTGACGCTGCGGCCCTCGAAGTAGAAGACGGCCAGGCTGGCCTGCGCCGCCGCGAGTCCTTGGTCGGCGGCGAGCTGGTACCAGTGAACCGCGGCGGCGTCGCTCTGCGGAACGCCGGCGCCCTTCAGGTAGATGTTGCCGAGCACGAACTGCGCCGGCGCGAAGCCCTGCGACGCCGACTTCCGCATCCACTCGGTCGCGAGCGCCGGGTCGAAGGGAACTCCGCGCGCGCCCGCGTAGCGCTGGCCGAGCTCCGCCTGCGCGATCGGATCGCCGCTCTCCGCGGCGCGCTGGAGCCACTTCAGCGCCTCGGCCTCATCGCGCGGGACGCCGCGGCCCTCCTCGTAGCGTCCCGAGAGCTCGAGCTGCGACGGACCGTGACCCGCCTCCGCCGCCAGCTTGACCAGGCGCAGCGCCTCCGCCGGGTCCGCCGCGCCGCCTCGACCGGACTCCGCCAGCATCGCGAGCGTCGCGTACGCAGGCGCATAGCCCTGGTCGGCGGCCAGCCGGCTCCAGCGCAGCGCCTCGCGGTCGTTCTGCGCGTGCTGCTCGGCGTAGAGCTTCTCGATGTTCTGGCTCGAGCCGGCGAGATTGCCGGCGGCGTTCGCGATGGTGATGCGATTCGCGAACTCGGGGTCGGTGACCTTGCCCTCGGCATAGAGCGCGCCGAGGCGGCCCTGCGCCATCGCCAGACCCTGCTCGGCCGCGGCGCGGTACAGGCGCATCGCCTCGCCGACGTCGGCCACGACGCCGCGCCCGCTCTCGAGCAGGCGCGCGAGCACGGCCTGCGCGCGCGCGTCGCCCTGATCCGCGCCCTTGCGCAGCCACTGCACGGCCTCGGCGAGCATGGATCCCGTCGCGTCGGGAACCGCGAGCGCCTCGCCGAGCGCGCCCTGCGCCGCCGCATCCCCGTGCTCGGCCGCGCGCCGCAACAGCTCCGCGGCGCGCTTCTCGTCCTTCGCCACTCCGTTGCCCGCGGCCGCGAGCAGCGAGAGCTCGTACTCCGCGCGCGGGACCTGCTGCTCGGCCGCGCGCTCGAGCCACTTGACGCTCTCCTCGGGCTTCGGGGCGTCGCCTTCGCGTGTCAGCAGAGCGAGCTCGAGCTGCGCGGGTCCGTAGCCCTGCTCCGCGGCGGCGCGCAGCCAGCGCTCCGCTTCGGCCAGGTTCGCGGCCACTCCGTCTCCCTTGCGGAGCTGCATGCCGATCGCCGCCTGCGACTCGGCGTCGCCCGACTCCGCCGCCCGCCGCAGCCAGCTCTGCGCTCGCTCCGCGTCCTTCGGCACGCCCTCGCCGGTGGCATAGAGATGCGCGAGGCGCGCCTGCGCGCGGGCCGAGCCTCCGTCGGCGGCGCGCTCGAGCCAGCTGAGCCCCGCGCTCGCGTCTTCTGGCGATGCGCCGGGCGCGAGCAGCCGCTCGGCCAGCGCAAGCTGCGCCTCGTGGTCGCCGATTCGAGCGCGCACGCTCGCGCGCGTCGCCTCGTCGCAGCCCGCGAACACGAGCGTCGTGACGGCCAGCCAGGCCGTGCAGAGGGAGGCTTTTCGGAGGGAGCGCATCGGCATCGCAGGGCGCATCGAGCCGGTGCGCCGCATGGCGGCCCATGCTAACAGAGCGCCGGTGAAGTTCGTGCTCTCCGCCGCCTTCAACGCGCCGGAGCACCTCGTGCCCCTCGCGATCGCGGCCGAGGCATGCGGCTTCGCGGCGATGTCGTTCCCGGATCACGTCGTGCATCCCGAGAAGCTCGACACGCCGTATCCGTACACGGCCGACGGCTCGCGCCGCTGGCAGGCGTTCACGCCGTGGGTCGATCCGTGGGTCGCGATCGGCGCGTGCGCCGCGCGGACGACGCGGCTTCGCTTCACGAACAACGTGTTCGTGCTCGCGCTGCGAAACCCGTTCCTCGCCGCGAAGTCGATCGCGACGGCAGCCGCGCTCTCGGGCGGCCGCGTGACGCTGACCGTCGGCGTCGGCTGGTCGAAGATCGAATACAAGCTGGCCGGCCAGGACTTCCACAGCCGGGGGCGCCGCACCGACGAGATGATCGAGATCCTGCGCAAGCTCTGGAGCGGCGAGATGGTCGAGCACCACGGGCGCGACTACGACTTCCCGCGCCTCGAGGCGAATCCGACACCGCCGGCGCCGATCCCCGTCTGGGTGGGCGGCATCTCCGACGCGGCGCTGCGGCGCGCAGCGCGCTACGACGGCTGGCTCTCGGATCTCCAGACCAGCGCCGAGATCGCGGCGTGCATCGAGCGCGTGCGCGCGTACCGCGCCGAGGAGGGCCGCGGCGACGCGCCCTTCGACGTGATGGCGAGCGCGTCCGACGCCTTCACGCCGGATGGCTACCGTCGTCTGCAGGACGCGGGCGTGACCCACGTGCTGACCTTGCCGTGGGTCTTCACGCACGGCGACACCCAGGATCTCGAGAAGAAGAAGGATGGGATGCGCCGCTTCGCGGACGACGTGATCGCGAGGATGTCATGACGGATGCGAGTTCCGCGGCGCGGCGCGCCAAGCGCAAGCCGACCGAGCGCCAGAGCGAGCAGCCGCTCGAGTGGGAGACGCCGATGTACCGCCTCGCGGTCGCGCAGCTCGACCGCACCGCGGAGCAGATGGGGCTCGATCCGAACGTGTGGGAGCGGCTGCGCACGCCGCAGCGCGCGCACGTGGTCTCGTTCCCCTTCCGCCGCGACGACTACGACACGGTCGAGACCGTCTTCGGCTACCGCGTGCAGCACCTGCTCACGATGGGCCCGACCAAGGGCGGCGTCCGCTACGACGAGGACGTGAACCTCGGCGAGGTCACGGCGCTCGCGATGTGGATGAGCTGGAAGTGCTCGATCATGAATCTGCCCTTCGGCGGCGCGAAGGGCGCCGTGCGCATCGACCCGCTGACGCTCTCCCACACCGAGCTCCAGCGCGTGACGCGCCGCTACACGGCCGAGATCATCGAGGTGATCGGCCCCGACCGCGACATCCCGGCCCCCGATCTCGGGACGAACGAGCTCGTGATGGCGTGGATGATGGACACCTACTCGCAGCAGAAGGGCCACGCGGTGCCGGGCGTCGTGACGGGCAAGCCGATCGAGATCGGCGGCTCGCAGGGTCGCCGCGACGCGACCGGCCGCGGCGTCGTGACGTGCGGGCTCGAGGCCTGCCGGCAGATGGGCTTCGACCTGAAAGGCGCGGCGGTCGCGGTGCAGGGCTACGGGCAGGTGGGCTCCGCGGCGGCGCGCATCGCCGCGGGCCTCGGAGCTCGCATCGTCGCGATCTCTGACGTGAAGGGAGGTCTCTTCGACCCGAACGGGCTCGACCTCACTGCGATCGACGCGTGGGTGAAGGAGCACCGCTTCCTCGAGGGCTTCCCCGGTCCGGATCCGGTCACGCCGCAGGAGCTGCTCGAGCTGCCGTGCGACGTGTTGATCCCCGCCGCCGTGCAGAACCAGATCGGCGCGCACAACGCCGACAGGCTGCGCTGTCGGATGGTGGTCGAGGGCGCGAACGGGCCGACCGATCTCGAGGCCGACGCGATCCTCTCGGAGCGACGCATCCTGGTTGTACCCGACATCCTCGCCAACGCGGGCGGTGTCACGGTCTCCTACTTCGAGTGGCTCCAGGGAAGCCAGCAGTTCTTCTGGTCGGAGCAGGAGGTGAACAACCGCCTGATCCAGCTGATGCAGCGCGCCTACCGCGAGGTCTACCAGACCTCCGAGCAGCGCAAGGTGAGCCTCCGCACGGCGGCGCTGATGCGCGGCATCGCGCGCATCAGCGAGGCCAAGCGCGTGCGCGGGGTGTTCCCTTGAAGCGCGTCGCGCCTCGTGTCGACGTCAAGGTTCGCGCACGCCATCCCGCTCGTGCGGCACTCGGTGACCGTGCCGATGATGCGGCGGCCGCGTGCCATGACACGCGTGCCTGTGCTCCCCGAGGTAGACGAACGCGGCGCCCTCGTTGAGCTCTCCATCGTCGTAGTTGCCCGCGCCGACGATCACGTCGTCCGAGCCGTCGCCGTTCACGTCGCCGGCGGACGCCACCGCGGCGCCGAAATCCGCGCCCTGCTGATTCACTTCGAGCCGCGCCGCGGCGGTGGCGGGATTCCCGCTCGCGAGGCCGTGGCGGCTGCCGAGGAAGAGGAAGGCGGCTCCCTCGTTCAACTCGCCATCGTCGTAGGTGTGCGCGCCGATGATCAGGTCGTCCGAGGCATCCCCGCCGAAGTCGCCCGCGGCCACGCTGGCGAAGAACGCACCGGGCTGATCCGACTGGAAGACCGCGTCGGCCGTCGCCGGATTCCCGTCGCGAAGCCCCGCGCGGCTCCCGAGGAACACGAAGACCGCGCCCTCGTTCGCGTCGGGCGCGTCGTAGTTGCCGCCGCCGATCGCGACGTCGCTGTAGCCGTCGCCGTTGAAGTCTCCCGAAGCGACCGAGCTCCCGAAGAAGGAGCGTGCCTGATTCGATTCGAAGCGAGCGTCCGCCGTCATCGGATTGCCGTCCGCGATACCGCCACGACTTCCGAGGAACACGAAGGCGGCTCCCTCGTTCGTGTCGGGTGCGTCGTACGCGTTCGCTCCGACGATCACGTCGTCGTAGCCGTCGCCGTTCACGTCACCCGCGCTCGCGACGGCGGTGAGGTTGCCGCCGAGCTGATTCGTCTCGAGTCGGGTGTCGGCGGTCGTCGGATCGCCGTGCGCGACGATGCCATGGCGGCTGCCGAGGAAGATGAACGCCGCCCCTTCGTCGGTCTCGCTCACGCGGTCCTCGTATCCGTTCGCCCCCACGATCACGTCGTCGTAGCCATCGCCGTTCACGTCGCCTGCGCTGGCGACGCTGCCGCCGAAGTACGCGTTCGCCTGGTTGGACTCGAGCGTCGCGTCCGCGTTCGTCGGATCGCCGCGCGCCACGATGCCGTGGCGGCTCCCGAGGAAGACGAAGGCTGCGCCCTCGGCGATCTCCCCGTCCGCGTACTTCTGCGCCCCGACGATCACGTCGTCGTAGCCGTCGCCGTTCACGTCGCCCGCGCTCGCGACGCTCCCGAGCCAGGCTCCCGCCTGATTCGACTGGATCATCGAGGCCGGAGCGCCGCTGATGCCCGTGCAGCTGCCGAGGTAGACGAAGGCCGCTCCCTCGTCGGTCTCGCCAGCGTCGAACTTGTACGCTCCCACGATCACGTCGTCGTAGCCATCGCCGTTCACGTCGCCTGCGCCGGCGACGCTGATTCCGAGGTTCGCGCCGGCCTGGTTGGTCTCGATCCGCGCGTCCTCGCTTGCCGTCAGCAGCGGGTCGATCGTGAGCGGGTACGCTGCTTCCGAGTCGTCGACCACCAATCGCACGCGCTGCGGATCCGGCGCTTCGAGACGCGCCACGACGACCTTGCCCGCTGCGTCCCGCGCTTCGATCCGCCCGTAGGAGAGGCGGCGCCCGGTCTCCGACCGGAACACGACGGCGTCATCCTCCACCGACGCTGCCGCGTCGAGAATCGCGAGCTCGAGCACGAGGGACCCTCGACCTCCCGGTCGCGTCTCGAGATCGAAGCCCTGCTCGAGGCCGTCGCTCGAATTCCGGTACCACTCCACCAGGCCCGCGCGGCGGATCTCCACGCGCTCGCGCTCGCTCGACACGACACCCGGCTGAATCTCTGCGAGCGGCACCTCCGCGCGCCCCATGCGCGCGAGCGACACGCCTAACAATCTCCGGCTCTGCAGAGATCGGTCGTCCACGCGAATTCCGGTGGGCTCGAACCAAGTGCGCAAGTCGTGCGCGCGATTGGGAGCCTGGAGCGAGCCGGGCTCTCCGCTCGCCCAGTATTCGCGCGCCGCGATCTCATCTCGTGCGCGGATCAGGCCGAACGATCGGCTTTGGCCAAGGGACGAAGCGGCCGGCGAGGTGGCGCATTCAGCCCGCGGACACCATGACTCGTCGCACTCGTGCGACAAGGGACTGCCGCCGGTGGCGGCGAGCAGCAAGCCGGTTCCGAACACGGAGAATGCGCGCGACTCCATCGACCCCCAGCTCCGTCGGGGTTCGCCAGACGAACGAAACCCAACGCCGGATGCGCTGCATCTTGGCAAGGAGCCACGCAGAGAATCAACAACGAAGCCGCGAATCTGCCGACCGCAACTGCGAAGAGAACTCGACCAGGCGTTCGCAGCGACGGCGGTGTGCGCGTGGCCCCAGTGGGTGAGCAAATCCCCGTCCCTCCGGACCTCTCCTCGCAGCGCCGATCCGGGCACCCATGTAGACGAGGTGGCTCTCGTCGTCGCGCCAGTGCGGGCCGTAGCCGCGCAGATTGTCGGCAGCGCCGATCGTCTGGATCGAGTCGCTGGAAGGCCGCGTACTCGTAGACCAATTCAGCTCTGTCCGCTGACGAATTCGTTAAGCGGTTGCCCTGCTCGCGCGTCGCGAGGAGATGCCAGCTTGGAGTGCCCCTCCCACTCGTCACAGACCCAGGGCGCGGAGCAGCGGCGGCGCCTGCGTCCACGGCGCCGGGCCCGGCGCGAGGCGCGGGATCTCCGCGCACGCGAGCTCACCCGTGAAGCGCAGGAGCGCGGTGCGCGTCTCGGAGAGCGGCACCGGGCTCTCGGGCGACTCGCAGAGCACGAGACCCGCGAGCGCGATGCCGCGCGCGCGCAGCACCGACACCGCCGTCAAGGTGTGCGAGAGCGTCCCGAGATAGGAGCCCGCGACGAGCAGCGCGGGGAGCCCGCTCTCCGCGATCCAATCGAGCACCGTGCGCGTCTCGTCGAGCGGCACGCACACGCCGCCAACGCCCTCGACGAGCACGCGCTCGTCCGCCGCGCAGGCCTCGCGCGTGAACGCGACGAGCCGCTCGAAGTCGATGCGGCGCCGCTCGCGCGCGGCCGCCATGTCGGGCGAGAGCGGCGCGCGGAATCGCCATGGCGCGATTGCCTCGACGCGAGCGGGTGTCGGATCGATTCCCTGCGCCCGAAGCAGGAGCTCCGGATCCGACGGCTCGCCCGACGGATCCGGAAAGCCCGAGAGCACCGGCTTGCGCGCGCTGCAGCGGCGTCCCTCCGCGCGGAGCTGGTGGAGCAGCGCGGCCGCGACGAGCGTCTTCCCGACCCCCGTGCCGGTCGCGGTGACGAAGAGCCCGCTCAAGCCGTCGCGCGCTCGCGCCACGGACGCACGGCCTCGGCGAGCCGCCGGACGTCCTCTTCCTCGTGCGCGGCAGTGAAGGTGAGGCGCAGGCGCGCCGTGCCCTCCGGCACCGTCGGCGGACGGATCGCCGCGACGAGGAAGCCCTGGCGCGCGAGGTCGGCGCTCGCGGCGAGCGCCGTCTCGGCGTCGCCGAGGACGAGCGGCACGATGCAGCTCGCCGGCTCTTGCAGCGAGAGCCGCGCGCAGAAGAGCGCCGCGTTGCGCATCGGGCGCGCGACGAGATCGGAGTCGCTCGCGATCCGGTCGAGCGCCGCGCAGGCCGCGGCCACCGTCGCGGGCGGGAGCCCCGTCGAGTACACCAGCGTGCGTGCGCGGCCGACGAGCAGCGAGACGACGGCCTCCGACGCGCAGAGATAGCCGCCGTAGCCGCCGACGGCCTTCGAGAGCGTGCCCATCTGGAGCGGCACGGGGATCTTCTGCCCGTCGACGACGCAGCTTCCGCGTCCGGCCTCGACGACGCCGAGCCCGTGCGCGTCGTCGACGAGGAGCCACGCGTCCCACGCCTCGCAGAGCGCCTGGAGCTCGCCGACCGGCGCGCGATCGCCGTCCATGCTGAAGACGCCGTCCGTCACCACCAGGCAGCGCGCGTGCTCGCCGCGCCGCTCCTTCAGCAAGGACTCGCAGTGCGCGAGGTCGTTGTGCGCGAAGACGGCGACGCGCGCGCCCGAAAGACGCGCGCCGCCGAAGAGGCAGGCGTGGGAGAGGGCGTCGGCGACGATCAGATCGCCCGCGCCGGCAAACGCGGGAACGATGCCGAGATTCGCGAGATAGCCGCTGCCGAAGACGAGCGCGCGCGGCGTTCCCTTCCAGCGCGCGAGCCGCGTCTCGAGCTCCGCGTAGAGCGGGTGGTTGCCGGTCACGAGGCGCGACGCGCCCGAGCCGACGCCGTAGCGCGCCGCGGCCTGCTGCGCGACAGCGCGAGGTAGTCGTTGCAGCAGAAGGAGACGAGCTCGCGCCCGTCGCGGCGCGCCCGCGACGGCGCGTGGCGATCCGTCGCGACGAGCTCGCGGCGGAGCCGCGCCGACTCGAGACCGGCGAGCTTCTCGCGCGCGAAGCGTTCGAGCGAGTCCACGGGCCGCCTATGATATCCGCCCTCACCACCCCGGCAGGTCGATGCGCGAAGGACGCGGGCGCGGGCGCGGTCACCTCTGGCTGCCCTACGCGCAGATGAAGACGACGCCGGCTCCGCTCGTCGCGGAGCGGAGCGCCGGCGTGCGCATCGCGCTCTCCGACGGGCGTGAGCTGATCGACGGTGTCTCGAACTGGTGGACTGCCTGTCACGGGCACTCGCATCCGGCGCTGCGCGCGGCCGTCGAGGCGCAGCTCGAGTCGCTGCCGCATGTGATGCTCGGCGGTCTCGCGGCGGCCCCGACGCTCGCGCTCGCGAGCCGCCTCGCGGCGCTGCTCCCCGGCACGCTCGACCACGTCTTCTTCTCGGAGTCGGGCTCGGTCGCCGTCGAGGTGGGACTCAAGATCGCGCTCCAGTACTGGCGCCAGCGCGGCCAACCCGCGCGGCGTCGCTTCGTCTGCTTCCGCCACGGCTACCACGGCGACACCTTCGCGGCGATGTCGATCTGCGATCCCGACGAGGGCATGCACGCGCTCTTCCGCGGCGCCTTCCCCGAGCAGCTGCTCGCCGAGCTGCCGCAGAGCGACACGCAGGCGCGCGCGCTCGATGCGCTCTGCGCGGCGCACGCGGGCGAGATCGCAGCGGTCGTCGTCGAGCCGCTCGCGCAGTGCGCGGGCGGCATGAAGTTCCACGCGCCCGAGGTGCTGCGACGCGTCGCGGCGTCGGCGCGCCGTTGCGGCGCGCTGCTCTTCCTCGACGAGATCGCGACCGGCTTCGGGCGCACCGGGACGCTCTTCGCGTGCGAGCAGGCAGACGTCACGCCGGACCTGATGGCGCTCGGCAAGGCGCTTACCGGCGGCGTGCTGCCGCTCGCGGCGACGGTCGCGTCGGCCGAGGTCTTCGACGCCTTCTGGAGCGACGACCCGCAGCTCGCCCTGATGCACGGCCCTACCTACTCGGGTCACGCGCTCGCCTGCGCCGCCGCCAACGCCTCGCTCGACCTCTTCGAGAAGGAGCCGCGGCTCGCTCAGGTCGCGGCGATCGCGGCGCGGCTCCGCGACGGGCTCGAGCCGTGCCGCACGCTTCCGGGTGTCGTCGACGTGCGCGTGCTCGGCGCGCTCGGCGCGGTGCAGCTCGCGCGCGCGCCCGACCTCGCGCGGCTGCGCGCGCGCTTCGTCGAGCTCGGCGTCTGGGTGCGCCCCTTTGGCGACGTCGTCTACCTCGCGCCGCCCTTCGTGATCGGCGAGCGCGACCTCGCGACGCTGATCGACGCCGTCGTGCAGGGGGTGCGCGAAGCGGCTACCCCGTGAAGCACTGGCGCACGACCTTCACGTCGCCGCCGGCGAGCGTCCTGTACTTGCTGAGGAAGGCCTGGTCGATCTTCGTCAGCACGGCGTGGACGCCCTTCGTCTCGCGGTAGCGCTGCATCTGCGATGGGCCGCCGTTGTAGGTCGCGTAGGTCGCGCGCGCCAGGGCGTCGGGCCCCCCGACTGCGGCTTCGCCGCGCGCGATCGCGTAGTCGCGCAGGTAGTGGAGCAGCACCTCGCCGCCGGCGAGCGCGTTGTAGCGGATGCTCCAGGACAGCCCGTCGATCGAGAAGAAGCCGCGCCACACGTGCGGGTTGACCTGCATCAGCCCGAGCGCGCCCACGCTCGAGCGAAGCGGCACGCGCTTCTGCTTGCGCTGGACGTACTGCCGCCAGCACGACTCCTGCCACGCGGTCGCGAGCACGAGGCGCTTGTACTGGTCGTGGTACTCGGGCGGGAGCTTGCCGTGCGAGAGCACCTGATCGGCCGAGCTTCGCAGCAGCTCGCCGATCTTCGGCAGGTACTCGTCGAGGTCGTCGCGCGTCGGGATCAGACCGTCGAGCGCCGAGCTCTCCGCAGTCGGAACCACGATCGCCGGCGCCGCGAATGCCGCGGGCCAGAGCGAGCCGGCGAGGCGCGCGAAGATCGCCGCCGGCAGCGATCGCAGCGACGTGTCGGGCTCGGGCGCGAGCGGCGGCTCGGGCGGAGGCTCCGGCGCAGGCGTCGCCTCCGGCGCCGGCTCACCGTCCGGTGTCGCGCTGCCCGCATCGGCGCCAGCGCCGAGGTCTCCGGTCGGCTCGTTCGACTGATCGGCGTCCGGGGGCGGCGCGACCTCGGGCAGCTCCTCGTCGAAGCCGAAGGTCGCGCGCAGCGCCGGGTCGACGTCTTCGCTCCAGCGCAGTGGATCCTCGCTCGACTCGGGCTCGAGCGTCCGCGCGAGACGTCGCAGTCCATCGGACGAGATCTCGAAGCCGAAGGCCGGTCCGGCCTGGTCGAGCGCGAAGAGCGCATCGCCGGCCGCGAGGAAGGCGAGATAGCGGAAGCCTCCGCCGCCATGCGTCAAGGTCGCGAGCGTCGGCTGGAGGCGCTGCCAGCTCGACTGGAAGAGCGTGCGCACGCGGTCCGATCCGTCGCGCCCCGGCTCGGCGAGCGCCGCGATGATCTCGTAGCGCGCCTCGATCAAGGTCTCGAGCAGCGCCGATCGCAGCTGGGGGTCGAGCGTCTCGTGGCCCACCGACTTCACCACGAAGGTGACGAAGGCGTCCCACTCGTGGATCTGCGCCTCGAAGGCCGCGACCTCCGCGGGCGCGAGCGGCGGCTCGGGTGCCGTCCGACTCTCCGCGGAGGGCAGCGACTCCACGTCGAAGCGGACGTCGAGGACGAGACCCCGTTCCTCGACGTCCACGCTCGAGAGCGCGAGCGAGTCGACGAGCCGCCGCAGCTCCGGCTCGTCGCGCTGCGAGACAAAGAGCGGAAGCGTCCGGCGCAGCTCTCCGATCAGCGGCCCGAGATCGACGCGCAGCACCTCGAGTCGCGGATGCACGGCGGGCTTGATCCAGTTCCAGAGGTCCGCGAAGGAGAGCCAGCCGCCGCCACCGGAGAGCGACGAGTCCACCACGTGGAACTCGACCACGGGCGCGCCGCGCGGCGCGAGTCGCGCCTGCTCGAGCGCGTCGACCTCGCCCTCCCAGCCGAAGGGCTGGTAGCAGGTGCCGAGCAAGGTGAAGCCCGCCTCCGCGACGCCGTGCGCGCGCACGCCGAGGCCTCCGTCGCGCGGGCGCACGGACGGCTGCGAGAGCACGATCTCGCTGCACGGATCGGCGACGGCGACCACGTGCGCCGTGCGGTCCGGATCCGTGAAGACCTGCTCGATCAGCAGCCGCTCGACGAAGTCGGGTGGGATCACGAGCGGCACGTCGACGCGCTTCAGATCGGCGGCGGCGGGCAGCGCGAGGAGGAGCGCGGCCCCCAGAGCAGGGGCGAGAAGGCGGGCCGGCGGGCTCACTCCGCCAGCCTAGCGTCCGCGAAGGCCCGGCTTCAGGACTCCGCGGCGAAGAGGTTCCGGTGCAGAGCGCCCGCGAGCGCGCCGCCGATCAATGGCGCCACCCAGAAGAGCCAGAGCTGCCCGAGCGCCCAGCCTCCGGCGAAGAGCGCCTGGCTGGTGCTGCGCGCCGGGTTCACCGAGGTGTTGGTCACGGGGATGGAGATCAAGTGGATGATCGTCAAGGTCAGGCCGATCGCGAGCGCGGCGAAGCCGCTGGCGGCGCGCGCCTCCGTGACGCCGAGGATCACCATCAGGAACATGAAGGTCATCACGACCTCGCAGAGGAAGGCGGAGCCGAGGGAGTAGTGGCCCGGCGAGTGCTCGCCGTAGCCGTTGGCGGCGAAGCCCCCGGCGAGGTCGAAGCCCGGCTTCCCGCTCGCGATCCCGTAGAGGACGACCGCGGCGAGGATCGCGCCCGCGACCTGCGCGGCGACGTAGGGCAGCAACTCCGACACCGGGAAGCGACGCGCGGCGGCGAGTCCCAGGGTGACGGCCGGGTTGAAGTGCCCGCCAGAGATCGGTCCGACGGCGTAGGCCATCGTGAGGACGGTCAGCCCGAAGGCGAGCGCCACGCCGAGCAGCCCGATCCCGACCTGCGGAAACGCCGCCGAGATCACGGCGCTCCCGCAGCCTCCGAGCACGAGCCAGAAGGTGCCCATGAATTCCGCCGCGATCCGGGTCGCGAGTGACATCGTCCCTCCTTCGTGATGGCATCGCGATTCTACGCCCGACGCGCACTCCCGATGCACGCGTTTTCTCGCAGCGCCGATGTGTCGCATCCCCCACGGCGCGCGCCGGGTGTAGGCTGTGCCGGCACGGAGGACGCGATGCAGGTGTGGCGACTCGATCCGGAGGTCTCTCCCGCTTCGGTCGGCGTCGACGCGGCGGAGCTCGACGCGATGGTGAAGGAGTTCGAGCAGACGCTCGCCGCCGGCCGGCTCTTCCATGGCGCGCAGATGACGATGTACCGCGCGGGCCGGCTCGTGCTCGACGTCGGCGGCGGCCTCGCGCGCGTCCGCACCGGCCTGCCGGTGCGCCCCGACACGCTCTTCGTGCTCTTCAGCGCGACGAAGGGGCTCGCGGGGCTCGCGATGTTGATGCTCTACGAGCGCCGCAAGTTCCATTACGACGAGCCGGTCACGAAGTACTGGCCGGAGTTCGCACGCGTCGTCCCGCAGAAGGCCGCCGTCACGATCCGGCACGTGATGAGCCACCGCGCCGGCTTCCCGCTCGGACCGCGCTGGCTCGACGCCGAGAAGTGGGGCGACCGCGCACAGATCCGGCGCGCGATGGAAGAGGTGCGGCTGCGCTTCACGCCGGGCGAGCGCAACGCCTATCACGCGATGAACTACGGCCACATGCTGAACGAGCTCATCACGCGCATCGACGGCCGCGACTGCGGCGCCTTCCTGCGCGACGAGGTGTTCGGACCGCTCGGGCTCCGCGATCTCCACCTCGGACTGCCCGACGACGCGACGCTGCGCGAGCGCGTCGCCTGGTGCTACCACGAGATCGATCTCGCGCCCGGGAAGCGAGCCGCGCGCGCGACCGGCGTGGTGTCGGGCGAGCTTGAGCAGGCGTCTGCGCAGAGCGAGGCGATGGGACAGGCGCAGGAGGACGCCGAGTCGCCGGGCTCCGACATCCCCGGCCAGTCGCGCAAGCCGCCCGCTCGTTATGCGGACGTCCCCGAGATGTGGCACGAGTTCAACTGGCCGGAGACGCAGCGCGCGGTCCTGCCGGCGGCCGGCGCGATCGGCACGGCGCGCGATCTCGGCGCGCTCTACGCGCTCCTCGCGCAGGGCGGCGCGCGCGACGGGCTCGCGCTCGTCTCGCGCGAGGGGCTCGCCTACGTGACCACGCCGACCAATCGCGAGGGCGAGAAGGACGGCACGATCGGCTTCCCGATCCGCTGGGGACTCGGCTTCCATATGGGCATGCTGGGCCGCGGCTCGAGCTTGCGGAGCTTCGGCCACGCGGGCGCCGGCGGGCAGATCGGCTTCGCCGACCCCGACCGCGAGCTCGCCTTCTCGTTCGCGACCAACGGAGAGCTCGCGCCCGAGTTCCAGCTCTGGCGCTACCGGCTCCAGTCGCGGGCATTCGACGCCTGTCGTTAGGCGAGCGCGCCCCTCAGTCCCGCACGTAGCTCTGGTGCAGCTGCACCGGCGGCTGCGTCCGCCCGCGAATGCGCAGGTTCAGCAGTTCGACGAAGAGCGAGAAGGCCATCGCGAAGTAGATGTAGCCCTTGCTGACGTGCTGGCCGAAGCCGTCGGCGATCAGCACGACGCCGATCAGCAGCAGGAAGGAGAGCGCCAGCATCTTCACCGTCGGGTGTCGCTCGATGAAGGCGCCGATCGCGCCCGCGAAGACGAGCATCACGAGCACCGCGATCACGACCGCGGCGATCATCACTCCGAGGTGCCGCGCCATGCCGACCGCGGTGATCACCGAGTCGAGCGAGAAGACGATGTCGAGCAGCATGATCTGCACGAGGATCGCGCCGTAGCCCGCCCGGCGCGCCGGCGCGGCGCCCTCGTGTCCCTCCCCCGCGCCCTCGAGCTTGTCGTGGATCTCCCAGGTCGCCTTCGCGACGAGGAAGAGCCCGCCGACGAGCAGGATCGCGTCGCGCCCGCTGAACGCGTGCTCGAACAGGGTGACGAGCGGCTGGGTCAGCCCCATCACCCAGGTGATCACGAGCAGCAGCGCGATGCGCATGCCCATCGCGAGCAGGAGCCCGATGCGGCGCGCGCGCGCGCGCCGATCCGGCGGCAGCTTGCCGACCAGGATCGAGATGAAGACGATGTTGTCGATCCCGAGCACGATCTCGAGGCTCGAGAGCGTGAGAAGCGCGATCAGGTTCTCGCTGGTGAAGAGGCCGGCCATCCGCGCTCAGCCCGCCGCGACGCCACCATCGATCGAGAGGATGGCGCCGTGGACGAAGCGAGCCTCCTCGCTCGCGAGATAGGCGATCGCGGCGGCAATCTCGCCTGGCTGCGCCATGCCGCGGCGCCCCATGTAGGGCTTGACCAGCTTCCAGTCCATCGCCTTCGGGAACTGCAAGGTGCGGTTCATCGGCGTGTCGACGCCGCCAGGCGCCACGGCGTTCACGCGCACGCCGCGCTCGATGTACTCCATCGCGAGCGCGCGCGTGAGCTGCACGACGCCGCCCTTGGTCGCGCAGTACGCGACGGTGTAGGCCTGGCCGACCAGCCCCGCGACCGACGCGGCGTTGACGATCGCGCCTTGCGTCTCGACGAGGTGCGGGAGCGCGGCCTGGCAGGTCCACAACACCGCCGAGAGGTTCACCGCCAGCATCAGGTTCCAGTCCGCCTCGGGCAGCTCCTCGAAGACGTGGAAGCGCGAGATGCCGGCGATGTTGCCGAGCACGTCGAGGCGCCCGAGCGAGCCCTGCGCCGACTCCACCGCGGCGAAGCAGGCGTCG
>Ga0335069_10000608_pt1 | contig 59582 bp, 62 predicted proteins | sample Lox_Sample_11_FD_206714 | JGI IMG/M metagenome (GOLD analysis project Ga0335069, IMG submission 206714) | Soil microbial communities from Loxahatchee National Wildlife Refuge, Florida, United States - Lox_Sample_1.1 | ecosystem: Environmental > Terrestrial > Soil > Wetlands | place: USA... | reverse complement strand
TCGTCCATAAACGCGACAGCTGGGTAGACTCCGACCAACTGATCAGATATGACCCGTTCGAATGTGCGAGTGAGAATGGCACTTACTATTCGTTGAATGCGCTCAAATGGACACCCGACCGCTTCTGGCAGTCCCTTTTACATTCGAGTAGCCGGATTTTGAAGTGAAGAAAAGACAGCGCAATCCGTTCCGACGGTTCCGTTTCTTTCGACGCTAATTATTGTTTGCCATTTATATCATGGCCGCCGAATTTGTTGCGCATGGCGGCGAGGAGCTTGGTCGAGAAGTCGACCTGGCCATTTTGCGAAGCGAGGCGGACGTCAAACGATGCTTGGATTGCCGGCATCGGCAGGCCGAGTTCTTTGGCTGTTTCTAGAGTCCAGCGGGCTTCGCCGCTTTCGGCGACGACACCTTCGATACCGTCGAGGTTCGGGTTTTCGTGCAGTGCCTGACGGGTCAGGTCGTTCAGCCAACTGGTTACGACACTTGATTGTTGCCAAACATCGCCGGCTGCGGCGAGGTCAAGGTCGGGATACGGGCCTTCGCGCAAAATGCGGTAGCCCTCGGCCAGCGACTGCATCATGCCGTATTCGATGGCGTTGTGGACCATCTTGACGAAGTGGCCGGTACCGTTCGTACCGAAGTGCTTGTGACCGCCGCGCGGCTGGGCGAGGGTGTCGAGCGCCGGCATGACTGTTTCGTATGCGCTCTTGTCACCGCCGACCATCATCGAGAAGCCGTTTTCGAGTCCCCAGACGCCGCCTGACGTGCCGATGTCGAGCAACTGGCTGCCAGCAGCCGAAACGCGCTCGGCGCGGGCTTTGTCGCCGCGATAATCGCTGTTGCCACCGTCGATGATGACGCTGCCCTTGGGCAGAATCTCCAGCCATTCGTCGATTTTGCTGTCAATGATATCGGCCGGCAGCATAATCCACAGTACGACCGGGTCACCGCCGAACGCGTCGATGACATCCTGGTCAGAGTAAGCCGGCACCGCGCCGTGTGCTTTGGCTTCGTCTACTTTTTCCGGGCTGCGATTGTGCGCAACCACCGTGTGGCCGTTGTCATGTAGTTTGCGGGCGATCTGTCCGCCCATGCGCCCAAGGCCTGAAATAGCTATTTTCATAGTTCCCCCGTAATTATCTATGGGCTATTATACGGCCTGGCTCCAACAAACCGAAATTTTTGTTACACGTTCGATGCATTGTTGCCGAACGCAGCTTTCAAGGCAGTCCGAGCAGCATCAGTTGCCGATTTGAAGGTCTGATCCGCCGTAGCAAACGCTTGGTCACGTACGGTTGCAAGTTGCTTTGCTTGGGTAGAGACTGTTGCGTCGCCGGAGCGATCGTTTTTAAAAGTCGTTCGCGCCGACTGCATGCTGGCAACGAATGCCGCCCGCGTTGTACTGGGTGTGGACGAGCAGCTGGCCCGAGCGGTTGCAATTGCGCTGTTAACCGAACCGATAAATGCGGTTACTTGACCGTTAACCGTACTTTGCCTGCCACTAATGGCGCTGTCGACTCCCGAACGATACGCCTGACGTGCAGCGTCATATGAAGCACGACGAGCACTCACCGCAGCCTGTACGGCCGCTTCATAGGTTGACACTGCAGACTTTTCAGCATCGGTTGTTGCTTTGGCTTCTAGCTTAGTAAAATTCGCTTGCCGCTGAGCGTCCCACTTGGCGCGGTTCGCCTGGATCTCGGCGTCCCACTTAGAGCGGTTATTGGTAAGTGTCGTGTCGCGGTTTGTTTGGGCAGTCTCAACTTTCGATTGCAAGCTGGTCATATTAGTAGTCACTTTACCGACCGTAGCCGATAGGTTGGTGCAAAACGGACTTTCCTTGGCGGATACCGCGCCTGCGCTGACCGGCATTTGCACCAAAGCAACCACCGCTACACTCACGACGTTGAAATATGTTCGTTTATTGCTAAAAAGACGATTCATCGTACGCTCCTGCCATGTTGTTAAGTGATTGGTTTGCGCTCGACGTCTGGGACTGTGTCTGCGATTCATATTTACTATCGATTGCAGTCTCATCCTGCCCTTCCTGCTGCAATAGTTGGTCAATATTTGTAGTAGCACCCACCGTAGCCGATGAGTCCGGCGTGTTTGTTTTTGATGATGTTTGCTGGTGTTGATGCGTCCAAAACATCCAGGCGACGCCACCAATCAAGGCAACGACGGCAACAACAATAATTATTTCTATAATATTAAACCCTCTATCTCTTAACCCCTGTTGCATAGGTACCTCCTTTTATGAACATTGGTATGCTAACCATTAGCTTATAGCATGCCATGCTTGTAATACGCTGAAATTACTGCCTAATGCGCACGCCATCGCGGGAATGCGACCGGTGCTTTTTACTTAGAGGGTTTTTCTGAAAACGACCGCGGTCCGCGCCGGCAGATACAGCCTCAACGGATCGTCCATATGTGCCGGATAGGTGAGGCTGGCATCAATACGGTCAAACCCGCCGAATTGCGAGTCATCGGACGAGTGAACGACTTTGTAATCGCCCCTTGGTACACTGAGGCCGTAACCCGAGAATGATTGCGTCGGGTGAAAGTTGAAAACGAACAGCAAATTGCCACGCAAGTAAGCCAATACGTGGTCGCCGTCGTTTGACAATATATATGTCGGTTCGCCGCTAACACCCTTCAGCGTGCCTAGCATTGCTTTGTCAAAATCAGCCAGATAACGGTACTTTAGTTGCTGGTCGTCAACCAAGCTCCACTGCCGGCGGGCGTATTTGTACGACCAGACGTTGCCCTCTCGGGGGAAATCGATCCACTCCGGATGACCGAACTCGTTGCCCATGAAGTTCAGGTAACCGCCGTTATGCAAGCTGGCGGTGAGCAGCCGGATCATTTTGTGCAGCGCCAGCGCCCGATCAATCGTCAGATTTTCATCACCAACCATCATGTGGTCGTACATATCCTTGTCCGCCAGGCGAAATATCAGCGTCTTGTCACCGACCAGCGCTTGGTCATGGCTTTCGGCATAGCTGATCGTACGCTCCTCGGGCCGATGCTGCACCAGTTCATGGTACAGCTGCGACACGTTCCAGTTGTCATCGCTTAGGTCTTTAGTATACTTGATCCACAAATCCGGCACACCCATCGACAGGCGATAGTCAAACCCAACGCCGCCGTCGCTAATCGGCGCAGCCAAGCCGGGCATGCCGCTCATATCCTCGGCAACCGTCATTGCCGCAGGCTTTACGGCGTGAATCAACTGGTTGGCCAACGTGAGATAGGCTAGGGCATCGGCATCGACATCCTGAAAATACGCGTCATAACTATCAAACGCCCTGCCCATGCCGTGGTGGGCATAGAGCATGCTCGTCACACCGTCGAACCGGTAGCCGTCAATATGGAACTCGTCCAGCCAGTATCTGCAGTTGCTCAGCAGAAAATGCGCCACGCCAGATTTGCCGTAGTCAAACACGCGCGAGTCCCACTGGTCGTGATTGCCGCGGTCGCCCTCGTGGAAGAACTGGGTGAGCGTGCCGTCATAGCGGCTGATGCCTTCCGCCTCGTTTTTGACGGCGTGCGAATGCACCAGGTCCATAATGACGCGTAGCCCCATCCGGTGAGCCGTATCGACCAGCAGGCGCAAATCATCGGGAGTGCCAAAGCGCGAGCTGGGCGCGAAAAAGCTGGAGACATGATATCCGAAACTGCCATAATAAGGATGTTCGGCGATTGCCATGAGTTGCACAGTATTATAGCCGGCAGCCTTGATGCGCGGCAGCACGTGCCTGGCAAAATCCTTGTACGTATTGACGGTCTCTTGCTCGCTACTCATACCGACATGCGCCTCGTAAATCAACGGCGGTTCTGCGGATGGCGCGAAGTCGTCGTCATGCCAAACATACGAACTTTCCGGCGACCAGACGACCGCGTCAAACAGCTTTGTCTCCGGGTTCTGCACGACATACGTCGCCCACGCGGGCACCCGGTAGTCACCGCCACCGTCCCAGTGAACATATAGTTTGTAGTGGTCGAGATGCTTCAGTGCGCCCGCGGGCAGAGAAATTTCCCATTCGCCGTTTTTACCTTTCGTCAGCTCATACTTGTCATCGTCTTTCCACCCCGAAAACTCACCATGCAGATAGATTTTCGTCGCACCCGGCGCCCATTCGCGCAGCACCCAGCCATAAGTCGTCCGATGCAGGCCAAAATGTTGATAACCTAGGGCAAACGACTGAATGTCATGGCCACCGAGTAGCCGCTGGGCATACGCCGACACGTAGACCAGCCGCTTCAACAACTGACCACGGTGCGGCTCCAGCCATGGATCGGCCGCCGACAGCTTTTCATTAGTAGGTAGTCCTGCAGAAGCCATTAGCACTATGATACCATGATTGTCCTCTGTAAATGCAGTACCCGCAACAATGTTGCGGGTACATACTTTGCCTAATAGCTCTATCGGGAAGCTATTAGTTGCCAGCGTCTGGTGCTGGTGCGTCAACCGGAGCATCAGCTGGTGCTGGTGCGTCGTCAGCTGGTGCAACTTCTGGAGCTGGCGCAGGAGCGTCAGCTGGAACAGCTTCTGGAGCAGGTGCAGGTACGGCGTTAGGATCAGTTGCCGATAGCGGAAGATCTAAAGCACCTTCAGGTTCTACGATTGGATTACCGTAAATCTTGTATTCAACCCCGCCAACATTGAAGTCCTGCACTGGAACTTCATTTGGACCAGGAACCCGGTGGAACGTAGGAATATTCAGGCCGTCGTTGATTAGGTCACCAATCTGGCCATTAGCCGTGGCTGCCCAGACATCATTACCATCAGCAAGTTCGACAGTGCCTGGAACCGGCGGAGTCTTGTAGATACCGAGGCTTTGAACGATAGGCTGGAAAGTTTCAGCCAATGGGTTGTTCAAAATACCCGTCGCGCCATTTCCATCACCGGCGTTGACAACTGACACGTTGATACCTTGGCTAGCCAGGTCGGCTGCAGCCCCGTTGGTCACAAAGTCACCCTCAGAGAAACCACGGAGGACAACGTTTGCACCCGGGTGGTCACGAACAATCTGCTCGACGTTAGCGACACCGACTGCAACAGACTGGTCTGTCGGAGTGCTGCCAACAATTGGACCCATCTCCGCAGGATAGTTAACAGGAATAGCTGAGTTCGGATTAACCGCACCGCTACTCACAAGTGTGTTCAAAAACATGCTGCTGTCAGAGTTGGTCGCGCCACCGACGACGACATTGATCGTGTTGCCCGTGTCAGCACTCGCAGCACCTGCAAGTACCAAACCGCCGACGCCTAGCGTACCCATGATTGCGAGACCGCCAACCATTCTCTTAACGCTGAGACCGCGACCTTGCTCTTCGCGCTCAAATGAAGCGTTTCCAAGCACGTTTTTGTTGCCCCTAGACATAACTAATATACCCCTTTTTCCCACTTCGTTATAAGTTGTGGGGAGAGGATATATCACGGCATTGCATAAGTCAACGCAAAAAATTTCACAATTTTTATAGGGGCACGACACCTTACATATCCGAATAGCCGGCTAAAATAATTTCATCAAAACACGAAACATGTAACAGATGGCGGGCTTCAAAAAAACATCAAATGTTTTTTCAACAACAGGCCGAATACATTATGCATTCAAAAACCCGCGACGTTGGCGCGGGCCTTACTAAAGCAAGCTACTGATTAATTGTGGCCAGGGACGCTAGCACGGAGAGGTGGAGCCACGGCCAGGTGCGCTCCGCCAATGGTAGGAGTGTGGGCCGGAGCTACCGGTACTGGGTGCGAGACAGGTGGTGTAGGTATGTGTACAGGCGAAGGGGTAGGTATGTGTACTGGTGCCGGCATCGGAATGTGGACCGGTGCAGAGATAGGCGCAAAGTTATAGTTGCTGTTCGTGAGGTTATTCAGGAAATTTTGAGAAGAGCCGTTCGCCTGAACTGGGAAAAGCTTTGATACATCATTGAACGTCTGCGAAACATCATTCATCACATGCTTCATATCCGCAGGTGCATTCGCCGGGTTCTGGGTCGCATCCATAATATAGTTCGGATCGAGGTTGACCAGGTTCAGTCCGTCCTGGAATACATTTGTCATCTGTGGTGGTATGTCTGCGGCGATTTGTTGCGGTATACCAGTGCCGCCGGTGGACTGGTCGATACCAAGTGCGAGGTCATGCTCGGCCGCGAGCGCATTCGGTGGCGGCAACGGACCACCATTGATGTTGTTGTTAATTGGCACGATGTCCTGGAAGAAATTATTAAAGCCTGGTGCAATTGGCTGGCCGGTCTGAGCCTCAATTTCCTGAGTAAAAGGATGTACGCCAACGTCATATTCATTGTGGATTACGCCTTCTGAATCGGTCCAGGTGACGTGCGGTGCATTTGCATTCTCGACGACGTGCGCGTATGGTATGTCGGTCGCCAGCACGCCTTCGCCGATCAGCGACTGATGTGCACCGTTTGCCCACACGTCATTCTGTGAATAGTTTGCGATTGCGCCAGCAGGTACCTTACCAGTATCGGGATTGATACCCGCGACACCGAGAAACATCTTAACAATGGGGTTTTGCGCTACATCGCTACGGAAGAAGCCGGTAGTGGTGACGGGTGAGCCGTTCAATACAAGATGGTAGTTACTAGGTAGCACACCGCCATTGTCATCAGCAATATGTTGAGCAAATTGGAGTGCCGGTATCGAACCCTCAGAGAAGCCCGAAATAGTAATGTCACTACCGTCATTGCCACCTGCTGCTTGATACTGATCATATGCCGCCGTCGCACCCATGCTAGACGACTTGTCCAGGGTCGGGCCGGCGTCAACCGGAGATATCGTCGCCGGATAATCAACGCCAATGTAGTTCGTATCCGATTTCAAGTTGCCGTTCGCCTGCATAGCATCAATGACGCCTTGACCCGTCGGATCGCCGCGACCCCCAAAGATATAGTCTGTCGCGAGGGCAGTATCGTTTACCTTGTAGTAGCGCAGCGGGGAGACAGTATGCTCGACACCCTTGATACGCATATACGCCAGACCGCCCTCAGCCGCAAACGCAGCACCGAGCGCGATTCCGCCGAGGATTTTCTCTTGGCTGCGGCGGACCGTTTTGTACACGCTTTCCCATCGGCTGTCGTCTTCGCTTGCGGCGTATTTTTCCTGACGAGCTTCGCGTCGGAGGGCGCCGTTCTCGGAGATGTCGCCCATTTTGGTAACAGCGCCCCAAAAGGCGATCGTCGCTGCCTGCCCAAGTTTGGCGCGCAGACGGCCGAGGCGGTTCCGAGGCTCCTCGTAAACAAAATCATCCTCGGTTGTTTCGTCAGAATCTTCTATTACAGAATCATCGTCCATACGGAAACGAATTACTGCTTCGTTAAACGCGGCAATCTCCAACGCTTTTTCGTCGTACAGTAATTCTTCCAGAGCGTCGAAGTCAAAATTAAGCTCCGGCGCGTAGTCTTTACTAGCGGCCACTTCCGTTGTAATCATCACTCCCATGACAGTACCACGAAATTCCCATGTCGTCAAGGTTAGTATCAGATAATATCAGGTATAATGACAGGGATGGCAAAGAAAAAATTACCAGCGGTTAACATAGTACTTGACCGCATCATTGGCGGCGGGCAGACGATCGGTACCTTATCCGAGGGCAAAAAATGCCTCGTCTGGGGTGGATTACCCGGCGAAGAGGTGACTGTGCAGCTGACGAAAAAGAAATCTAGTTACGTCGAAGGTTACGTAACAGAGGTGTTAAAACCTTCCCCGAAGCGTATCGCACCGCGTGATGAAGGCAGTTACCTCAGTACCAGCCCGTGGCAAATCATGGATTTCACGGCCGAGGAGCACTACAAATCCGCACTGATTGAGGAGGCCTTCGAACTGCATGACATCGTCCTGCCGCAACCGATAGGGGTGTGGAGCGACGGCACAGAGTACGGATACCGCAACAAAGTCGAATTTAGTTTTTGGTACGACACCGAAAAAAAGACCCTCGACCTGGCGTTTTTCCGTCGCGGCACGCACGGCAAAATCACCGTTGAAAGCACCAGCCTGGCCGCGCCTATTATTAATACGTCGGCCCACGCCGTCCTCGAAGCGCTGCGCGGGCTAAGCATCAACGGACGGTCGCTCAAAACCCTCCTGATCCGATCGAATCGGGCAGGCAAGGTCGCGTGGCAATTATATGTCAAAGACGAAGATTTCGAAGCAGCAAAAGTCCTAGAAAAAGCCGTCTCGCCAGAGGTCGTATGCGCTGAAATTATCTACAGCAACCCCAAATCACCGGCCAGCGTCATCACCAAGCGCCTGGCCGCGACCAGTGACAAGATTTTGACCGACACCATCTTGGACGTGCCGTTCCGCTACGCTACCGAGGGCTTTTTCCAGATCAATTTGCCGGTGTATGAGCAAGCGCTCCGCGACATGGGCGAATGGGTCGAGCCGGACAAGCCTGTCATCGACCTCTATAGCGGCGTCGGTACCATCGGTCTGACCATCGGTGGCAAGCACGTCACGCTGGTCGAGCTGAACGAACGCGCCGTCCGTGAGATGGAGCTGAACATCTTCGAGCACGGGAGGGAGGGCGAAGCGCACGCCGTCCTGTCCGCCGCCGAGGCAGCGCTCGAACACATCAACGGCGATTCCACCATCATCGTCGACCCGCCGCGCACCGGCCTGCACGAAAAACTTGTTGAAAAACTGCTGGAATCTGAGCCCAAACGGATCATCTACCTCAGTTGTAGCCCCGTCACCCAGGCCCGCGACGTCGCCCAACTGGCCGAAAAATACGGTATCCGCCACCATCGGGGCTACAATTTCTTCCCGCGCACCCCGCACATCGAACACCTTGTCATCCTCGACAAAAAGTAACGGCTATATTATCGTATTACTATTCGCGTCAACCACTACTGAGGAGTATACGTAGAAGTTCTTCTGGCCTTTTTTGGCGGCATCTGTAAGTATCAATGTCTGGCTGGGATTGAAATTCCGGTCCGCACACCGTCGCTGAACGCGCTCTACGCTGCGGCCGCCATTAAAATACCGGCCTGACCACGGCAACAACCTCGCCTGCATCTAGTAGGCGAGGTTTTCACCTTTTTATACTTGTATTACCTTATTAATTCCGCTATGATTTATGATGTATAACATAAGAGGTTTATTCATGAAGCAATCTCTGAAACGAACACTTATACTATCCCTTGTATTTGCCTTGGTGCTAGCACCAAGCGTCGCAAATGCCTGGGAAGGTACCGTATCCGGTGAGCCCGAAACCACACCCAGCGAGAGTACGAGCCCGAGCCCAACACCAACCCCTCAAAGAGTAGAGCAACTAAAAAACCGGCTAGAAGAACAGCTGAACGAGATGGAACAGGAGCGTCAAACAAAGATCGCCACCGTAAAAGCTGACTTGCAGGCCAAACTCGATACAGCCAAAAAAAGAGCCTGTGATAATCACCAGGCGACAATCAACAAACTCATGACGACCATGGATCAGCGTCGTCAAAACGCATTTGATCGTATCACCAAGATCACAACGGCCGTCGAAAACTACTACACGCAGAAACAACTATCCATCAGTAACTACACCGACTTAGTCGCCGCGGTTGATGCAGCCAAGGATGCCGCCCAGACCGCGATGGCAGCACAGCAGGCCATCCCGCCGCTCAATTGTAGTGGCGATCACCCTCGCGCCGACGTGGCCGATTTTAAAGACAAACGCGCAGGCAGCATTGATGCGATAAAAGCCTACCGCGACGCCGCCAAAGCGCTGGTTGATGCCGTTAAAGCTGCCGCCAAGACAACGCAGGGAGGCACAACAAATGCAAACTAACACCTCTGCCAGCCGCGGTTTCAGCATTGTTGAAGTCATCATCGCCCTCGTCGCGCTCATTATCATCGGCGGCGTGGGATACCTAGCCTACACCAACTTCGTCGCCAAACCAAAAGCCAGCACTGCCAGCGTGGCATCAACGACACCGACCGCATCCATTCCGCCGGCTCAAGTCAACTCGAACTCAGACCTTAATAACATTTCTAACCAGCTGGACGGCCTAAATCTCGACGACAACGAATCCAGCCAGTACGACAGCGCCGCTAACTCGTTTTAATCCGGCGATACGCGAACCGCACGGCAACACGCCAGTTGCCGTGGGCATCGGTATCAAACTGACGAATTTCACCGTCAAAAATTTCACTTATCTGGACGAGGGCAGGGTTGTAAGGCGCCAGCGTCCGATAGTAAATCAGATCAGCCGGTGTCACCTGCGAGCGACCGGGGAAAATCGTCCTGAAATGCGCGTGGCCGATGTCATCAAAGTAGTTCGGACGGCCCTTGGGCAGCAGGAATTGCTCAGGTTTCAGCCCCATACGCATGACGAGCTTTTTCACGTCGCCCAGCGTGAGATTCTGCTGGCCAGTAATATACACATATAATTGCCGCTTTTTGGTCAAGTAGACCGTCGCAAACGCCGTGTGGCTAACAGGGATGTGCCGGGCAATGACGCTGTCGATATCCAGCTGAACGCCAAAATACTTTTTAGCATCATCCTCGAGGGCAAGGTCATTTAACACCGACTCGTTCATAGATATTGCCAGTATAACATGAATGTGAGTAACATTGTAGACAAAATGAGATGTTTGTGCTATAGTAAAAAATATTACACTTATCTTTATACGGGCATCAGCGTCAGCATAATTAATAGATTACTACTCAGGCGGTTCGACATGGGGCTTGTTCCTTACTGATTATCCGATCGATGGGGGCATGCCAACGGGCTACGAAGGGGCTGATGTGCCGGATCCATCAGTCGACAAAGATGGTGACGGACTAGAAGACAAAAAAGAATCAATTTGGAACACTAGTAGGGATAGCGAATTTTGTGATACGTCAACACCGAAGCATTGCGCCTATCCCGACCCGACCACCCCTGATGTATACGTCCAGATTGACTGGATGAATGACGGTACGACATCGTTTAAGCCGTCAGATACTCAGCTAGGCATGGTACAGGATGCATTTGCTGAAAAGGGAATTAACTTCCATGCGGATACGGGACTATATGGAGGAGGACACCAAATTTCCACCTACAATTCAATGTTTCCCTTTGAGAAAACTTCAGCCACGGACTTCTTTGACTACAAAGATGCCAGTCTTAGCGCAGACCGGATAGGAATTTGGCGGTATATGATATCTGGAAACACCTACTCCGAGGACGTCACATCTTCGGGCGTAACATTTCCTGGCAGCGATAATATGTTCCTATCATATGGACTTATCAAAAGCGACCAGACAGACTTTGGTTATAGTGATCTTGACACTGCCATTGCTGGAACAATAATACATGAACTTGGTCATAGTCTGTGCCTCAGCAAAACGCAGGAATACTCATACCAAGACTCGGAGTGTATATATGCTGGTGTTGATACGGGTGGGATGGTAGGCAGCGCACTTACCAATGACTATGGTCAATATGAGAGCTCAATGAATTATGCTGATCAAATGAGTATGGTTGACTACTCATCCGGGGCTAACATTGGGCTAGGTAGTGCAGCTGATCATGACGACTGGTCTGCCGTGAACAATCACATGAGCGATTTCACCCAATGGGACTATGATTCCCAGGCTGATTATGGCGACACGGGCGGATTGTCGCTTAAACTCCGACAAGTACGTGGCATCAATATAAATACCGCCAAAACGCTAAAAGCAAAAGGTTTGCTAAAAACCGGAAAGGCAATGTGGCGACACCTTAAGGTGATTCCAGGTGTAGGTAGTGGCAAAAAGGCATAGCAAAATTAAGTTGAAGAAGCGGTCGTAGTTACATACAATAACTGCCCCCTCAAGATGAAACCACATTGAGGGGGCAGGATGAGTCCAAGTATTTCTAAGTATTATGAAAAGTAAGTAGCTTTGGCAATCTCATTCTAGTATCATGTACCTATGAAAAGCATGAATATAATAAGGCAAAAGTTTAGCAGAATAGTTTCTCTAAGTACCTTCTTGTTTATTGGCATATCTATTTTAATGTCTCTTATAGTCACCCCGACCAATACGCATGCAATGCTCATTTGTGACGATCCGATACGCGGAACCAATAACTGTGGAGGTTCAACATCAACCTCGGCACCATCGCTAACGGTAATAAATGAAGATTCACCATTTGACTGGACTCCATGGCTAATAGGCGGCGGATCGGTGTTGCTGCTTGTGATCGTCGGCGGCGTTACCTGGTATTTAAAGAAAAAATAGTATTTGGTACACAATCAAAGCTTTGGCGGTTGCGAAGTGTGTCCGCCAGAGGAGCGTAGGTTGCGCTATAATGAAGCGAATGGATTTTGCGGGGCGTTATCAGAAACTGAACAAGAACCAGCGCCAGGCCGTTGATACGATTGACGGACCGGTCATGGTGATTGCCGGGCCGGGCACGGGCAAGACCGAGCTGCTTGCCATGCGCGCGGCCAACATCCTGAAGCAAACGGACGCGCTGCCCGAAAATATCCTTTGTCTGACATTCACCGAGGCGGGTTCAATCGCCATGAAAAAGCGTCTGACCAGCATCATCGGTCGTGACGCGTACAACGTGTCGGTCTATACGTTCCACGCGTTCGGCACGGAGATCATGGGCCGCTACCGCGAGTACTTTTACCACGGCGCTGATTTTCGTCCAGCTGATGATTTGACGCGGCACCGCATCGTGACCGAAATCCTCGATTCGCTGCCATACGACAGCCCGCTGCGCAGCCGCATGAACGACAAATATACGGCGCTCGGTGACATCCTGGCGGCGATTTCCGATCTGAAACGCGCCGGTCTGACAGACGGCGAGTTCGGCCTGTTGCTCGACGCCGCGCAGACCACCGTCGACACGGCCGGCAAACTGCTCAGCGAGGTATTCGCTGGACGCGTCAGCAAAGCAACGCGCGACGCCCTAGAGGCGGCATGTGAAAAAATCGAGGGCATCGACGAGACATTACCGCTGGCAGGAATTATGAGTCTCAAAGACGTCCTGGCCAGCAGCATTCACCACGCCGTCGAGGCCGCCGACGCGCACGAAAAAACCACGCCGCCGATCACCGAGTGGAAAAAGGAATGGATGACGGCTGATGCCGACAAAAAACAGATTCTCAAAGCGCAAAAAGCACTGCCAAAACTGCGCGCGCTCAATCTCATCTACAGTCTGTACCTGCAGAAAATGCAGCACGACGAGCTGTATGACTACGACGATATGATCATGCAGGTCGTCCACGCCATGGAAGTATATGATGACCTGCGTTTTGATCTGCAGGAAAAGTACCAATATATCATGGTCGACGAGTTCCAGGACACCAACATGGCGCAGATGCGCATCCTGCACAACCTGACCAACAACCCGATCGTCGAGGACACGCCGAACGTACTGGTCGTGGGTGACGATGACCAGGCGATTTATGGATTCCAGGGCGCTGAGGTCGGCAACATTTTGAGCTTCCGCCACAACTATCCGCGAACGGTGAATATCACATTGACTGAGAATTACCGTAGCATCCAACCGGTGTTAGACGGCGCGCGCGAAGTCATTGTCCAGGGTAGCGAGCGGCTAGAAAACCACATGCCCGAGCTGGATAAAACGTTGGTGTCGAAGGGTGGCCAAAAGGCGAGCACGCTGGAAATCGTCAACTTCGCCGCACCCCACGACGAGCGGACATCGGTTGCCGCGTCAATACAGTCGCTCATCAAGGGCGGCGTCCGGCCTAACGAAATTGCCGTCATCGCGCGCAAGCATAGCGATCTTGTGTCGCTCATCAGCTATCTGGGCGAGCAGGACGTCCACATTAGCTATGATCGCCGCGATAACGTCCTCGACGATGAAGCGGTGCTGCTGCTTGGACATACCGGACTGGTCGTTGACGCAATCAGCGCCGGATCCTACCACGATGCCAACGCGCTGCTGCCTGAATTGTTGAGCCACCCTGTGTGGGGCATCGATCCGGCCGTCGTCTGGGAGATCAGTCTTGCGGCACACAAAGACCGCAAACACTGGCTGGAAGTCATGCGCGACCACAAGGCGACCAAGGAGCTATTCATATGGTTTGTGGCTGCTGCCGGCCAGTCACAGCACCTGCCGCTCGAACGCATAATTGACGTGCTGCTTGGCAACTCGACACTTATCGAATCGTACACGTCGCCGCTCAAAGAATACTTTTTCTCGAGTGACAAAGCCGAGAGCGACATGTCGAGCTATAGCGCGCACCTGAAAAACCTGACCGCCATCAGAAACGCACTGCGCGAACACACGTTCGAGTCCGAAACACCAAAGCTGGCAGACTTCCTGGAATTTATAGCCGAGAACCGCGAGACCGACACGCGCATCACCAGCACCCGCCACATCGGCGAGGACAGCGAGAGCATACAGCTGCTCAGCGCACACGGATCAAAGGGACTCGAGTTCGACCACGTATTTATTATCAATGCGACCGACCACATGTGGGGCGAAAAGGCGAGCGGCAAGTCGTCTGCCATCTCCTTCCTGCCGCATCTGCGCCTGCGCCAGAATAGCAATAGTTATGACGAGCGCCTGCGATTATTCTACGTCGCCATGACGCGTGCCCGACAGGGGCTACACATCTCGTACGCCAACGAGAACGATGCAGCCAAGGAGATGCTCCGCGCGGCGTTTCTGCTGGGCAGCTCGCTGCCGGAACGGGCAGAGCAGGCGGGCACATCCGAAGAGGCGGAACTCGCGACAGCCGAGCACATGTGGTACGCGCCGATCATCAACGTGCCCCCGATTACCAAGCGGCAGTACTTGGCACCGATCCTGGAAACCTACAAACTCAGCGCCACGCACATCAACCGTTTCATCGACGTTACGACGGGCGGGCCGCAACAGTTCTTGCTAAACACACTGCTGCGTTTCCCGAGCGCGCCAAGTGCCGTCGCCAATTATGGTACGGCTATCCACGCGACATTGCAGCGCGCCCACGACCACGTCCGCGCGACCGGATCGCTGCAGCCGGAGGAGGACATCCTGCATGAGTTCGAAAAGAACCTCGACCGCATGGAATTCACCGACACCGAGCGCCGTGATTATCTGCAGCGGGGCGTCGACGCGCTGCGCGCGTTTCTGCGGGCGCGGCATGATGGTTTCGTGCCGACGCAACAAGCCGAGCTGAACTTCACGCATCAGGACGTCCGCATCGGCGACGCCCACCTGACAGGCAAACTCGATGTGGTCGATTTTGACAAGGACGCCCGCACGGCCAAGGTCACCGACTACAAAACCGGCGCGTCGCTGTCGTCATGGGAAAGGGGGCAGGATTATCAAAAAATAAAAGCGCACAAGTACCGTCAGCAACTGCTGTTTTACAAACTCCTCATCGAAAACTCCCGCGATTGGCGGAACTTCACCGTCACCGAGGGCATTTTGCAATTCGTCGAGCCGACTCCGGCAGGGCAAATCGTTGATTTGCGCCTGGACACCATCGATTCCGAGGAGCTGGAGCGCTTTACCAAACTCATCGGCATCATTTGGCAACGCATCAACAACCTTGACTTCCCAGACACCAGCGACTATTCGCAAGACTACAGCGGCGTCGTGGCATTTGAGCGCGACTTGCTAGAAAGTGAATAGCCGGCAACCGCAACACCTTGACGCAATGTCAATAACAGAGTAAAATAATTATTTGGAAAAGAGATTGGAGCCACGCGGCGTCAATACTCGTTTTGTTCCTTCCAAGCAGTAGTACTTTATGCGCGCAAACTTGGTCCAGGGGAGGTAGTTTAATCGGTAAAACGACTCCCTCAGAGCCGCGGGAGAGTTCGCAGGTTCAAAGCCTGTCCACCCCGCGACTCGCCGTTCATCCGTTCGGCGAATCATTACGATTCTCGAAGGAGTGAAGTGGCTACCGAAAAGGAAGTTCAAGACGCAATTGCAAACGTCGCTTCGGGCAACGGGTCCCAGCGGGATCACGATCTCGTCAAGGAGCGCAGCCAGGTCGCCGGAGCTTCCGGCAGCCAAGCTCGAAAAGCCCAGAAGGACGGCGCCAAGGACAAATCCAAGTCCTGGGGCAACTGGTAATCAACCATCGCGGCGACAGTCACGCCGCACCATGGGTGGAAGCAAGTGTTCCAGCACTCATACAGGTAGGGTTTGTGACGGACCTAACCTGCGCTTTCGCTGTGGCGGAACGGGCGAGCGCAGCGTACCTTTCGCGCTTGCGACCCCGTTCCGCCCCAATTCTTCCCCCCTCAGCCGGTAGGGAAGGCCGACGGATGGCGGGAAGCTTTTTCAGTCTGTACCCGCCATCCGTCTGGCAACTACTACTGCTAATGCCCGCCGCACACACGGCGGGCATTTCCTTTGTATAATAGGCAATTAGTCATGACATCATTTTGGCACGAACTACCACGACCGTTTTTCATACTGGCTCCAATGGAGGCAGTGACTGATGTTGTCTTTCGACATGTCGTCGCTGCCGCCGCGCCGCCCGATGTCTGGTTCACCGAATTTACCAACGCGACCGGTTGGGCGCACGGCGGCAATCGAGCCATCGGCGGCCGGTTGATCAAAACCAGCGATGAGAGCCCGATTGTTGCCCAACTATGGGGCAGCGACCCTGATTCGATGGAAAAGCTAGCTCGACACACGGTCGAGCTCGGTTACCATGGAATCGACATCAACATGGGCTGTCCGGACATGTCGGCGGTCAAAAGCGGCAGCGGCGCGGGGATGATTAAAAATCCTGAAAATGCCGCGGCCATTATCGCGGCCGCCAAAACCAGCGGCCTGCCCGTCAGCGTCAAAACTCGTCTGGGCTATAGCCAGCTAGACGAATGGCAAGACTGGCTGACGCACATTCTGCGCCAGGACATCGTCAACCTGACGATCCACCTGCGTACCAAAAAGGAAATGAGCAAAGTTCCAGCGCACTTCGAGTTAATTGCCGATATCAAAAAACTCCGCGACGACATCGCACCGCAAACGCTCCTGACCATTAACGGCGACATCCGCGACCGCCACCATGGTCTGGAACTCGTCGAACAGTACGGCGTCGACGGCGTCATGATCGGCCGCGGTATCTTTGCAAATCCCTTCGCTTTCGCAGATATAGAGCCGCTCGCAACCAAATCAGAGGAGACATCCGCAGCCCATGTTCGACGAGGCGCCGGGGCCCTTGCTCGAACATGGCGCGAGGCAGTCTCCGAAGATTTCGGTAGCGAAGAGACGAACAGTACCGAAAAACGACTAAACCTCCTCCGACTCCAACTCGACCTCTACGACCAGTACAGCGAACAGACCGGCCGACCCTTCGACACGCTCAAACGCTTCTTTAAAATTTACGTGCGCAATTTTGCCGGCGCATCCGAGCTGCGCAACCAGCTCATGCACACACAAAGCACGGATGAGGTCCGTGCTTTGTGTGCAGAAGTCCCGGTCTATGAAAACTCCTTGAATCCTAGAAATTGAGCATGCCGCCGAGGTTGCCTAGTAAACCTTGCGCATTACCAGCCATACCGGTGATATTGCCAAGTTCGGAGAAAATCGAGGTAAACGAGGTAAGGAGGCCGCCGACACTGCCAGCACTTCCCAGAATCCCTGTCAGACTACTCGGATTGAGAAGGCTGCTCAAACTGCCGAGGCTACCCAACGACCCCAAAGACCCACCGCCTAGCCCGCTCAGGATACCCATAAAGCTCGTTACCAGCGATATCAGGAAGGCGATAGCCGAGGAAATGATTGAGCTGATAGTTTGAATAACCGTTTGGACAACTCCCAATTGGGACTGAGCGCCGTTCGCCGTATCCAAGCCGTTGCTGAGTGTCTTGGCTGCGTCGCAGTTCACCGGAGCACCAGAACTGGTGTCAGAACTGGCGCTGGTGCCTGAACCCGACGTCAGACACTCTTTGGCAAGCGTCACACGGCCTTGAATATCATTAAACGTTGTCTGCAGATTATTCAGAAGGCCCGTCGAACTACTGATAGCCTGCGTGGTTGCGTCCTGTACCTGCGACAACTGATTCAGGCCATACTGCGCGTCGATGTTTTTTGCAATATTCTGCATGTCGCTCAGTGACGTGGTGCTCTGCACTTTCCCGAGCAGAGTCGTCAGTTCGTCTATGGTTTTTTGGGTAACTTGCTTCATCTGATCCTTGATGGTGCAGGGCAGCAGAATCGAGCCGGTCAACTTATTGTTGCTCAGCGACAATGACAGTCCGGGACTGACACTGGGGCTCGGACTTGGGCTAGTGGTGCTACTTGGCGCACACGCTAACGAAAGGGAGGCCGAACCACTGGCGTTCAGCTGGGACAGTTTTGCCTTGAGATTAGTGGTGCGACGGTTCAGCTCGTCGGTAGCCTTTTGTTTCATTTTCTGCAAAGTGGCATCTTGGACTGCCTGCGCTTCGGAATAGGATGCCATCGGCCCATAGGCGACGAGCACCAAACTCAATAGCACGAACGCCATTCCAACATAGAGCTTTTTCGATGGCGTAAAAATGGATGCGATACTCATTTAGTTACCTACCTTTATCTGCTGTTTGTTGTCATCAATCGCCGCTTTGACCGCTGCCTGATCATTGATCGTCTGCTTTAGACTGTCATTCACGCCCTTGAGATCGTTCTGGACGTCCTCTTTGGTCGCGACCTTCATAGAAGTTATTGAGAGAGAGGAAGGCAATGCTGTTTGTGTACTTTTCGGAGTATTCCAGGGCTGCACTACCAGCAACACGGTTATCCCGAGCACCATCAGCAGAACCACTACAGAACCAACAACTACCCAGACTAACCTTAATGATTTTTTGTCAACCTGTTCCATTTCCATACGCGTGCCTCCTTATTTATTTACAGATAGCGACAAATTGGCGAGATCATTCTGTACATTGGTCGAAAGGTTGGCGACGATATCCATCTGCAGCGAGATACCGTTAAAGGAATCCATCGTACCGCCATAATTGCCATCTTTCAGCTGCGTGACCAGGCCGATTGCAGAAGAAAGCATTGATTTGATCGTTTGCATGCTGCTGTTAATTTCAGCGAGGGCGTCGTCGAGGTAAACACCGGCGTCACCGACGTTCACCGAGACATTGTAGCTGGCGCAGTTATCGGCGAACGAGGAAACGCTGACATTGACACCGTCTTTGCTGGCATTGGCGTCGAACGTACCGTTCTTGAGACATTCTTTGAGTTGGACAACTTGCGTCTTCAAGTTGTCGGCTGCAACCTGTAGGCGGTCGAGCACCTGCGTCATACTGTCAATGGCTTTTGTCACCGAGGCCTGTACGTTCGCGATGGCGATGTCCTTGAACTCTTGGTCAAATTCTTTCGCTTTTGCCTGCAGATCTGACAGGTTCGTCGTTGCATCAACCTGTGTTTTGAGGTTGTTCAGTTTGTCGATAGCCTTTTGGTTGGCCGCTTGCAGCTTGGCTTTGAGGTCTTTGGGCACACTCAGGCTGAGGTCGAGGCCGTCGCCGTTGGCACTAATTTTAGCACTGCCACCGTTCGGACCGCTGGCGTTGCCACTGGCGCCACTTGAGCTGACGCTGCCGGACGCGCTGCCACCATTTGTAGAATTCACGCTGCCGCTGGCACCACTGCTATTGACGTTCACCGATGCGCTGCCGCCATTACCGTTAATGGAGGCCGATAGACCGGTTGAACTGTTGGCACTAATATTTATACTGTGGTTCAGGCTATTGGAGGACTGTTGCAATTTGGTTACGTTTGCGTCGATAGCGGTCGTCACTTGTTGTTTCAATGTGTTGAATTGAGTCTGTGTGTTCTGTAGCGCAGACTGTACGCTCAGCGCATTTGTTGGGGCAGACAGAGCAACGACAACACTGGCCGCAACCAGAGGAATCGCCGCCAGTTTGCGGGTGACTGAAGAGGGGACCGCTTTCATTAGTTGCCTACCTTTACCTGGTTGGTGCCGTCCTTGATGGCGGCCTTGGCAGCTGCCCGATCCGCGGAGGCTTGCTTCATAGTCGAGTCAAGCTCCGACAGGTCCTGCTGAACCTGGGCTTTCGTGACTGATTGAGATTGAGTAGACGCCTGCGTCTTGGCAGCTGGCTCTTTTTTGGTACCTAGAAGTGCCACCACAGCAATGACGACGACTAGAGCTACAACGACTACTGCACCAACAACTGCCCAAAGCAGGCGACGTGAAGAATTCTGTGTTTGCTCCATATTTTTCCTATTTTGTTTGTTTTTTAGATGCTTATGGCGTTATTTTACCATAAGAGATTTCATAAAACAAACGACTTTGCCAAGCGTTAGTCGAGGATGCCGACGCGCAGGTTCGGACCGGCCAGGACGCAAGCTGCCGCCAGGTTGTAGTACAGCATCGCAATGCATTTTTGACGAATCTCGTCTTCACTTGCCGTTTCCTCCGAAATAGCTCGCGCACCAGCTTCAAATGACCACACGTCGACGTTAAACGCCTGGTAGTTGTCACCGAATTCTGCGCGGACGGCGTCGCGGTTCAGCGTCGTGCCGGGCAGCCGGTTGATAATCAAGATAATTTCCATGTGTTCGCCGGTAAGTTCATCGACACGGCCGCCTTCGGTTTTTAGCGCTTTCAGCAGCTCATCACCGCTAGAAAATTCAGAACGTGCCACAGCATTTCCGATAATGAGGGACTGATCATCATCGCTGATGCTGTAGCCATAAGACTCAACCAGACCACGTAACGCTTCGGCGTTCTGACCGATATATGCATAAATTGCCGAGAGTTTGTCATTGGCGCCACAGCCGCTCGGTGCACCGCGCAGGTCGACAGCCGTGTGGCCGCCGATCGGATGTCCCGATTCCTTCAGTGACGTAAGCAAGTGCTTGTATTGATCAATCGTGGAGCCATTGCCGCCATGTACGAATTTCTTGACTGTCAGGTCGTCCGCGACCATCAGCGTCTCGCTACCGCCGGCAGCGTTTGGCAGCAGTTCGCCCTTGCCGCCGCAGCGACCGTCAACACACAGACAGGGAATCGTGCCGTCGGTACGCGCGTGGAATTCGCCGGCACAGAGGCGCTCGGTGGCTTCCTCTAGTCGCGCCTGGTCAAGACCTGGCTCAATGGTGCCTATAGCCGCCTCGCCAAGAGTTTGAAACGCTATCTTTTGTTCTACTTCAATATTACTCATCGTATACTTTTCCGCTTAATCCTCGTTCAATATTTCACTTTAACCAAGGGTATATTGTACGCCGATTGGCCGACAAAGCAATGAACGGGGTCGATTTATTTACATTAAGCTTAATTTATGCTATAATATATACTATATGGGCACTGTGTCCATGGCCTGCGTTGCAGGGACCCGAAAGGTGTTAACAGATGCAAATGTTTCGTTCAGCATTCGTCGTCCTGTTCATGTTCGCGATTGCGGTCGTCCTCGGCGTTTCTATCGAGACCAACACAGCCCAGGCCTATCCGGCCGATGCGCCCCAGATCGGCAATTTCACCGGCTTCCAGTCGGATTTTGCCAATTCATACAAGGGCTGCCTGTGGGCGGGTACCGACTCACACCGGTCAGCCGAGGCAGTGTTCGACGCCTACTGGACCGGAACCAAGACCGCCTACGTCTGGGTCAACCTCGTCCACGAGGACAACACGATGACCCCGGTGTGGCAGTTGGGCGGCGACGTCAAAGTCACCGTCACTATCGACGGTAAGTGGGGCGGCGACAAGTTCGCCACGCTGCCCGCCGCTTCGGAGCTGACCCCGATCTTTGTTGCCATCAACATGTCGCGCGTCCACGCGGATGACCGGCTGCGCCTCTACACCGCCTGGGTTGGCGGCAGCGAGGCCAGTCTGTTGGCCGAATGGACACCGGCCGACAAAGCCGAGAGCTGCATCTAGCCAAGCATCAAGAAAGCCCCGTCAGGGTACACGTCAAGTGTAAGCCCTGCGGGGCTGCTTTCTTTTCAGGATTAACGGTGGTGACGACGGCGCAGTTCGGCGACCTTTAGTCGTACCTGATGGCGGTCGATTAGCTGATGGGCTTTTTCCAGCTCGACCTGGTTTTTCGCGCCATCGCGAAGTTTCAGGGCGCGCTCCAGTGCTGCCTTTGACTCGGCCTCGACGATGTCCTCGCCGCTGTCGGCTTCGTCCACCAGGACCTTCAGACCCTTTGGATTGACTTCAATCACGCCGCCGCTGACGGCAAAGTATTCCAGCTTGTTATCCGCGTCGCCCTTTTCGTGACGCACGGCAATTGCACCGGGTACGGCGATACCCACCAATGGCTCATGGCCGGGGAACACCGCAATTTCGCCGGCTGCGGTCGGCAATACAACTTCATAAACGTCCTGGTCAACTTTCGTGCCGAGAAGGGTAACTAATTGGAATTTCATTATTGATATTATAGCACATCCTGGCGAGAGAAAGGGGCCCGCTGCTATGAACGCAAGAGGTGGGCGTAGACGTTGTCGCCGCCGGTACTTGTCTGGCCAAAAACGAAAACTTTTCCGGCAACCAGATAGATGACTTAAACCTGAGATCTGCCGAAGAGAACGGCTGCCCGTACCAAGGCTAATTAATTTGGTGTGTTACCGAGAATGGAGGCCAATCCACCCTGAACGTTACCGGACATAGATTGGGTAATCCCTAGCTGTGAAATGATTGAAGCGAAAGAATCCAACAGGCCACTACCGCCAAGGCCACTGCCGAGACTGCCCAGGCTACTCAGACCGCCGCCGCTCGTTAAGCTGCTCAAGCTACCGAGGTTCGCGAGGCTGCTGAGGCTGCCGAGGCTGCTCAAACTGCTGAGATTTCCAAGCTCACCGACCAAACCGCTCAGGCCGCCTCCGCTCGCGATGCCGCTAAAACTACTTAGGCCACCAAGGCCACCCAGCAGACCGCCGCCGCTACCCAACAGGCCTGTCAGACTGCTGAGGCCTGATATGCCCCCCAGACCGCCGAGGCTGCCCCCGCTGCCCAGCATGCCGACAAATGACATCAATAATGTTATGAACAACGTGATGGCCGACATTACGATTGAGCTAATCTCGGTAATAATGTTCGTCAGACTATTGAGTTGGTTTTGCGACTGGGTCGCCAGTTCGGTGCTGTTCATATTCAAACTATCGCAGTTTACGCTCGCGCCGCCGCTAGTTGAGACATTGGCGTTCAGCGATGTACTTCCCTTAGACACGCCGCTGGCACAATCGCTCAGTGCCCGCACTTGGCTTTGCAAACCGTTAAAGCCGCTCTTCATATTTGATAGTACGCCGGTCATACTCTGAATTGCTTGCGATACCGAAGCCTGCGCGTTCGTCAGCTGGTCCACGCTGGACTGACTGTTGAGATTGTTCACGAGCGGTTGCAGCGCGCTGAGCGAAGAACTGTTCGTGATTTTATCCTTCAAACTCGTCAGCTCGGTGATTATCTGTTGCAAGAATAGCTTTGCCTGATCTTTGATTTTACATGGCAACAGCACGGCGCTCTGCAAATTGGGCAGCCCTTGGGTGCTGGACGCGCCGCTCGTCGAACTGGTGGCGTCGCTACCATCATCCGAACATACACCCTTCGTTGCTGTTACTGTAGGCGCAGTATCTGCGGCAGATCCATTGTCGGTCGATATACTAGTGCTGGCGCCGTCAGAGCCGACGTGCAAATCTACCGTAAAGTTACCGAGCGTTTTTTCGTATTTTGCGATGCGTTGATTAATCTCCGTAAGGGCTTTTTGTTTCAAGCTCGTGAAGGTGTCGTCGGCCGATTGGGCATATGAGGAGAGTGACATCATCGGCGCATAAGCTGCCAGCAGCATACTCAGCAGCAACAGTGGTAATGAAACCCGTGCGGCGCGTCCTAGTAAGAGTTGCGAAAGCCTGTGATGACCCATGGTTTTTTGTTTCGAATAGTTTCTACGGGCGATTTTAGCACAAACGGTACGAAAAAGCCATCCGCGACATATTGACATTAGTATCATAATAGACTACAGTAACCGTCAAGTCCATACGCCTTGCCGATTCGAATGCGACGGACGTAGTAATTGAATCGGAAAATCACTAAATCTTCTTGTCATGAGGAGGAATATGTCTACTGTCGAACGCTTTGTTAAACAAGTGAAACAATGGAACGCCGAGCGTATGCCGCCCGAGGTTCTGCATGATGCGGATACGCTGGTCAAGTATTGTGCCGCGAATCCGCTTTTTGGTGCTGAAACTGTCAGCTCTCAGACGCCTGAAATACGGCGCGCAAGGGCCCAAGCGATGGGCGATCACGTCGTTGTTGCTTGGATGCTAGGACCAAACAAGTAACCTTACGAACAAGCAAAACGCCACCCCGGCAAGCAGTAGGAGTAGCGTTTTGCTTTTTGAACGAAAAACGAACTAGTCTTTTTTCTCGGATAGCGGACCAGGTGCCATGTAGAACCATGACTCCGGTTTGTCGTCGTATTTACCGCTCAAAATGTCGGCGGCGTCCTTGATGGTGTCTTCGAGCTTGGCGTAGACACCCTTGTTGCCGGTGAACTGCTCGGCAACGTGGAACGGCTGGGCAAAGAAGCGCTGCAGACGGCGGGCGCGGTTGACGGTCTGCTTTTGCTCGTCGGACAGTTCTTCCATACCGAGGATGGCGATGATATCCTGCAAGTCTTTGTATTCCTGTGATGTCCGCTGGACTTCACGAGCGACCTTGTAATGTTCTTCGCCGACAATTTCGGGATCAAGCGCGATACTACTACTCGCTAGCACGTCGACAGCTGGGTAGATACCAATCTCAGTCAATGCACGGCTCATCTGAATCGTCGCATCGAGGTGAGCAAACGTCGTTGCCGGAGCGGGGTCAGTCATGTCGTCTGCCGGCACATAGACGGCCTGGACAGAGGTAATCGAGCCCTTCTTGGTCGAGGTAATACGCTCTTGCAGCATACCCATTTCCTGCTGAAGGTTGGGCTGGTAACCCACCGCAGATGGCAGACGGCCGAGCAGGGCAGACACCTCGGCACCAGCCTGGGTGTAACGGAAAATGTTGTCGACGAACAGCAGGACGTCCTTGCCTTCGTCGCGGAAGGCTTCGGCCATGGCCAGGCCACTCAGCGCCACGCGCAGACGCGCCCCCGGCGGTTCGTTCATCTGGCCGAACACGAGCGCGGTTTGCGGCAGCACGCCGGCTTCTTTCATCTCGAAGTACAGGTCATTGCCTTCGCGGGTACGCTCGCCGACACCCGCAAAGACGGAGTTGCCTTTATGGAACTTGGCGATGTTGAAGATCAGCTCCTGGATCAGGACCGTTTTGCCCACGCCGGCGCCGGCGAACAGGCCGGCCTTGCCGCCTTTGGTCAGCGGAGCGATCAGGTCGATGACCTTGATGCCCGTTTCCAGGATTTCGGCTTTGTTTGACTGCTCGGTCAGGGCTGGAGGAGCTTTGTGGATAGGAGCGGTTTTGGCATTTTTCGGTGCCGGCAGTTCGTCGATCGGCTCGCCGACGACGTTGAACATACGGCCCTTGGTCGCGTCGCCAACCGGCACGCTGATGGCAGCTCCAGTGTTGACGACCTTCTGGCCGCGCTTCAGACCGTCGGTGCTCGAAAGAGCAATCGTCCGGACCGTGTGCTCGTCGAGGTGCTGAGCGACCTCGAGGGTAATTGTTTTGCCATCGTGCTCAACGTGCAAGGCGTCGTAAATCGCGGGAATTTTCGCGCCGTCGCCGAATTCGACGTCAACGACCACACCAACGACTTGAATGATCTTGCCGTCTTTTAGATTTGTTTTTTCTGCTGTCTTAACCATTATCTTCTCCTTATCCTTCTTTCATCGCTTCAACGCCACCGCTGATTTCGGCCAGTTCCTGCGTAATCGCGCCTTGGCGGGCTTTATTCATTGCCAGTGTCAGGTCATCAATCAAATCATTCGCGTTATCGGTCGCGTTTTTCATGGCCAGCATACGCATAATATACTCGGACGCGCGGGCCGTCAGTAGCGCGTGATAGACCTGCGCTTCGATCAGGCGGTAGGTGACGGCCTCCAGCACTTCCTCGGCGCTCGGCTCGAATTCTGCCGTACGCACTTCCTGGCTGACCTCTGTTTTCTCGAAGCCGGCAGGCAGGATGCGCTGAATCGTCGCTTCCTGTTTGACGGTGCTGAGGAACTTGGTGTAGATGACATCGACGGCATCGACGTCGCCAGCCTTGAACTGCTCGACGGCGTTATCGACGATCGCCTTCAACTGGGCACCGTCCGGGTCGTCCGGCAGGTCCTGGTAGGCGGCAATCACTTTGACGTCCTTGATACGGGCGGCAAAGCGGTTGGCGCGCCGTCCGATAGCGATCGTTTCGTTGCGAACGCCGGCCTGGTCGTCGTCCATCAGTTGCTGGGCGTAGAGTTTCAAAACGTTCGAATCGTAAGCGCCGGCCAGGCCCTTGTCGGTGCCGACGACGATCAGCATGCGGGCTTTGATTTTGTCACGTTGTTTGTAGAGCGGGTGGCGGTCGGTTTCGCCCTGGCTGGCCAGATAGGTCAGCAGTTCGCGTGCGGCATCTGTATAGGGGCCGGAAGCCTTTTCAGCATCCTGGGCCTTGCGCATCTTGCTAGCGGCGACCAGCTGCATGGCTTTCGTAATCTGCTTGGTCGATTTGACCGAACGGATACGGGTTTTCAGCGCGCGGGTACTAGGCATCTTCAGCCTCCACCGGCGTCGCCCCTGCCGGATATGTACGTACTTCTGCATCCGGCTTATACGTCACGATCACTTCGCCATCATATAAGACGGTTTCAGAGGCTTCCTTTAGCCGGTTGATTTCTTCCTGTTTCAAGCTTTCATCAATAACTTTGACGCTACCTTCATTATTCAATCCTTCGACTTCAAGTCGAACGCCCGTGACACTTTCATACAAACGAACCTGCTCAGTGATATGATCCCTAAAGCCATCAAGGTTATAACTATAATTGCTCGCCTTAACCCGCCTCAGCTCCTCCGAGAGAAGCCCCTGGGCAAACGTTGCTGGCGGTGTCCTGCCTTCGTGCCACGCATCACCCGGTAACGCTATTTCCACATCTAATCCTTCTTGCCATGAAGCGGCTATACTGGCAGCCCTGCCTACAAGCTCAAGTAAATCACCAACGCTCATGCCTTCAATAGGTTCTTCGGGATCCATCGCTTCAAAGTCCTCAAGTTCAAGGTATTCATCTTCATTGTCGGGCCGCAAAAATGCGCTACCCATAGTGAGGTCAAGCGCAATACGAGCGACAATCCTGCTGGCAAAGCTCCCGGGATGACCATGCTCATTTTTGAACAGCTGCTTCATATCAATAATCTGTTGAGAATTGAGCTGTTTTTCCGCATCATAAACTCCATACGGAGCAACCGTAAACGTGGCGGACGCAGTCTGGCCGTCATCGCTTACATCAAAATCTCCGTGCTCGGCCATGCTTTACTCCTCAAATCCCTTTGCGACGGTTTCGGCAGTTTTCTGCAGAAGTTTAGCGGTAGGAGTGTCATCGGCGATTTTTTCGTCGCCTTTGCTGAGTTCCTGCATTTCCTTTTTGTGGTCAGCCCATAGGCGGGTCAGGAGGGCAGTCTGGGCTTCTTTGATCTTACTGACAGCGACTTTGTCGAACGCACCGCTGTTGACGGCGTAAATCGACGCAACCTGCTCCCAGACACCCAGCGGGGTGTACTGGTGCTGCTTCAGCAGTTCGGTCAGGCGCTGACCGCGCTCGATCTGCGCTTTGGTCGCCTCGTCGAGATCGCTACCGAACTGCGCGAATGACGCCAGCTCGCGGAACTGCGACAGACCTAGCTTCAAGTGAGCACCGACAGATTTGACAGCCTTGGTCTGCGCGTCACCGCCGACACGGGACACCGACAGACCGGCGCTAATGGCCGGGCGGATACCCTGGTTGAACAGGTCGGTTTCCATGAAAATCTGGCCGTCGGTGATCGAAATGACGTTCGTCGGGATATAGGCGCTAATGTCTCCGGCCTGCGTCTCGATGATCGGCAGAGCGGTCAGCGAACCGTTGCCTAAGGAGTCGGCCAGTTTGGCGGAGCGCTCCAATAAGCGGGAGTGCAGGTAAAACACGTCGCCAGGAAACGCTTCGCGTCCCGGCGGACGGCGCAGCAACAGCGACATCTGGCGGTAGGCATAGGCATGTTTCGTCAGATCGTCATAGATAATCAGCGCATGTTTTTTGTTGTCGCGGAAATATTCACCCATGGCGGTCCCGGCGTACGGTGCCAGGTACAGCAGGGAAGCCGGGTCAGACGGGCCGGTCGCGATGATAATTGTGTTGTCCATGACGCCTTCTTCTTTGAGTCGCTCGACCAGGCGGGCGATCTTGGACAGTTTCTGGCCGATAGCGACATAGATGTTAACGACACCGGTCTTTTGGCGACCCTGGTTAATCATGGTGTCGATGGCGATGGCGGTCTTGCCGGTCTGACGGTCACCTATGATCAGCTCGCGCTGGCCGCGGCCGATCGGGAACATCGCGTCAATCGCCATGATACCAGTCATCATCGGTTCGTGAACGTGTTTACGACCGAGGACACCGATAGCTTCGCGCTCAACCAAACCGCGTTGCTTTGTCTTGATGGCTGGACCGCCGTCAAGCGGCTTGCCAAGTGGGTCAACTACGCGACCGAGGAGTTCCTCGCCGACGGGGACGTCAAGCACCGTACCCTTGAGCATGACCTTAGAACCAGCAGATACAGACTCATCGCCACCCAGCAGCACAGCACCGATTTCGTCTTCGTTCAAGTTCAATGCGAAAGCCTCGACGATACCGTCGTCTGTTTCGATTTGCAGCACCTCGCTGTAGCCGGCGGCGCGCAGGCCGTAGACCCAAGCGACACCGTCACCGACGCGGGTGACGATACCGACGCTTTCCAAATCGCCGGAAACTTCCAACGCCGTAATCGCGTCGCGAAGTTCTTTGGATAAATCTGTTACTGATAGTTGTGGCATGATTAGTTCCTTATAGTTTGCTTGCTGTTAATTGATTAAGTCGGTGACGCAAGGTGGTATCGAGCCGCTGGTCTGGTGTCTCGATCCGCACGCCGCCGAGGAGGCTAGGTTCAACGTGCTGGCGCAGTTGAACATCCGTAGCGCCGGTGGCTTTTTTCAAAAAGCTGCCGATGGTGCCTTCAACGTCTGATGTCAGTTCGCGGCTGCTGGCAACGTTGGCGAGAAGAACGCCACGCGCAGCCAGGGCCGCTTCGATGTCGCGGACAAACAGCGTCACTTCGCGGGTACGCTTGGTTTCCACCAAAAGCGCCGCGAGTTGCTGGGTCACATCGCGCCCGGCAATCAGTTCGTCAGCCAGATAGGCTGCAACTTTTCGTCGTGATAACCGAGCCTGTGCCATTACGCCTGCTCCTTGACCGCATCCGCAATGATTTTTTTGTCGACGCTGTCGTTGACGGTTTTGCCGACGACTTTTTCGGTCGCTAGGGCAACCATTTCGATGGTGTCGTTATGAAGCGCCTTTCGGGCGGCGATGACGTCCTTTTCCAGTTGTTCGTGCGCGTCTTTGACGATCTTGTCGGCACGTGTCTTGGCTTTTGATTCGCTGTCAGCGATCATCGCAGTTGCCTCATCTTTGGCGGTTGCGACGATATCCTTGGCCTCAGTGCGAGCTTCCTTGAGCAGTTTCGCGACTTCTTCCTGAGCTTCAGCGGCTTTCTTTTCAGCCTCTTCCGCAGCTTTGGCGCCAGCGTTGATGGCGTCTTGGCGGTCGTCAACGGCTTTCATCAAAATTGGAAAGACCCATTTGCCCAGTACGAACACGAGGATGAGAAACGCCACCATCTGAAATAGCAGCATCTGTCCATTGATACCTAGGGAGGTAAAGATGTCTCCCGAGGAATCAGCTGCAAATTGTTGTAGTGGGTGTGTCATGAACTTCCTCTATTTATTATTTGGCAACGGACTTTGCGATAAAGGCGACGACGATACCGATGATAGCCAGTGAGTCGGCAAAGACGATCGCGGTGATCATCAGCGTACGAATCTGACCAAGTTGTTCTGGGTTACGGCCGAAGGCGCCAAGTGCACCGCCACCGATAACACCGATACCGACTGCTGCACCGAGCGCAGGCAAAGCATAAGCTAACACGAATGCTAGTTGTTCCATATTATTATTTCTCCTTATTTATTACCGTTAATTATATCATCTATCATTCTGATTTTACTGCCGCGTGTTCACGGGTATCAGTGGGTGAATGATCTTGGGAAGTGATGGGGGTTGGATGGTCGCCATGGCTTTCGACGGCGAGGGACGTAAAGATAACAGTCAGGATAAAGAACACGTAGGCCTGGACAAATCCGATGAACAGCTCGAAGCCCATGAACAGCGGCAGCGCCAACACAGAGAAATAACTCGTCAGGACGCCGATGATGACCAACAGGATCTCGCCGGCGAAACAGTTACCGAACATTCGGACGCTCAGCGCGGCGTAACGCGAGAACTCACCGATGAATTCCAGCAGACCCTCGAACGAGCCGATCGGGTCCTTGATAGGGTTGCGGAAGTAGCGACCGAGGTTGCCGATCGGACCGTGGGCCCTCAGGGCGTGGTACTGCACGGTGATGAGGACGACGATCGCGACGGCGAACGTGAAGTTCAGGTCAGCCGCCAATGAACGCAGGACCGGTACGCTGTTGTATTTCACCGAGTCCAGACCCGGCAGGACACTCATCCAGTAACTAAATAGCATGATGAAAAAGATTGAGAGCGCGAGCGGCGCCACCTTGCGCGCGAGCTTTTTGTCGGGAATCACGTCGTAAACCTGGCCCAGCATGCCCTCGAACGCCCACTGGACGAGACCGACGAAGCGGTTGTACTTGCCGCGCTTGACCATGCTGGTCACGTAGGCAAACACGCACAGCATGACGACGATGCCCAGCCCACCGGTCAGCATCGAGTTGGTGACAGGAAAGCCCGCGATCTTGAACAGCGTCTGTGCACCGACACTGATTTCGATATTGCTGGCTGCGAAATTACTTAACATCTTCGTTTGCTTTCTTGTACTGTTGTTTAACTAGGAAAAAGGTGATGACGATACCAATCGCAAGACCGGCAATCCCGCACCAGGGTTCGGTATGCCACACGTTGTCTGCCCATAGACCGAGTGCCGTACCCCCGAGTGTCGGGACGAACATCCGCCACGTCGTGTCTGCGGCTATCATGAACAATAAAACAGCCGCGTTCTTTTCCTGCGGTGTCTGCTTGTCGTCGCTTTTTCTCGCTGTAGCGGCGCTCATTACGGTATATACTTTAACAGAGAAAGATTGTCACATCAAGATGCCAAGACGACATAAACCGACAAAACACACTCCATACCGCCCTTCAGGGAACGAAAAGGGCAAGGTGCGCTACCAAACCAAGCAGGCCGCCGAACAGGCTGCCGAGCTGCGCATGCTGCAACATCCCGCATTGACCCTAACTGTTTATCAGGGGGCAGGCGGCGGCTGGTATTTAACGCGAAAAACACATCAATAATCCATTGACAATAGAGTGTATACGTGTTGAAATAGTCACAGGCCTGCCCATGTTGCCAGGCCCCTAGGCAAGTAAGCACTTGTAGCCTACATACATAAGGGGAATAATCATGCTCGAGTCTTTGGCTCGCGTTCCATCGATACTGCACGTGGTCCTTTGCAAGGTCACCCTCTGTATCGTTCTACTCGCCGGCCTCTTGATCATAACTCTCGTGGCCATCATCTGCGGATTAGCATCTTTCATCGCTGATAGTGTCAGCTGAAATGCGAAGCGGGAGACAAATAGCATGAGTTAAAACTTCCTTCATGCTTACTTGCCATACCGCTTCCATAGATGTGTATCTATGCCGATGAGTCCAAAAGGACGAAAAGCGATTCTTTGCTATATTTTGCTATATAATAAGCCTAGCATTACTTGCGAAACGGGTGTAGTTTGATATACTAAGTATAGTGTTTAAATAAGGGGATTACAGATATCATGAGTGACGCCGCTCCACAAATCACGATTTACAGTACTAGTTGGTGCGCTTTTTGTCACACCGAGGCACAGTGGCTCGACCACCTGGGAATCCCGTACGTCAAAAAGGACATCGAGGCCGACAAAGAAGCCTACGAGGAACTGTTGAGCAAAAGTAAGGGCAGCTACAGCGGCGTGCCTGTCACCGATGTCGCCGGCACGATGATTCTTGGTTTTGACCGACCAAAATTACTCGAAGCCATCAAGGCGAACAACCTCAACCCATCGGCAGCCTAAATTGACATCTGTTAAATAGTGTCCGCTCGGACACTATTTTTAGTTATATGGGCAAAACAGCACGCAAGGACGGGCTGAACGAAACCTACAAAAAAGGTTGGCAAGACCGTGAATTTCAATACATCGAGGACTTTGCCAACAATACCGACCAGCGATAACCATCACACCCCCATCCAACTCCCGCGAGGAACGAGGACGGGGGTGTTCTATTTGCAATTGAAAAAGGCGGAGGTAAAACCTCCGCCTTTTGACGACGACTGTCAGTGCACGAAATGGTAAGCGAGAACAAAAATCCCGAAAACCAATGTGGCGATAAGCACGTAGGCGAGCGTAAGCACCCAGCTAGCCATTTCTGGCGGCTCATCTGGTGAGACCTCAGCACCGCCATATGCCTCTTGGTCGTAGTCAGTGGAATCCATTGCCATCGCGCCTCCTAGAGAGTCGTAGTGTCAATATACGGGCAACCAGACCGGCTGATCGCTACGCACACCACGGTACTATACATCTAAACTACCGTCAATTCGCTCACAGTTTACTCCACCTCTGTACCGTTGTATAATCAGCCCAAATGAAGGGATTCGGCAGAAATACGGTTGAGGATTTCGCACACGGCATGCCGCCACGGGCTTTTGGGACCGAGGTGGAATTTACCCATCCTGCCCATATCAAGTCGTTTGTCAGTCAACAGAACCTGAGTAGAAAACTAGTCCGGTATATCGATCCGCAATATCTCGTATCGTCGGGCCGGGATGAACGGATAAGCGCTGTAATAAGTACCGGCGGAGAACTGTACTTAGACAGTACGGTGGAATATGCCACGCCGGAATGCCGCAACCCGCAGGAACTGGTCCTGCATGAACGCGCCGGCGAGCAAATCACTATCGACACGATCGACCGTATCGCAGTGGCCGCTAGATTTCCGCGGCAGGATATCTCCAAACGGAGCGGCTATCCCGATATGACCGTTGGCGACAAAAAATTTGTTGAATCAACCATCGGTTATCACGAAAACTACACCAGCATGAACGTATTTTCTCCTATCGTGAGTCCCAAAGAACGGACCGATGCTATGCGACAAGACGTCAATGCCCGGTGCCTGTCCGATTTTCTGGTGCTGCGCAAACTGATTGACGGCGCGGGCATGGTCGCGGACGGACACTATTCGTTGACCCAAAAGCCAAAACGAGTAAATTATACGTACTATCAACCAAATCCGAATAACGAACACTGGGGCCAAGAACCATTCAGGGTACACGGCTGCCGGCTAGAGATTCGTTCCGGCGAAAATAGCAAATCCGACTGGGCGACGGAGTTCACGGTCGGCCTGACGTCGCTCGTGGTCCGCCTGGTCGAACACGACAAATACCCGCAGCACTTGCTACTGAACGAGCCGAACGTGGCCCTGCACGCCCTTGCGCGTGATCCGCTGTCGTACGTCAAACTGGAATCCGGCGTGCAGATGAAGGCGGTCGACATCCTGCGCGATATCGTCGACGAGGCCTACCAGCTAGGCCGGAACTACGACGAATTTCCCGAATTCGAGGAGCGGGCCGCGCTCGATTTTCTGAAGTTTTATGACGACCTACACAAGATTAGCCTGCCCGACAACGACACGAAGGCGCTAGCGGACCGCATTAACTGGGCCGGGCGCTACGATTATTTCAACCGCCGCGGCATCACACATGATTCATTCCAGAACGTGACCTACGAAATGGTCCGTCAGGACCTGGCGTGGGACCGCTTGGGCGATCGGGACATCGCGCGCATTTATTTCAGCAAACTGGGCGAGACGGCACTCAAGGTAGACATCCCCGGACCGCCAGAGACTCGGGCACGGCCCCGCGTCGAAATTGCCGGCCGCCTGTACCGGGAAGGAATGCTCGACAAGGTGGAATGGCACCAGGTTAGAGTGTACGCCACCGATCATTACTTGTTGGGCGGGCCGCTCAATACCGAGCCGATTCTCGAATCGGAGCTGGAAAAACTCAAAAAATCCGCCTAAACTGATAATTACAGCCAATGAAAAGTTCCCGGAAATTTACCTACGACGATTATCGACATGACATGCCGCCGCGCGTCTTTGGCAGCGAGACTGAATACACGACAGACAGCGACATCCAGAGCGTTTTTCACGACAACTGGATGGAAGGCACGTACGGCGAAGACCTCGCGCGCTTTGCTAACCCCGAAAATCTACTAGCCTACGATGACGATGGTGGTCATAAAGAATTTTGGCTGACTACCGGAGGCAAACTATACTTTGACGTCGGCACCCTGGAATATGCCACGCCGGAATGTATATCACCAGACCAACTCGTGCTCCACGAACGCGCAGGCGAACAAATCGTGGTCGATTTTGTACAGCAGATGGCTCGAGAACTGGAGCGTCCGGCCCGGGTCTCAAAACGGAGCGGCTTCGCACTTGTCGAAAAGAATGACGAAGTACTCATGAAAGAGGACAGCCTTGGCCACCACGAAAACTACAGCAGCATCAATTTGATTTCAAATATGAAATTATCGCCCGGCCCGGAAGCGATCAGCCGCCAATTGAATGCCGTACCTGAAGTCCGAGGATTCTCCGACTTCCTGGCGCTGCGCAAGCTGTTCGATGGCATGGGCATGGTCGGCTATTATGGCTATTCGATCTCGCAAAAACCATCCGCCATTAATTACCGCGGATTTACCGGCACGTTGGCGCATGGAAACAAAATGCCTTTTAAACAACAAAGCGGACGGCTGGAAGTGCGCACCGGCGAAGGTAACAAGTCCGACTTCGTAAACCGGCTGAAGTTTGGCCTGACCTCACTCGTCATCCGGCTGCTGGAACATGGTGAATATCCTCAGAACCTGCTGCTCGCTTATCCCAACAAAGCCGTCCAAAAAATCTCCGCAAACCCGCACGCCGACGTCGAACTCGAGAGCGGTTTCGTCACGAAAGGTATCTCCGTCCTGCGCGGTATCGTGGAGGCAGCCGTGGAACTCCATCGAAAGTTTCCCAACGCGCCGAAGTACGAGCTGCAGGCGGCCGAGGACTTTTTAACGTTCTGCGAAGACCTCAACAACGTTAGCCTGGCCGATGGCGACGTCAGGGCTCTGGCCGATCGGATCGACTGGGCGGCTCGGTTCCAGCACCTGCAGAATCTCAGTGCGACGTACCGGACTCTCAATACCGATAATCTACGCATAGTACGCGAGGACCTCCTGTGGGACATGCTCGGCAAACCGGATAACGCCCGCCAGCAGTACGCGAAATTCGGCCACACCGCGCTAGAAGTAGCGATGCCAAAGTCACCGGAATCACGCGCCCGCGTACGCAGCAAACTCGCACGAAACTGTTCCGAGCAGGCGAACTGCGCTACGTGAACTGGGAAACGGTCGGTGATTATGATGGCACGGTTCACGCATTCGATAACCCGCATGGCTCGGATAAGACCCTAAAGCATATCAAATAAAATTAGCACTTATTTTCGTGGGATTACTGGCAGCGGCAGTTCCGTTGTTCGGCCGGCAGTCGGGTACTCACCGGTGACGCAAGCCATACAGATACCGCCGATTTTGGGGCTGATGGCCTGACGCAGGTTTTCAGGAGTAATGTATCCCAGCGAATCGATATTGAGGTGCTTGCAGATTTCCTCGTCGTTCATCCGGTTTGCAATTAATTCTGCTGGATTGCCGGTATCAATGCCGTAGACGCAGGAGAACCGGTGTTTGGGGAAGCCTGCCCTTAGGTGTACCTCAGTGGCACCTGCTTGGCGCAGCATCTGCACGATCACCTTGCTGTTGGTGCCGCGCACAATAGAGTCGTCAACCACGACGACACTTTTGCCTTCGACAAGGGTTGGATTGACGCGAAACTTCAGCCACGCCGCATCGATGCGCGCCTCTTGGCTTTCCTGAATGAACGTGCGTCCGATATAAGCATTCTTAAGAATGGCACGTCGACAGGGAATACCGAGCACCTCCGCATAGGCAACCGCACTGTCGGAGCCCGAGTCTGGCACGCCGATAACGATATCTGCATCGAAACCGTCCGCTTCTTGCTCGGCCAGCAGACGTCCGATATTAAACCGCACCTCCTGAACATTCCGGCCAGCCATGGTCGAATCGGCGCGGGCGAAGTACGCCGACTCCATCGAGCACAGCGCTGTTTCCGCCACTGGCTCGGGGTAGATATTGTCACGCTCGATTTCCTCACCGGGCGTAATCGTGAACATGACGCCAGGGGGCACTTCCTCGACCTCGCCGTAGCCGATACCGATGCTAGGGATGCGCAGCGCGCTATCCTCGGACGAAAAGTAGTGATATGTGCCATCAGTCGCGTGAACCAACGGCCTGAGGCCCCACGGATCGCGCGCAGCAATCAATCGGTTGCCATCAGAAGCGATCAAACCATAGCCACCGTCCAGCTGTCCCAAGATAGCCAGCAGGGATGCCTTGAGATCCTCGCCGGTCTCGGTCATGCGTGCATCAATGACATCTACCAGATTCTCGATATCACTTTCACTTTTTCCGGCTTTTTCCATCTGTTTCATATGGCCGTTGGCGGCAATCATGTAGTCAAACCGCTTACTGCTGTGAGGGTGAGCACGACGAGCTTTTTCGGCAGCGTCACCACTTTTGCCGGCCGTACTGTACCGCGTATGCGCCAGGGCGAGCGAGCTCTCCGCTGGCAAATATTTCAGATTGGCACCGTTCGCGAACACACTACTAATAAGCCCCTGATCCTTGTAGGTGTGAAACTTGTACCGCGTCTTGCGCGCATAGACGGTAATACCGGCGGCATCCTCGCCGCGGTGCTGCAGACCGGATAAGCCGCGGTACGCCTTGTCGGCCATTGTCGGGTCAGGTTCGCCGTCCAGTCGGATGACAGCAAAGATACCGCATTCTTCGCGCGGCGTATCGTCTTGCTCGAACCGTGTCTCGTATTCAGCGGACATTCGTTCTCCATGTTACCACAGTTCCCACTGTAGACAAAAAGCTTACGTTGTGCTATAATATATATTATAACAAATACAAAGCCCCCAGGTTCAAGGAGAAGGCAATGGCACCTCTGGTTATCGGTATCGGCCTCGGAATCGTCGCTCTGAACGAGCGCTCGCGTCGCAAGCACGCCCAGCATCAGGTCAGGATGATCGAGCAGTACAGCCGGATCCAGCACCGTCGGAGCTACGACGAGGGCCGGGAAGCGGGCTACCTCGAGCGCAGCATCGACGAGATCCAACTGATCGTCAACGACACTCACTAACACCGAATCAACTTCGCCCCCGCTACCGTCTCATCAGAGATGGCGGCGGGGGTGATTTCATTTGGCGCCGTGAGGTATAATAGGGGCAATGACTAAGGGCTTGCTCAAGCTGGCGTCGGGTGCCGACATTGCATACTGGACACACCATGACGACAAAAAGCAGACACTGATACTCGTGCACGGCTTTACCGGCTCGCACGAGGGTTTTCAGTATCTCGTCCCGCTGCTGAAGGATTTTCGGCTGATCATCCCTGATTTGCCGGGGTTTGGGACCAGCCCGTTGCCGCACGACCGACTGACCCTCGCGGGCCTGGGCGAACTACTCCTCGATTTCATTGACGCGCTGGCTCTGGATACCAAGCCGTACCTACTGGGACACTCGATGGGCTCACTGGTTGTGTCCGAGGCCGCCCGGCAGCAACCCGACAGCTTCGCCAAAAAACTCATCCTGGTCAGTCCGGTGCCGTCGCCGATCGGTTGGCTGGAGAGCCGCCGCCTCGGCGCCATGGCCAGCACAGTCTACTATCAGGCCAGCCACCGTTTGCCGGTTATCGGCAAACGGCTCGCTACCAGCCACAAAATTACTCGCCTGAGCACCAAAATGATCATGACGACCCAAATCAGGGAACTCCGCGACGCTATCTTTGACCACCACTTCAATAATTTGAAATACATCAGCAGCATCGGCTGGTACAGCCGCCTGTACGCCGAAATCAACCGGACCGGCATCAGCCGCTATCGGGCCGCGCTGAAACCGTTTGACATTCTGCTCGTCAACGGCGACCGCGACACCGTCACGCCGCTAGGGCATCAACAGACCGCCGCAAAAGCACTCCATGCGAAACTCGTCACCATACCTCAGGTAGGGCACTTAGCGCACTACGAAAAGCCGACTGAGCTGGCCGCGCAGATCACTACTTTTCTGAAATAACTTCTTCGTACAGCTTGACGAACCGTGGGATCACGACGCGGACGTCATGGCTGGTGGCCACCTTGAGACTTTGGCCGCCCAGTTTTTTGCGGAGTTTTGGATCATCGAGCAGCATCCCAAGCGCCTCGGCCATTGATGCCACATCGTCGACAGGCAACAGAAAGCCGGTTTTGCCAGTGACACACAGTTCGCTCAGCGCGCCGGCATCAACGGCCACGACCGGCTTACCGCAGGCCATCGCCTCAAGCATCGCCAGACACTGCAACTCTGCGGGCGAAGGCACGGCAAAGATGTCGCCAACATGGTGCAGCTCAACCAAATCTTCATCTGACACCAGACCGGTAAACGTGATCGTGTCGTTCATACCCATAGTGTTGACCATTTCGGCCAGCCCCTCAGCGGCATTGCCATGACCGACAAAGAGGCCGTGGAACTCCTTGCCATCTTGGCGCAAGACGTCCAGCGCCTCAATAAGGATGTGTACGTGCTTTTCCTCGTCCAGACGTCCGATCCAACTGATAATCGGCACGCCCTTTGGCAAATGAAACTTCTTGTAGATTTCCTCGCTCGGCTTTTCTGGCTGGAATCGTTGCAAATCAATGCCGTTACTGATGGCAATCGTTGGTGCTTCTATACGACTCGTGTTAAACAACCCCAGCGCCGATTCGGTCGGCATGATGATGCGCTTGGCGCCGCGGTATAGCAGCGTGCCGTATTCGCTCATGATATAGCTCAGCGGCCGCGAAATCGTCGACAGCAGTTTGATGTTTTTGATCATGTTATCCGGCATAACGTGGTTGGTGGCCACGACAGGAATCTGACGGTTGACGGCGGCGCGGAGCATACCCAAGCCGACGGTCAACTGGGTGTGGACGTGGACGATGTCGGGCTGGAATTCATCAAGGATACGGCGCATTTCACGGTCGTAGGTGACAGAGACGCGCAGGTTTTTACGGAAGGGTAACCCAAAGGAGCGGATACGAGTGATGACGTAGTTTTGGTCGATTTCCTTGTAGCCGCGGCCGGTTTGTGACGGAGCAACCACCATGACGGTGTGTCCTTCGGCGGCCAGTCCGTTCGCGAGGGTGCGGGCTGCGGTGGCAACGCCGCTTCTCATCGGCCAGTGTTGGTCGTTTGCAATCAGTACGCGCATATTTTGTTGTATGGAGTATAGCATATTCGAATCTGCTATACTAATTCCAAATGCTTACGATAAAACAAATGCTCAAGGCCCTGTGCCTGACAATCATCACTTTTGGCTCACTTCATCTCATCATTTCCTACACGCTGATGCTGACGCGCGACTACAACGAGGGCAACCTGTTCCGCATCCTCAATATTTCCAAGCTGGTTCAGGGCAGCGACCTCGGTTGGCGTAACTTCATCATCTCGAACGTTATTGCGGTCGGCCTGTTCTTCGTGTATCTCGGTATTATCTGGACGCGCGGTCGCAAAAAATCTGACAAAGATACATGAAACTCTTTTTCGACGCCAGATATATCAACATCCACTTCCACGACGGCATCAGCCGCTACACGACAGAACTCGGCAACGCGCTAGCGCGGCTGACCCCAGTCACGTTTATCATTTCCGACCCTGAGCAACTCAAGTTTCTGCCAGACGGCGCCCAGCACATCACCATTCATCCCGTCACGTCCAGCAAGGAAGCCTTTACCAGCCTCGTCCTAAACAAATACCAGCCCGACGTAGTCGTCTCGCCACTGCAAACGATGGGCTCGCTCGGCCGCAAGTTCAAGCTGGTCCTGACACTGCACGACCTGACATACTACAAACACCGTACGCCGCCGCCGCAGTACACGCCGATATTGCGCCTGGGCTGGCGCCTGTACCACATGACGTACCTGCCGCAGCGCTTGGCGCTCGATGGGGCAGACGTCGTGGCCACGGTCAGCCAAACGGTCGCCGGCGAAATTGCCGAGGCCAAGCTCACCAAACGGCCGGTCATCGTCGTGCCCAACGCCGCCCGTGATCTGGCGGAATTTTTGGACGGCCCCGTCGTCCAAGGTGACCAACCGCCGAAAAACCTCATCTACATGGGCGCATTCCTCCCGTACAAAAACGCCGAGACTTTGATACAGGCCATGGAATTTTTGCCGGGTCGGACGCTGCATCTGCTGAGCCGCATCCAACCAGGGCGTAAAGCCCAGCTGCAGCAATTGATACCCCGAGGTGCCGATGTCATCTTTCATGGCGGCGTCAGCGATGAACAGTACGCCAAACTGCTGGCCGATGACGCCATCATGGTCAGCGCCTCCAAAGCCGAGGGCTACGGGCTGCCGCTCGCCGAAGCATTGATGCTCAAAGTGCCGACCGTCGTGACTGACATGAAAATCTTTCACGAAGTCGGCAGCGACGGGGCGGTCTATGCTGACCCCGAAAGCCCCAGGGACTTTGCCGAAAAAATTAAATCACTTGATGACAAAAAAGTGCGCGAAGCGCTTGTCAAAAAGGGGTACAAACATATCAACACATTCAGCTGGGACAACTCGGCGAAGACGCTGTTGAACGCCGTAGATAATCTCTAAAGCAGACTACGCGCTAATCGTCGTACCGACGTGCTCACCAGCGACAGCGCGGGCGATGTTGTTTTCCTGTAACAGTTCAAAGACGACGATGGATTGGCCGTGATCCTCTGCGAGAGCAACGGCCGCTTGGTCCATCACCTTGATATCTGGCCGTTCCACGGCTTCGCGCAGGGTCAAGTAGTCGAACTTTTTCGCGTCGGGGTTCTGGTGCGGGTCACTGTCGTACACGCCGTCGACTTTGGTCGCTTTGAGGATGGCGTCGCAGTCCATTTCCAGCGCCAAACTGACTGCTGCCGTATCAGTGGTCAGATAGGGGCGGCCGATACCGCCAGCCACGACGACGACACGGTTTTTACTGAGGTGGCTCAAGACACGGCGGTGGGTAAATTGGTCGGCTACTTGGTCGGCCTTGATATTGGTCACCGCGCGGGCGGGCAGGTCGTGCGCGTTAAACACATCGACGAGCGCAAGGGCGTTCATCATCGTCGCCAGCATACCGATGTTGTCGGCTGTCACACGCTGGACGCCACCACCGGTCAGCTGCGCGCCGCGCGCATAGTTGCCGCCACCGATCATCACGATTACCTGGGCATCATGAACTTTTTTGATTTCGTTGGCGATCCAGGCTGCGCGCTCGGCGTCGAACCCGCCGTCGAACTTTCCTTGCAGCTGTTCACCGGATAATTTTAGAAGGACTCTTTTATACATCCTTACCAGTATACCACCCCTTTTGACGTATAATGGAAAATATGTCCGCCAAGAAACCTGTCAAAAAGCCCAGCGCCGTCGTCAACCGCCGGGCGCGGTTTGATTATGAACTCGGCGACGAACTGACGGTCGGCATCAGCCTGTCCGGACCGGAAGTCCGGGCCGCCCGCGACGGCCATATCCAGCTGAAAGGCTCTTACGTTCAGGTACGCAGCGGGGAATTGTGGCTGCAAAATGCCAGCTTTAGCCTGAAACTCAACGAAAGAGGCAAACCCGGCGCCCGCACCATCGACACGGAACCGCGCAAACTACTGGCACGCCGCAAACAAATCGAAGAGCTGGCCGCCAGTAAGGCCCAGGGCAACACTATCGTGCCTCTGCGCCTGCAAACCGCCGGTCGGTTTATCAAACTGGTAATTGCCGTCGGTAAAGGTAAAAAGCGCTATGACAAACGCGAAACGCTCAAACGCCGCGACCAACGACGCGAGGCCCAGCGCGCGATAAAATCATCCTAGTCTCTGTTATACTGGCATGGTCTATAGAGACCTACGACCGAGGCGGTAACAATATTAAAGAAGGACTGCAGACGCGCCGAAAGGCGCAGGTATGCCCAAAAGTTCGCACGGCGACGTGCCTACGTGCAGTATGAACAGCGGAATAACGAGAGTCAATCTCCCGAAAACCCGACACCCGAGGTGGCCTGACAACCAAAAGCCCCCGCGCAATACGGGGGCTATAAAATATCAAAAAGTAGAAAGGCCTGACCCCATATGGGGTCAGGCCTTTTCCCGTTACCAATTACTCGACGGCGAAGGTGATAAAAGGTACCATCCGACGGTCGTAGAGCATGTCGAGCTGGCCCCGATTGGTAATTTTCCGCGTCAAGCCCTCACCGCTGCCCCAGATGACCGTCAGATGACGCTTATCCGGGTGGTGAAATGTGGCGATGCGTTCGTCTGCTGCCATGACTTTTTCCGGGTGCTGATACACAACCAGTTCGCTGCCGGCCGGGATAACTTGCTGGCCGTTGGCGCACTCAATCGTCATCTCCTCTTCGACCATATGCTTGAAGTTGTTGCGCGGCTTCCAGCTGTCCTTGTTGCCGAACTTGTGCCCAGCGACGAGCCCGGCAAGCAGATCCTGACAGGAAACCGCCTGCTTCTCGAGAGTGTAAACCACAGCAGCCACGGCTGCTCCTTCCGTTGTAAGGGTGTGTGTAAAGGTAGAGAACGCTCGCTATTTTAACACATTCCATACAATTGTGCTAGTACCTGACGTGGTTTTCTTGACCAAAAGAAAAGGGCCCGACTATGGTTGTCGAGCCCGTTTCCGCACCGCTAGTACAGCGAAATATGAAAACGTAACGATTGCTGCGTACTTCCTTTCCGAAGTTCCATCGTCTTGAGCACGCCGTTACCATACACCACCGTCTGCCTGTCTTTGCCAGGATAATGAAAACACGCAACGCTCACAGAGACGCTTTCCTCGTAAGGGGGTGGCTTGCGATAAACAACCAGTTCAGTACCGGCTGGTATGAAGGCGCTGCTGCCTCTAGCACCACTGATGGTCATGGCGTTTTCGATATAGAGCCGAACGTTGTGAAAGTGCTGACTCTCCTTTACTTTTTTGTGGAACTTATGTGTACCAAGGAGCTTTCTCAGTACGTCAAACACGTACTCGTGCTCGTCTTCATGCTCGGTTTCCGTCACGATACATCCTTCCAATACGGTGTGGACTCTATTATTATACAATTCTGCCAGGGGTCCCGCCACTAAACGGAGATGGTGGTACACTAAAAATATGAAGATTTATTCTTGGAACGTCAACGGCATCCGCGCGGTCGTGAACAAGGGCGAATTTGCCAAATTTCTTGGCGCGCAGCAGCCCGATATTTTATGTTTGCAGGAAACCAAGGCCAACCAGGAACAGGTTATCGCCAATGAAAACGGCTACTTCGAATATTGGAACAGCGCCACCAGGGCCGGCTATAGTGGCACCGCGATTTTCAGCAAAATACCTGCGCTGACCGTCGTGCCGGACATCCCGCCCGACATCGCCGCCAAGTACCAGCTGAGCGACACCTACGGAGACACCAACACCGAGGGTAGGGTACTCGCCGCTGAGTTCGACGATTTCTGGGTCGTCAGCGTTTACACGCCCAACAGCAAAGGAAAGCTGGAACGCCTGGGCCTGCGGACCGAGCAGTGGGACAAGGCGTTTTTGGAATATATGCAAGTGCTGGAAAAGACGAAGCCCGTCATCTTCTGCGGCGACCTGAACGTCGCACACAAAGAAATCGACCTGGCCCGGCCAGATGAAAACCACCGCTCGCATGGATTTACCGACGAAGAGCGCGCAGGCTTTGACGCTATCGTCGATGCTGGATTCCTCGATACATTTCGTATGTTCAATAGTGAAGGCGACAACTACACCTGGTGGACCGCCTGGGCCAATGCCCGCACCCGAAACGTCGGCTGGCGCATCGACTACGTCGTCGCCAGTAAATCGCTGCGTGACCGCATCGTATCCGCTGCCATCCACCCCGACCAGATGGGGTCCGATCACTGTCCGGTGAGTATTGAAATTTCATAAGCATTATGATACAATTTAAACACCAAGCTCAAGCTGGAGTACCACCGACATTTGAAGGAATTGTGTCCGTACAAACAGAACGTAGAAACGATCTATCGACCGCATTGGCGGAGCTACTGTTCACACTCATCAGCGGCGCGTTCTTTGGCGCCACCATCTACTTCATCGTCTATTCGAAGCCGGCTGTAGCAGCAGTCCTCGCAATCGGAGGAGTGCTGGCATATATCTTTATGCTGAAAGCCGACAGGTCATACTGGCACCCGCTCCGGGACATCCAAACAACTCAATAACGGTGGTCCGCCACCCGCTACCACGAACAAAACGTCGCGCGGTATCCGGGTGGCGTTTTCATTTGGTATACTTATACTAATTTTGTGCAAGGAGGGAGTATGGAACTGGAGCAACGGTTGAAACAACTGACGGACGACCGAGATAATTACGAAGGCTTAGCGGACGAAAGTCTCAAAAACAAACATCTTGCGATGTTGCTTGGCCCTTCGGCCGTTGGCAAATCGACAATCATCGGCCACATCCTCAGCCAGGCTCTGGAGCGAGGTGTCCTGGCCGCCGAACCAGGCACCAGCACGACGAGAAAGGGCCGCCCGAGCGATCCGTCGAGCTATCATACTGATATCTCGCGCGAAAAGATAATCGAGATGATCGAGCAGCGCAAGCCGATCAACTGGTCGCCATCGCCAACAGGCGAGATTTACGCGACGCTGCCCGAAGATTTCTACGCACCGTACAACTTCATGGCGTGCCTGCCCGATAGCGTGCCGATGCTACAAGCGGCTGGTTTCAAGACGACGAGTTTTTACATCGCCACATCCGCCAATAGTTGGTATTCACAGCTTGAGAAAGATCGGATGTACCAGGAAGACGGCAAGACATTCCGCCCGGACTTCGGTCAACGCATGACTGAAGCGATGGACTCCATCGTGTATATCCAAAACAAGTACGACGTTCACAGGCTCGTCAGCAAACCAGGTGAAGAATCGCTCCGGAGAATCGCTGCGCGCATACTTAAACTGACGACAGGTAATTTCGGCGGAATGTTCAACGACGCACCACTGACATATGACAAAGAAGAAAGCTTCGATGCGTGCTGCAGCGAAATGTACAGCCTCGCCATGGAACTGTCGATCGAATTTGAAAATTCACTGGCCGCATAATATAAAATAGGTTTATGCAACAATTTCCATTCTGGAAGCAGCAAACGTCCGGCAAGGCGTTGTTTCCTGATATCGAGTGGAACCGGCCCGAGCAACGTGTGCACGCCGGCAAGCTCGGCATCATTGGCGGCAACAAATTAGGCTTTGTTGCCGTCGGCGACGCCTATGGGATTGCAACCGACGCCGGAGTCGGGCAAGTCCGCGTGCTGCTGCCCGACGTTCTGAAAAAGTCCGTCCCGCCCGTCATCACCGACGTCATCTACGGCGCCAACAATCCCTCGGGCGGCCTGTCCCGCGAAGCGGCGCCAGAAATGCAGACACTGAGCGCTTGGGCCGACGGCGTGCTACTGATTGGCGACGCCGGCCGCAACAGCGAGACGGCGATCGTGTACGAGGATTTTCTGCGCAGTTACGGCGGTCAGCTGACCGTCACCCGCGACGCCATCGATTTGCTGCTAAACGCGCCCGAAGCGCTGGTCGAGCGCGACAAAACTTTGCTGGTCATCTCGTTCGCCCAGCTGCAAAAACTCTTTACTAAGGTCTACTATCCCAAGGTCCTGACATTCAGCATGCAGCTGCAACAACTCGTCGAGACACTGCACAAATTCACCATCACGTACCCGGTCACCGTGGCCACGTTCCATCAAAACCACCTGGTTCTCGCCGATGGCGGGCAAGTGACGACGACGCCGTGGGAAAACCCGATGGCCATCTGGAAGGGCACCGTCGCCGCCCGCGCGGCCGTCTATTGGCTTTGGAACCCCGGCAAGCCCCTCGAGGCGAGCACGACAAGCCTGGTCTCGTAATATTGTTTTTTAAGCGTAATATGTAATAATATTAATACATATTATGAGCGAACTGATAAACAGGCAAGCAACGTTCCTGGCTGAAAGGCAGGCTGACACGGCTTTCGAGGAAGGCCGCTCTGAACACGCCATCGCTACACTGCGGCTGGCGCAGCAGACGTTCGGCGCCGATCAGGAGCATATTCGCAGCGAACACTTTTTCAGGCTGAAGGAAATTGCCGCGCTGCTTTACGTCGCTTACTACGAACTGGAATCTGACGGCGGCATCTCTAAACCGACCCTCAAGAAAATTGATGATGTCCACGCCCACGCGATTGACGCGATCCGCGACGACCTGCGGAAGTTTTGCCGCACCGACCGGAACAATAGGTTGATGTACACAGGCGCAATCGCCGAAAAAACGATCTTTGCCCTGGGCGCGCGCAATTTTAATGCACGCCAGAATCGCTTCCTCCTGCCGGCCAGCGCAGAAGCCAACACGGACAAGAAGCGCCCTAAGGACTTTGACGTCATATCGATACACCGTAAAATAGGCGGATTCTATCTAAGCCAGCTAGGCATCCAGGTCAAAACCGACGAGTATGCGCCGCACAACCTCAACTCGCAGGTTCGCGGTGTTTACACTGTCGGACTGCGCCAGATTGACCCTCAGGGCCAGCTATACACCGCCTTCGTCGAGCCTGACCGCCAGGAAATTACCGGCTATGCTATACAGCACGAAACGTCCCTGCCACAACTACTGGTTCGCGAAATTGACGGCACCGCGACCAATGACGAGATTGCGCGTATTAACGACGCTACCAGACAAATGTTCATGAAAACGTTCTCCGGCGTCTACGAGGACGAATAGCCCGGCCAAAGGAAAAGCCCCGGACACACAATGTGCCGGGGCTTTGCCGCATGATTACCACCGTTCGGTGGAGGGAATCAGCTGTCCGCCGAACTTGGACGCCAATTGTTCCGCAAACTGTCGGACGTAGTAATCGTGAAGCAATTCATGGTGAAACCGGATCCGCTGCGAACGTCCGGGCCATTCAAACTTCTCGACCCGAACAAACGAATAGGATTCGCCTTCGCTAAACCACCGGCCGACAATCGGCATGACGATGAGGTGATAGGCGAAGTTATGGCCTGATCGCCCGATTCGAAATCGATGTCTGTTCCGCCTGACGAGCGGCCACATCTTCGAGTTTGAGATAATTGCCATGACGGCGGACCGTATGTCGCTCGCCGGCACAGGCTCTGGAAACTCAATCGTCTCGATACCTTTTGGTTTTTCCATGTCTCCTCGATTTTGTCTGAAAAGATCATGCGGTGCGCCATCCGAGGCCCACCGTCTCGTTTGGTTAATATTATTTTTAACATAATTCCTATGAAATACAAAAAGACTTCCGAAGAAGCCTCTTTATTTTGGTCGCGTAGCGGTTGCCTTGGCAAATGTCTGGCGTAAAATTATTTGTTTGGTACCGCGGGCCGGACTTGAACCGGCACGAGCGAAAAGCTCACAAGATTTTGAGTCTGGCGTGTCTACCAATTCCACCACCGCGGCACAAAACAAATAATTTTTAATTTGCGAAGCAAATTGTCTACCAATTCCACCACCGCGGCACCGCACATTTAATAGGTGGTAATACACCCTATATTGTATACTAATAAGGGTAAGGAAACCAGTCATGGAGCCTGAAAACAGCACTGACGAAGAAAACAAACAAGTACATCGAGACGCCGCCGCCGAGGTAGTGCGCGGTCAGTTAGATGCAATCTACAATAACCAGCCGAAAGTCACTCGGCCGTCCTCGTCTGATGGGACAGGGCAGTCGCAGTCGCAGTCGCAGCCGCAGCCGCAGGCCCACCGCACACGGGCCGGTAGCTGGCAGCAGTACCACTCGCAGTGGCAAGATTATTACCAGAAATATTACGAACGCTACTACGTGGGCCATCTCCATCAGGCCATCGCCGAGCAAGCTGAAGTGCAAAAATCTCCCGAGGAAAAACACGAGGAAGACCTGCTGAACCTTCGTCAAAAAATTGTCGACGGCGCAAAGCAATCCGCTAAAAAAGCTCGGAAGAGCCGCCACTTTATACCGGCTGCCAGCGCCGTGATCGTCATGTTACTGGTCGCGTTCGTGCAGTACAACCAGATTCTCATCGGAAACGTCGAGGCCTACGTCAGCCCCGGCGCCATCGACCCGCAAAATATCGTCGTGGACCCGACCAGCAGTCAGGTTTCGGCCGACCCCCGCCTGATTATCCCGAAAATTAACGTCGACGTGCCGGTCATCTACAACGTCAACAACGACCACGACTCGATGATGGCCGCGATGTTCAAGGGCGTGGCGCACTTCTCCATACCGGGCGCCGACAGCGTACCGGGACAAAACGGCAACACGGTTTTCTCGGGTCACTCCAGCAACGATGTCTTCGACCCCGGCGACTACAAGTGGATTTTTGTCCAGTTGGACAAACTGCAGCCTGGCGACACTATCATTGCCAACTACAACTCAGTCCGTTACGTCTACACCGTTACCAAAAAGCAAGTCGTCAAACCGACCGATGTCCAAGCGCTCCTGGGTTATAACGACAAGCCGTATGTGACACTCATCACCTGTACGCCGATCGGTACCGCCCTCAACCGCCTGCTGGTCACGGCCGAGCAAATTTCTCCCGACCCATCAAAAGCCAAAGCGGCAGACACCACGCAGACGAGCAATAACACCTCTATGCCAGGTAACGGCCCGACGCTACTGGAAAAGCTTTTCGGCTCACATTAGGCTAATGGTGACGGTGAAAGTGGGCTAGTTTAGTTGATGACCAGCTTCGCGCGCTCAAGCGCAAAGCCCTTGTCAGTCTTGCTGATGCCGTAAACATACTTGTCGTTCGGGGTCAGAGTAGCTACATAGCCCTCGACCACCGGCATAATGTCCTGCTGGTTCGCACCGTCAAATTCATAGAACCGCAACGTGCCACCGTAGTCCGACCACAACATGTAGTCGTCCAACCAATTGAGCGACCGCGGCATCTGCGTCTGGCGCGACCAGGTAGTGTTGTCGTACTTCTGCAATTCAATATCAAACGTCGCATAGCCGGTTGGCAACGACGCAACGGCAAAACGGCCGTTGTTGCTCATGTCAAACGCAGTAACGCCGGCAGGGACAGTGTGCTTCGCAAAGAGCTTTAATGAACCATCGTCATTCGGCGCCGGCAGTTGACCGGTCTGGATAATCAAGTTCTGACCATGGACGATGGCCACGTATTTCTGGCCAAAGTAACTGGACATGGCGCCGAATAGCGGCAGGCCGTCTGCGGGGTAGGCGGCAAGTGGCTGCGGGTTGGAAATATCAACTGCCGCATAGCCAACGGTGCGCGCGCCTTTGTCGTCAGGTTTCGTTGCGTAGACAATCGTTTTTTCGTCGTACCCAGTAAAGTTATCAACGCCGGTCGCCAGCGGCCGTGACAGCGTTTGCGCACCGAGGTCGAGGCGGCGGACGACATCGTCTGTCTGCACGAACAACAACTTGTTGCCATTGCCAGCAAACAAAACCCTGGACGGCGCGACGGCATACGTCACACTGAGGTTGATTGACTTTTCCGGTGAGTTCCGATCGAGCAGTAGCCACTCTGTCTTGGTGCCGTCATAGGTGTGGCGAATCAGCACCGCCTGGTCGTCGCGGCTCCAGCTATCGAGCGTAAATGTCTGCGTCTTGCCCGCAGCCGGCTGCGTAAAGCTATTCACCGGCAAGGTCAGCGTGGTGTACTTCGGCGTGTCTCCCTGAATATCGACGAGTGTAAACACCGGCTGATCGGCAGTCTCGTGCAGCAACATATACTTCCGATTCTGTGATGCCAATGCACCCGCCAGCGCCGTATAATCATGCTCTTTCTGCAGTGTGATCGTTTTAGGAATCAGACGAGCATAGCTCAGCCAGCCGATTTGGCCCGGATTGATCGTGATGGATTTTTGCCACTGCCGATAGCCGTCAAGGTCAAAGGTCACGAAATGGTTACCAGTCTCAGCGGTCGACTTCGTTGTCGTCAGCGACCCTAGTTTCAATTGGTCAAGTGTCACCGTCGCGCCATTCGGGATACTGCTAAACTGCAGCAACCCGCCTTGCTCCAGGCGGCCATCCTTTTGATTGAACGAATATCCGAGGACAACCAGCATCAACAGCGACACGACGACCGTCACTGCGAGTGTCATAAACGTATAGATGGCTGTGCGCAGCCAGGGCCGCCGTTCGATGGAAACTTGGCGAATCATATGCAGATAGTATAGCAAACCCGGCAATACATCGCATGTATATAGGTGATAAAAAATTGTAATGAAGCTATTGCAAAATTTATGACTCATCCCTAAGATAAGAAGTACCAATAGGCATAAGGGGATAGGGATGACAAAAACCGCCACAATTACCATTAATGGCCAAGAATATGATTCCGTGACCGGTTTGCCTGTGGCTTCAGAGCCGACCAGCCATTCGGCTCTGAAGCCAAGCCATCACCACTCGACAGCAGTCAAATTGCATGGCGCACCGCAACGCTCGACGACGCTGCGACGCAAGTCCCTGAAAAAACCGTTGCCGTACTCGCACACGATTATCAAACACGCCTCTCCGGTCAAGCACATGGATATCGCGCGCCCCAACCGGAACGTCAATGTCCATAAATTCGCGTCGCACCCTGTCGGGGCGCTACAGCCTAAAATCAAATCAGCCGACATCGGCCCCGTCATCCATCCGCACGTCGCCAAAGCGCACGCGATCTCTGCCGCCAAAGCCCAGCCGCTGACCAATCACCTAAAGGCTTCCCACGTCAAAGACGCCGCCATCAGCCACGCCGTAGCCAACACACACAAGGCAAAGGCTCTCAAGGGTAAGGCCAAGCCGCACCAGCGCGTCTTTGCCGTCCTCTCGGCCACGCTCGCCATCGTCATGCTCGGTGGTTACTTTACATACCTCAACATGCCGGCACTTTCTGTCCGCGTCGCCGCCGTCCAGGCAGGTATCGACGCCGGTTATCCCAGCTATCACCCCGATGGTTACGCTCTCAATGGCCCCGTTAACTATTCGGATGGGCGCGTCAGCATGAATTTCAAGGCAAACGGCGGCGAGCAGAACTTCACAGTCAACCAGAGCAAGAGTAGTTGGGACAGCGAGGCACTACTAGACAACTACGTCACACCGAAAGCCGGCAGCAACTACATACCGTACGCCGAAAACGGCCTGACTATCTACGTCTATGGTGACAACGCCGCATGGGTCAACGGCGGCATCCTCTACACGATCGAGGGCGACGCACCACTCAGTAGCACGCAGGTCCGACACATCGCTACTAGTTTATTGTGATAAGAGGTCGGTCTTCTACCTTGGCGCATTGCTGCGTTGCCAGCTGCGGTGCTCATTAGCCGTATTTTCTATACGGCTACATTGCGGCTCCTCGCTGTCGCCTTGCACTGCATCCAAGCTAGAAAACCTCTACGATGTAACCGTGAAAAATTGACATATTTATAAATTAATTGTAAATTATACATTAGTTGTCGAGAGCTGACACTTGGAAATTATCCATCCTGTCACTCTCCAATGGAGTTTGACAGGCAGGCTGAAGGGAAAATCATGCCCAACACATCATACGATGATTTGGTTGCGACCCGATGGGAGCGCGCCAAAAAGATGCGCTCGCAATTATTGAGCAGAGTCGATAATGAAGTGGAGTACCAGCTCCAAGCAGAGGAAAAACAACAGTTGCGAAGCGAACTGGTGGAGCAAATCACCGTCGCTGCGAAAGCATTTGTCGCATCGAAGCGATTTCGAGGAGTAACTCGAGACACTTCTCACCATTGGTATGTGTGCATAAAGCAGCGTGCACATTTTCTCTTTGTTTGGGGAGAGAAGACGGGTCCAGTTTGGCGTAGTTGTTACATTGGAGCCGACGGGGTGATCTATCATGGGCTCGATGGTGATGATAGATGTAGCGATACGCTTATCGGATGGCAACACAGCAGTTCCCGATGCTTGAGCAACGAGGAATTGCGAACAATACTGGCTGCACTCACCTGAGGCCTGGTCAAACATAAGTCCCCGCTCGAAAGAGCGGGGCAGTTTAATTCCGTGACATCTGTTATACTGGTACAAATGACAAACGTCCGTACTCGTTTTGCCCCCAGTCCAACCGGCTTCATGCATGTCGGTAATTTACGCACCGGCCTTTTTGCGTGGCTGACGGCGCGCCATGCCGGCGGCCAGTTCATCCTGCGACTTGAGGACACCGACAAAAATAGGGAAGTCGAGGGCTCGGCCGACCATATTTTAGCGTGTCTCAACATGCTTGGGCTCGAACGCGACGAGGGCATCGACGTCGGCGGCCCATACGCGCCGTACGTCCAAAGCCAACGCCTGGATATTTATAAGCAGTGGGCGCAAAAACTCATCGACGCGGGTAGGGCATACGCCGACCCGTACACCGCCGAGCAGGTGCAGCAATTCCGCGAGCAGGCGCAAGTCGAAAAACGGCCATTCCTGTACCGCAATCATCGTCCCGAGAACCCACCGGCCTGGGACGGCAGCACGCCACTCCGGTTCAAATCTGAACCAAAAAGTTATTCATGGCACGACGAAGTCATGGGCGACCTAAAAACCGGCCCCGAAGTCATTGACGACTTTATTTTGATCAAATCAGACGGCTTTCCGACCTACAATTTCGCGCACATTGTTGACGACACCGAAATGAAAATCACGCACGTCATCCGAGGCCAGGAATTCACTTCCAGCTTGCCTAACTATCTCAACTTGTACGAAGCGCTCGGGCTTGAATTGCCGACTTTCGCTACTATGCCGCACATCCTGAACGAGAAGGGCAACAAAAAACTCGGCAAACGCGACGGCGCCCGTGATGTCCTCAGCTACATCGACGAGGGTTTCCTGCCGGAAACGATGCTCAGTTTCATCGCTACGCTCGGCTGGAACGACGGCACCGAACAAGAAGTGTTCACCCGCGACGAGCTGATTGCCAAATTCAGCTTGGACCGCGTCCAACGTAGCGGCGCGCGCTTCGACGAAAAGCGCCTGCTGTGGATGAACGGCCAGTTTATCCGCCGGCTATCAGTTGATGATCTATGGATCCGCGTCAATAATTTTTGGCCGGCGGAGGCCGGCGGGGCAGAGGAATCATATAAACGACAAGTCCTGACACTGGCGCAGGACCGACTCAAAACACTGGCCGACCTGCCGGCGCTGACCAGCTATTTCTTTGCCGAACCGGCGCCGGACTGGTCCATGATCGACGACAACAAACAACTGGCGAAACTCGACCGCGACCGACTCATTGAACTACTAAATGCTGCAAAATCCGCGCTCAAAGTAACTGACTTTACTGCTGAAAAGTTACAGGAAACACTGAACAACTTACTTGAACAGACCGGCGAAAAACCGGGCACACTGTTTAGCACCATTCGCTTTGCCATCACGTGGGCACCATTCAGCCCGGCACTACCCGAGACCATGGAAGTCCTCGGACGCGACCGCACGCTCGATCGCTTGCAAAAGGCAATCGATGCCGCTTAATCGCAAAAAACTTGCCGGCCTTTAATCAAAATCCTATTATATCCGTTATAATGATGCTTAAGCTATGCACGCATTACATAGATCAGTTGCAGAGCGTATTAACTCATGGGTGGGCTCACATCATGGGACTACTATTGTTATTGCCGTCATCGGCCTGATGCTGGCAACCGGCATGGCCTCTGCCGTACTGATGTACCAGTCGCCAAAAGCTGACGCGCCGATCTCGCATGTTACTACTACACCAACTCCATCGACCACGCCGGCGCCCGTCTACTATTCACCGCTATCCGGCGTCAAAGTCCCCGACCAAGCCTCGACGCAGCAAGTCGTAACCGGCGTCATGATCGAGAACAGCCCCGACGCGCGCCCACAATCCGGCCTCAAAAATGCCGACGTCGTCTTTGAAGCCATCGCTGAGGGTGGTATCACGCGCTTTATGGCACTGTACCAACCCAGCAAGCCGCAACTGATCGGCCCCGTCCGCAGCCTCCGGCTCTACGACATCGACTGGTTGGCGCCGTTCCAGGCGGCCATCGCGCACGTCGGCGGCAGCCAACAGGCGCTGAGTACTATCCGGGACGGCCTGCACCGCGACCTGGATCAGTTCTTTAACGGCGGTTCCTACTGGCGAGTGTCTGACCGCTACGCGCCCCACAACGTCTACACCAGCTTTGCCAAACTCGACGCTCTCAACCAACGAAAGGGCTATTCGACGTCAGACCTTGCCCCCTGGCCACGTCAGGACGGCGCACCGGCCAAAACAGTCACCGCCAAAACCATCGACGTCACCATCAGCGGCCCGCTCTACAACAGTCATTACGTCTATGATCCAACAACGAATACATACGCGCGGTACCAGGCCGGCGCGCCGCACCTCGACCGCGAAGGCGGCCAAATCACCCCAACCGTGGTTATCGTCATGGACGTCAACGAGCAGACCGTCCTGCAAGATGGCTACCGCGAACAGATTACAACCACCGGCTCCGGTAACGCGCACATTTTCGAGAACGGCACTGTTACCACAGCGACCTGGACCAAAGCCGACGCCGGCAGCCAAATCAAGTTCACCGACGCAGCCGGCAAGGAAGTCGCGCTTAACCGCGGCCAAACATGGATTACAGCAGTACCAGCAAACCGGAGAGGGAGGGTAGTATGGCAGACCAAGTAGACGCTGCCGAGCAGCCCAGGGTAGAAGTGCCCCGTGACGCTCAGCCGCTGATGCGCGATTTTTGGCGTAGGTACCGTGCCCGGACATATATCATTATCACCGCCGTCCAGTGTTCAATCATGCTCGTTATCATGCTGACGTTACAACTTACGGGCATAATACATCTCAATGTCTTCTGGTTCTTCTTTTACGCGTTTTGGGCCTCCGCCTTGCAAAATACGGCCACCGTCGCGCTGATACATGTAATCGGCCGACCATTTCGAGACCTCGTCAAGGCGATCGTGCTCGTTTCAGACGAGACACCGACCGAGACGCCGCCAAACCCCAATTACTATGCGCACGACCGGGATGGTTTCAAAGAAATTCTGCAGACGGTATACGAACTGTCCGCCCATGACGACACACCGACAAAACCGGCAGTGACTGTCGACGACTTTATCAAGGACGGCCTAAACCAAACCTCGTCAGGTATCGTCATCTTGAATAAAGACAGGCGAATCGTCTACCACAACACGCACGCGCCAATACGCATCGACACGAATGAAAGCGAAGTGCTCGATCTGCTATTTCCCGAACATGACGACTTCAACGACTGGCTCGAAAATGTCGCCAAAAACAAACTCTCTGCCGAACGCCAGTGGGCACGCATCGCCAACAAAACGCCCGGTGAAAAAGACCGGCGTATTTATGACGTTGCCGTTAGCTATCACAAAAACAGCACAGCCGAGACCGTGGTCACGTTGTTCGATCGCACAAACGAATACATGCCCGAGGAGGAGGACCTGGACTTCATTTCGTTTGCCGCCCACGAGCTGCGTGGGCCCATCACAGTTATCCGTGGCTACCTATCCGTTATCGAGGATGAGCTCGGTCCGATGATGGAACGTGACCAAGCCGAGCTAATGCAGCGTCTCATCGTCGCGTCAAACCGTCTGACAAGTTATATCAACAACATCCTCAATGCGTCGCGTTACGACCGTCGCCACCTCAAACTGCATCTCGCCGAGGAGTCGGTGCGCCACATGTACGATACGATTGCAGATGACATGCAAATGCGAGCCACCGCCCAAAACCGCCTGCTGGTTATCGACATCCCTGACATGTTGCCGACAGTTGCTGCCGACGCCAACGCCGTCGGGGAAGTCATGGGCAACCTGATCGACAATGCCATCAAGTATAGCAACGAGGGCGGTCTGGTGCACGTTATGGCACGTCCCATACCCGGCTTTGTCGAAATCTCCGTCATCGACCGCGGCATCGGCATGCCATCGAACGTTTTGCCGAATCTGTTTCACAAATTCTACCGCTCACACCGCAGCCGCGAAACCGTCGCCGGCACCGGCATCGGCCTCTACATTTGCCGGGCGATCGTTTCCTCGCACGGTGGCACGATTACTGCTCGCAGCGTCGAGAACGAAGGCTCGACATTTACGTTCACGCTGCCGATTTACGACACGGTCGCCGACAAGCTAAAGGCAGACGACAATACCAATGCATCCCTCATCGAGCAAGGCGGCGGCTGGATCCGCAACCACTCGATGTACAAAAGCTAGACGACCTACTGGCGAAAACATAAGTTTTGTATTAAGATAGGTATTACTTATGGCTATCAAAACGATTCTTTGCATCGAAGACGACCGATTCATCGGCGAGATGTACGTCCGCAGTCTCAAAAAAGCCAATTATGAGGTCGATTGGATGGTCAACGGCAATGACGGGCTAGTAGCCGCACGCAACAAACACTATGACTTAATCCTGCTGGATATTATGTTACCCGAGCGCCGAGGCAACGAAATTATGGATTCGCTGCGCGGCAAAGAGGATTTGATCCCGCAGACCAAAATCATCGTCTTGACAAACTTCGAACAAGACGAAGAATCACGCACGGCCCTAGAGCAAGGCGCCGACGCCTACCTGATCAAAGCCGAAATCACGCCCAAAAAACTTTTGGACGTCATCGCCAGCCTCGGATAAAACGCTGGACAACCTCTGTTAATTCTGCTAAAGTAGGGGAGTTTATGGCCCTATCGTCTAACGGTTAGGACATCAGGTTCTCATCCTGGCAATCCGGGTTCGATTCCCGGTAGGGTCACCAAATTAGGAATATCATTGAAACAAACGCGAAATAGCTCATTTACCTCTGGTATGTGGGCTATTTTTCGTGTTCCATCAGCGATAGTTTCATATGTCGGAACCTTGTCGAACAATACACCGAAATATGCGGCTCGATTGATCGGATTACAGTGGTGAAGTAGTAAATCTTCGAGGTGTTCCACAAAGTATTTCACATATGTCAAGATTCGCGGAATGTCGATGGATTTTTCGTTAATTTCTTCGACTTCTACGTTATTTAATTCTTCCAGCTCCCGCTCATACTTGGCAATGTCTTCCTCCATATACTTGATGGCCGTCTGAGAGCTCACAAGCCTCATTTTATCCACAACCAGTCTTATTTGCGTTTCGAGCTCCTTGCGTCTAATTTCAATCACCTCGGCGTTTTCCTTCGCCTGCTTTTCGCGCCCCTCCCATGAGGCCAGAATGGCGTTTAATACTTCATCTAGCCGCTCGGGAGCAATTACGATGCGTTTGGTGAACTGTTCTATCTGCTCCTCGAACTTCGCCTTAGGAACGCGGAAATAATGCCCGTAATTACTGCAGTGATACGCAGGATAGTATTTGCCGAGCTTTCCGCGCGAGGCGCTACCAAGCAGATTGCCGTGACACTGCGGGCAGTGCACAATCCTCTTGTAAGGGAACTCGGGGTTGTTCAGGTTCTTATGTACAAGGTGAGCGGGCGGCTTTTTCTTGAATATCGTTATCTTGCCGTCGGCGTGAACAACAATAGTACGTTTACCTTTGTTGGCCCTGTTGAACAGATCAATACTGATAAGGCCATCAAACTTAGCCTTCACGGGTTCGTTGTTCGTCCATTTTTCCTGGATAATACCGGCGTAAATAGGGTTCTGGATGTATTTGCTGACCATTTTGGCTGTCAGTTGCCTGCCGCCGCGCTCTCTAACGATCGTCATATGATCAGTTTTGTCGCGAACAAATGACTTCCGTGTTTGAAACCCAAGTTTATTAATTTCCTCTGCGATCTGGCCATCATTCAGTACGCCCATGGCTCTCAGCTCAAACATGCGGATCATCCAAATGCTCTCCCTCTCGTCGGGTACAAGTATAAAGCGCTTGCCATTTTCGGTATCGACCCTCTTGCTCGTCGTGCCGATAGGGGGCTGGCGCATCCAGAAACCTAGCTGGGTGTATCGTATTTCGGCTCCGACCATGCGGGTCATAATGTCGCGCATCTCGTCGTTTGCACGTTCTGCTTCAAGAATCTCAGATTTCTTGGATGGAGAGTAGACGCTCCATTTATATTTGAAACCAGTGTGCTCAAGGGTATTAACTTTGTTGGGATTTATGATGCCAAAGACGTCAACCAGCTCAACGCCGCAATCTTCCAGCTGGCGTTTCAACGGACCGTACAGGTCAGAGCCGCCCCTAGTGAAACGATCGATCGACTTGATAATAACTTTCTGGACGTTGTTTTCCGGATTCTTACAGTAATCGATAACTTCCTGCATAGGCTGATGCTGCTTATAGCCTGACTCAAGTAATTTAAAATACTTGGTGACCACGTAGCCGCGTTGTTCGGCAAAGCGATCAATTATCTCCGTCTGCGCCTCTGGCGAGTCACCGTCAAAGCCTTGCTTAGCCGTAGAGGCTCGTATAGCCGCTACAACGTTAATTGCTGCTGGTTGCATTGTTCCACCTCCACAATACGTTTATATAGTTCGTCGCCATTCTGTTGGTCTTCCTTGATACGGAGCACGATTAGGTTAGCGATCAACTCTATACGCTGCTCAACTGATTGGCCGATTGCCACAGTTGTGTCATCGTCCATGTCTAAATTATTTACCCCTATGTTCATATACCCTCCGTATAGAAAAATACCAGTGCAATTTGCATCTGGCTCGTAACGTTCGGCTATGTACCGCTAACTATTTTGATGGTCGGCCGCGACCGGCCTCATTTGCTAATTCTTCTTTGATGAGCTTAGTGAGCTTTTCGTCACCGACCTTTGATAGGCCAATAAGAACCAACTCTCTCAGAGTCATCTCTCTGTCGGCCGCCACTGCTTTCGCGCGAGCTTTAACCTTGTTTGAGATATCAATCTGCATTTTGGGTCGCACTGTCATATCACTATTGTAATACAACAGTGCCACTTTCTGCCTTTTTGTCTACTCGCCACAGACTTCACACTTATTCGTGTGATTAACAATAGATTGCAAGTCTCCGTCCGGCGTCTCCTGAATTGTGTCTGCCAAATCGTAATAACGACAGGCGCAAACTTCATCCAAGGCTGTTTTTTCTAATAGTTCTCGATCAACCATATTCCCTCCATTATATCCTGTACATAGCCGACTTGTTAACGTGCTGCTTCTGTAATTTAATTGTACTACTAGTAGTGCTAATAAACAATAGTTTCTGTTAAAAAGTCTTATAAAAAGTAGCTGTTTGCAAACAGCTAAAAGTTACAAATATTAACAGATATAAACTTGCATAATTATTCTCTCTCTTTTATATATAAATATGTAAGAATCTAACGCGTTATTTAACTTTCTCCCACAAAGTATCCAGCATCGAACCAAGCTGAGACACAAAGTGCCTCCTCGTGGTAAAAGTGAAAAGTACCAACTAATCACATCACCA
>Ga0335069_10000607_pt1 | contig 59596 bp, 34 predicted proteins | sample Lox_Sample_11_FD_206714 | JGI IMG/M metagenome (GOLD analysis project Ga0335069, IMG submission 206714) | Soil microbial communities from Loxahatchee National Wildlife Refuge, Florida, United States - Lox_Sample_1.1 | ecosystem: Environmental > Terrestrial > Soil > Wetlands | place: USA... | reverse complement strand
GTTGGCGGGGATATCGTTGGAAGGATCTTCCTGGATGGCGCGGTCGAGCTTGGCAATTCGGATGGCGCGGACTTCCCACGCTCTTGCCGTCGCCTTGGCTCCGTTCTTCCTGCCGCGGCCGGTGCCGGTCTTCTCAATTTCGCGTGAGCGAAGAAAGCCGGTGATGTGAATGTGCGCGCCCTTCTTCAAGCTGGACGCGAATTCGGCGACCTGACCGAAGCATGTAACGCGATGCCATTCGGTTTGGGACTGCCACTCGCCCTTACCGTCTTTCCACGACCGTTTGGTGGCGAGCGAAAGCACGGTTAACGGAACGCCGTCCCGCGTGTTACGACTGTCGGCATCAGTCCCTAAAAAGCCCATCAAATCCACTGAATTCTGGTACACAAAAAATCCTCCGTTTTCTGCTCCCGCTTCTCGCGGGGCACCCTGAAAAGCGAGAGGGTTCTGTCTCCCAAGGCGGCTTTTGCGGAGGGACCAAAAGAATCTGGTCCAGCGGCCTAAAGCATCGTTTGGCCGCTGGATTGTTTTGGAGGGGCCGCAACCCGTAGGGGTGGCATAGCCGCAAGCCGAGCGTGCGTCCGCCGGGCGCAGAGAATTACCCCGAGCCGTGCCCGCGAGAAAAAGGGACAGAACGGAGGTGCGGACCAGAAGGCGGGAGATGCGCTTCGTGGCGGATGACCGGAGTCGGACGATCTCTGGGGACGGCGCGAACGCCTGATTGCTCGCCGCACAGTGGGAAAGAAGGGAGAGTGGCAGCACCACGGGCGGGGCGTCACCTGAAACGGTCGTAGGAAACGCACCAGCGAGGCTTGGGCGCTGTCACATCACCGGCGCGCGAAACGAGCACGGGACGCGGCAAGAATACGGAAGCGGGGCCGTAAGGGAGCCAGTCGGCACTGCAAAATCTGCACGGCCGCGTCGTCCGTCCTTTGGTTTCCGCCGACAACCCCGCCTTGCAATTCCCACGAAATAAAAACTCGCCAAGGGCGGCGGAATTCCCAACTTACCCCCGTTCTGCGGAATACTCACATCGGCACCCTTCTGACTGCGAAGAGCTTAAATCCTGAATGAAATAAGACCCGGTGAACTCGCTTACCATGTCGACGCGAATGCCAATTGCATTCGCCGCCCCGTCCGATGTAGCTTGTGGGTAGGGGCAGTTGCAATCTAATCAAGCCTTTCCCGGTGCGCGATAGCGCGCTCTGCGTGAAGGTTGGGAAGAACAGTCCAGGCGCTTGCCCGCGGGCTGTTAGATCGTCGTGGCGTCGAACTTGGCACGGGAGGCGTTGAATGCGTCGTGTCGAGCAAGGGGTTTTGCTGTGCATTCTGGGGCTGTTAATGGGCCAATACCTTGGCTTACGTGCGCAGCAAATCGAAGGGAGCTTCACCGGAACGGTAAGGGATCAGTCCGGCGCGCTCATTCCCGGTGTCACGGTGACAGCCTCGGAAGTGAATTCGGGCGCGGGCCGAAGCGCCGTAACTCTGCAAGATGGTTCCTTCACGATTCCGCTCTTGCAGCCAGGCCGCTACCAGTTGACGGCAGCGAAGGCAGGATTTGAACGGATCATTCAAGGACCGATCAATCTTCTCGTGGATGCGCATCCGCGGGTGGACTTCCAAATGAAGGTGGGTTCGCAGACGACTATTGTTACTGTGGAGTCGAACGCGCCCGTATTGGACACCCAAACGGCCACGGTTGGCACCACCGTCGAACAGGCGAAAGTCAGCGAGCTTCCTTACAACGGGCGAAGCTTTCTCGAGACGATGCTGTTCACACCGGGAGTAGTGCCGGGCGTCCAGGGGTCGGAACTAAACAATAACCGCGGCGGGTCGATTAACGTGAACGGGCTGCGCGAGGACATGAACAGCTTCCTGCTGGATGGCCTGAGCAACACCTCGATTGCCGTCGGGACCTTCGTCGCCGCGCCGCCGCTCGATTCCATCCAGGAATTCAAGATGGAGACCGGCGTCTATGACGCCAGGTTCGGAGTGTCGGGTGGCGGCCAGGTGAATATTGTGACGAAGTCGGGAACCAACCAATTGCACGGCTCGCTTTATGAATACCTGCGCAACGGCAATCTGGACGCGCGCAACTTTTTTGAGCCCAACGTGCCGCCCTTCCATCGGAACCAGTACGGGGCCAGCCTCGGCGGGCCGATTGTCCTTCCGCACGTCTATAATGGCCATGACAGGACCTTCTTTTTCTTGAACTATGAAGGTTTGCGCGACAATCACGCGTTCTTCGCCCGCGCCCACGTGCCCACCCTCGCCGAGCAAAGTGGTAATTTTTCCGATATCGCGCCGGGATCTGGGTGCACCCACGCCACGGTTCTGTTGGATCCCCTGTTACTGGTCAATCCTGCCGCTCCGCCGACGATTCCCGGCAATAACCTGAACAGCATCGCCGCGGCCCTTCCGGCGGGCACGCTCGATCCCGTCGGTCACGCCCTGGCCGGCGTTTATCCGTCTCCCAATATCCCCAATGCCCCTTGCGGAGGAGAGAATTACCAACAGCAGGTGCTGCGAATCTTCGATACAAACAGCTTTGTCGGCCGATTCGACCACCGTTGGGGTTCGAAGGACAGTGTATTCTATCGGTATAGCCTGACGACCGAATCCTCGCTGACTCCTTCGGGCCTGCCCACGGGTTTGCCAGGCTTTGGTACTCGGCGTGTCGACTGGTTCGACCAGACCGGGTTGGATTGGACTCATGTCTTCACCCCCACTCTCTTAAATGAGGCGAAGGTCGGTTACAACCGCTGGCAGTACCGTTGGAACAACGAGGATCAGGGCCGGGACATAAATCAAATGCTCGGCATCAAGGGTGCTCCTGCCGCCACCCGCGATACGGGGGTACCCAACCTGAACTTTGCCGGCTATGACGGGATGGGGGCGTTCACCACCTACCCGCAGGCCGGCGCCGTCAATTCTTTCCAGTACGCGGACACGCTCTCTTATCTCCACGGCAACCACGCGTTCGATTTCGGAGCGGACATCCGCCCAATCAAGCGCGGAAACTTCTACGAGGACATTGACGCGCGCGACGCCTACAGCTTCAACGGCGTGGCTACAGGAAGCGCCGTGTTGGCGGGCTTGCCCCCGAGCGTTCAGGCGGCACTCCTGGGGGCCTGTCCGCCGCCCAGTTGCGGCTTCGGCAACGGCGTAGCGGACGCCCTGTTCGGCCTGCCGACGAACTGGGTCCGCGGTTCCTCCGGCTACATCTCGGGAACGGGCACCGAATACGATTTCTTTGCCCAGGACCGCTGGAAGATTCGGCCAAACCTCACGATGACGCTGGGGCTCCGCTATGAATACAACAGCCTGATCACAGACAAGTACAACCACATCGGCGGCTTCGACTTCAATAAGGGGCTGCTGCTCGCGGCGGGTACGAGTTCGGCCTCTTTGCTGAATTTTGTGGGAACGACCGGAGCCTCGGGCCTGCCCATTGGGCAATTCGCACAGGTCGGGACGGAGAACCTGGGAAGCATATCGGAAAACCGAGCGCTGCAACACCCCGATCACACCGACTTCGGACCTCGCCTCGGAATCGCGTGGATGCCCTTCGGGAATCAGAAGACCGTCATTCGCACCGGCGGGGGCGTCTACTATGACCAGATGGTCGGGCAGCTTTATTTCCAAAAGAGCTTCAACCCGCCATATTTTCCGCTGACCCAAGGAGACTTGTTGGACAATGAGCGAGCCGTTCTCACGGCCGTGGCCGCGCCGCCTTCGGCCGGCGGGCTACCGCTGGCCACGGGCCTCCTTCTGCAGAACCTCTTCGTCGCGCCTTCGCTCACCCAGGCCCTTTATCCCGTGCTTGACCCGGTCAACCTGAACCTCAAGGACGGAAGGATTTTTGAATGGACGTTCGATGTGCAGCGACAGTTAGGCTCCTGGCTGCTCGACGTGGGCTACGTCGGCACGCGGGCACTCAGGTTACCTTTCGAGTGGGACCCGAACCAGCCAAACAATACGTTCTATAAGGGCGGCAGCGCCTGCATTCCGAACGCGCCAGCGGGCACTCCTTGCCCGCGGCGCTATCCCAATTTTCAGACAATGTCCTATACGGATCCCATCGGCACGTCGATTTATCATTCCTTGCAAGTCAAAGTGGAGAGGCACTACAGCAACGGCCTGGCGATCATCGGCGCGTACACCTGGTCGAAGTCCATCGACGATGACTCCGCCTACTTCGGTACAAATGCCAGCCCCGGCTTTCCGCAGAATTCCTACAATCTTGCTGCGGAGAAGGGGCGCTCGGACTTTGATTACGAGCATCGCTTCTCTTTGGCGTACGTCTACGACCTGCCATTCGGGAACAAGATCGGAAAGTTACAGAACGCGAGAGCGAACTACCTAATTGAAGGTTGGGAGGTGGCGGGGATCGCCATGCTGCAATCTGGGGCGCCCTACACGCCCACCGTCGACGGCAATCCCAGCAATAATATCGACAACCATGATCGTCCGAACGTCGTTCCCGGCGTGAGCTTTTATCCCGCCCATAAGAGCGTTAACCGATGGACAAATCCGGCTGCGTTCTCGTATCCGGCACCCTACACCTTCGGAAACGCTGGCCGGAATATTCTGACTGGCCCCGGCCTGGCCGACTGGGACTTCTCACTGATTCGCAATTTCAAGTTGTGGGAATCGAAAACCCTCCAGTTCCGAGCCGAGATGTTCAACATTTTCAATCACGCCAACTTCTCCCTGCCGAACGCGGACTTGAGTTCCACCTCGTTCGGTGTGATCGGAAACACGGTCCAGCCAATCGCCGGCCAAGCTTCCGGCGGACCAGGCGACCCGCGCGAGCTCCAGTTCGCCTTGCGGCTCACGTGGTGACTCTGACCTTGAGACATCGGTCTTTTTACAGGGTTTCCAGGGGGCGAACGTGCTCCCGCCGCTGCCTTGGCGGGGGAGTTGAGAAATTCTCGTTGTGCCGATCGATTTTCTTGGGGGGACCGCCACCCGGAGGGCGGCGAAGCCGAGGCAGAGCATGCGTCGGCAGGGCGCAGGGTTTGTTGCCCCCTGCCGTGCCCGCGGGAAGAAGGGGCACCAGAAAGGAATGCGACCGAGGAGGTCAAGGCAATAGGTAGGGCGAGAGTGGCCTGCCTTAGAGGTGGATATGGGGGGCGCCCTTCGGGGGGATTCCGCACAAAGCCGCTTTGTGGTACAACTTACGACTCATGCAGATCGAGGTTGGCAATAAGCCGCATCCAGCGGAGCGATGGATTTCGGTCGATGAAGTCACGGAGCATCTCGGCGTCTCCCGAGACACGATCTACCGCTGGATCGAGGGGAAGGCGCTACCGGCCCATCGGGTCGGCCGACTGTGGAAGTTTAAGCTGTCCGAGGTCGACGCGTGGGTTCGCGCTGGCGGTGGGGACCAGAGATGATCGACTTCGATGCGAAAATGATCAGTAGTGCCGTGTCCCAGGTCTATTATGACTTCGCACCTAGCCCGTACGCTATCTTCAGCCTTCTGGAAGGGCTCCTCATACTAGCTTTGGTCCGTTACACGCACCCGGTAGTCCCGCGTTATGGTGGAGAGACGAATGGCGCATAACCCTTTTCTTGACCAGTTCCTGATGTTTTACAGCCAGGCCGATGTCGGCAACGGCCTGACACGTGGTCTAGACAATGAGCTCGCCAGAAGGACGTACGTGCCCACCAAGCTTGACAAGGAGCTGACCGGCGCCATTCTGGACAACAAGTTCCGCCTGGTCATTCTGACTGGCAACGCGGGTGACGGGAAGACGGCCTTCATCCAGAAGCTGGAAGAAGCAGCGGTTGGCCGCGGATCGGAGCTAAAGCTGAGGACCGCGCATGGCTCAGAGTTCGAAAGCGCCGGCCGCCACTTCACTACGTTGTACGACGGCTCGATCGATGTCGACGGAAAGAGCAATACCGCCGTGCTGGATGAGTTCTTCAAGAACTTTGAAGGCAACGATCCCCCGACAGCCCAGATCTGCCGTGTTGTGGCGATGAATGAGGGCAAGCTCCGCGATTATTTCTCCGCTTCCCAGAAGCACGGCTGGCTTGGCAAGGTCATTCTCGATCACTTGCAATTGAATAAGCCACTGCCGGAGGATATCGTCCTTGTAAATCTCAATCTCCGGGCGGTTGTCGATGCGCAGGAACAAATCACAGATTGCCTTCTGGATCAGATTTTGGATCGGTATGTCGCCCCTGAGTTCTGGGAGGATTGCCAGAACTGTTCCTCCCGCTATCACTGCCCGGTTAAGTTCAACGTGGACACGCTGCGCCTATATCCTGAGGCGGGGCTAGAAGGCAAGGAACTGGAGGACGTCCAGAAATACAACGCAGAAGCTCGCGCCGTGCGCGTCCGGCTGAAGTCGCTCTTCCAGATTCTCCACTTCCGGAAGCGCATCCACCTGACCATCAGGGATGTGCGTTCAGTGCTGGCGTACGCGCTTTTCGGCAAGAAGTCCTGCAAGCAGATTGAACAGGAGATCCAGGCCGGCGACGTGGACTTTACTCCGCGGTACTACTACAACGCCATATTCGATCGGACCGAAAAGGACCGAGTGTTGTGGTTCCTCCGCGAGTTTGACATCGGCCTCGCCTCCAACCCCCGCATCGATAGTGGATTGAGCTTCGTTGAGCCCACGGGCCAGGAATTCCGCCGGCGGTTCTTTCCGTTCGACAGATCCACTAACGCCGCCAGGAGTCGGTCGCGGATTGACGAAGACGATCTCCTGAAGCTTTACAGTGAACGTCCAGAAAGCCCGGAGGAAAGGACGCCGGAGAAACTCGCGGCGGCTCAGCGATACGTGATGCTGTTGCGCCGGAAGCTGTTCTTTGAGGCTCGTTCCCATGGTGGAGCACCCTCCCCGCTTGTCCTGCACGATCTGATTCCCTACGACAATGTGCGGGAATACATCCAATTCATCGGCAGCGGCAAAGACCCGCAGGGAAAGCTGAAAGACTCGATAATCCTGGCAATAAGCCGCAGCGAAAATATCTACGATGCCGAAAGAGGCCGGGAGAATGTCTGCATCCGGACCCGACAACAGGGCAGCACGAAAGTCCGAGCTTTTTACACTTACCCGTCGTCGCACTTCAATCTTGTCGTCGAACAGGCCAATCAGCAGTCACGCTTTGTCGAGTTCCTCCCTTCAATTCTCAGGCTGGAGTACGCAGGCACCGACATCACCTTGGAGATCAACCTGGATCTCTATGAGACCCTCATGCGAATCCGCGAGGGATATGTTCCGGCGGCGGGGGAGATGAAGGCGTTCTTCCTGAACCTGCTGATGTTCAAGAAGCAACTGATGTCGTCTCCGTCGGAGCGACTTCTCTTGGCGGAAGGCGACTACCAGCTTTACCAATTGCGCCGGACGCCGCAGAACGGGATTGAAATGAGTGTGGCTTAAAAGGACTTGGTGATGAGCAAGAGCATACTTACGCGGCAGCAGAAACTGTTCCGAATGGAGAGTGTTTGCCCCTTTGATGCGAACCATGTCAGCCTTGATGAGGCCATGGCGAAGCTTTTCATCTATTTGCGCACTGGCGGCCGGAAGATCACGAAAACAGCGAAGGCGTTTTACGTTGACGAAGAGAAGGCCACCCCGGATACTCTGGTCGAGCTTGCCTTGCAGGAGGCGCCGCAACACTTCCATGGGCTTTCCGAATCGGTGCGCAAGAACCTCCTCAGCGCCTGGGTTGGATCGCATTTTGCCATCATGGCGAGGTCCCGCGAACTGGGGAAGCAGCGGATTACCGGAATGCGCCCCCTCCATTTCGCAATTATCAAGCTTTTTAATCCGAAGGCCCGGTCGCAAGATCGCTACCTCAGCGACTTCTTCTATAACGCTCTCAAAGACGACCCTGCCCTTACATCGAATCCGGACTCGCTCTTCCAGCAGTTCTTTCGAATCGGCATGCGCAAGTTTGGTGACACCGATTTTCAGGTAGACGAATCGGAAATTACCCATTTGGTAAGCAAAGGGGGCGTAGATATTGAACTCCTGTTTCTTCTGCGACTGCTGGAGCCCTTCGATGCCGACAAGTTCGACCAAAAGGAGTACGCGGCTTCGTTTTCGTTCCTATGCCCGGAGCAGATTGCTCTAATGAAACAGGACCTCCAACTGCTCTTCCTCTATAAAGGCAAAATTCCCCGACGTGAGCTAATCAACTACATGATGTCGCTCATGGCGTTCCACGCGGCGCTATATGTTTTCCAGGTGGTGCGCATCACCAACTACATGGTCCGGGAGGCGAAGCTTCCGCAGCCGCGCGGCCCTGAGCCGAGAGCTGGGGAGGCGCGCAGCAACGCGCCCTATAAACTCGATTTTTTCTGCGATTTGACCAGCGGCCACGATCCCAAGGTGAAGGAACTCGCGGAGCGCCGTTACACCGAACATTTCAAAGGGGTCGAGCAGTACTTCCGATCGGCATACATCATGAAGAAACTGGAGGAGTTCGCCGCGGCATACGTCACACCGGACCAGAAGAGGAAGGGCCGTGAGTACGTTTCGCTGCTTCTGTCGGGCTTCTTGAAGCACAAGGATATCGACGGGTACTTCGCTCGCGAGATCAATTCGGTTCAAGAAAACGCGAAGGACCCCGAGAGCGGCGAGTACAACCCCGACATCGCACAGATTATCGAGGTAGGGAATGAACGGAAGCAGTCAAAGCTTCACACCTTCGCCGATATCCTTGTTCACTTTCAGCATGACCAGCTCCGTGACCAGCACCGTAAGTTGCTTTCTTCCCTTTGCGGTTTTGAACAGGATCGTGGGTTTCTCACTGGTTCCGGACGCGGGCGGGCCAAACGGCGTTACGCGCTCGGTAACGAGTTGTTGGAGGTCCTCATCCAATTGGCTGTGTTGCGGAAGCGGGACAGCGACCAGAGGTGGTACTCGCGGGAAATCGAAATCGGTGAGTTTGTCAATTGGCTGCGGGAGCGGTACGGGCTGCTGATCGACACCCTTGGTGAAGATATTCCAGAGGATGAGCAGACGAATCGTGCCCTCTCGACCAATTATGAGCATTTGAAGATTCGGCTCCGTCAATTGGGCTTCTTTACAGCGCTCTCGGATGCCTCTAACTCACAGGTGATCCGCCCGCGCTTTCCGATCATCGAAGATGCACCCGCTTTCAACACAACGACATAGCAGAGGCCCGCATGCCAAAGAAGAACACGAAAACCGCCATCCAAGAGGCCGAGGAGAACGGGCAGAACCTCGTCGCCACTGGCGTTCCTGCCGCAGGCTCGGACGAGGAAGTCGAAGTTGACGAGGGACAGGTCGTAGATCTCGTCACTGGCGAACCGGTAAAACTCAGTCCCAAAGAGCAGATTCGGCAGGAGGAGGAGCGGAAGCTTCTCGAAGAGTTCAGTTATCCCGACCAGCACAAGAAAGACCTGATCCGGATCAACTTCTCCGTCAAGCCGCAGCAAGGGAAGGCACGAAGGCTGCCCCTGGTTGTGCTAAGGCCCGTCACCAACGGCTCTTCCAGGAAGCCCGACGATCGGGTTTACATCCTGATCGACATCCAGTCCGAGAAGACCCGCGCCGATGATCCCAAGAACGGATCGGAGGCGCTGGCGGAACTGCTCCGTGACACAGTGGGCGCCGAGTTCGCCGTGTGGACGAACGGCACCGAGCGGATCGTGTACTGGAAAGAATCGGGGCGAATCAAGATCAGGACGAAGTTGGTGAGCGACATCCCCCGGTTCGGTGAGGGTCCGGAAAAATGCTTCACGCTCGACAAGCAGGCCCTTCGTCCCGCAGGCGGGCTGTCGTTGCGGCAGGCCTTTCAGCGGTGCCACGACCACATCTATGCCAATCGCGGCGGCTCCAACGAAGCTGTCTTCTGGGAATTCCTGAAAGTCGTTTTCGCCAAGATTCAGGACGAACGGCGACTTCAGCAAGCAGCGACGGCGGGCAAAGAAGAGGAGCGGCTGTTCCGGATCGCCAGCCTGGAGGAGCGCAATGACGAGAAGAAGGCCGAGGCCGTCAAGCAGCGATTAGAGCAGTTGTATGCAGAAGTCCGCAAAGCATATCCGGAGCTCTTTGGCACTCAGGCGGACGAAATCGACCTCTCCGCACCCATCCTGTCCTACGTTGTCGCGCAGTTGGAGCTGTACAACTTCCTGGAATCCTCAGTTGATGTGAAAGGCGAAGCCTATGAAGCCATCGTTGGCAAGAACTTACAGGGGACCCGCGGCGAATTTTTCACTCCCCGCAACGCGGTGAAGCTGGGCATCCGTATTCTCGACCCGAAGCTGGGCGATAAGTGCATCGATCCTGCATGCGGCACCGCTGGGTTCATTGTCGTCATCATGAACTACATCGCCGAGCGGCTGAAGCGGGAGATGATCAACGCGGGGAAGGACCCGGAGGGAAAAGATTGCGCGAAATACACTTTAAGACTCCGCCTGGCATCACAGACGATTTTCGGGCTCGACATTAACCCGAACCTCGTCAAAGTCGCTCGGATGAACATGGTAATGAATAATGACGGGCAGGGCGGCATCACGCATGTCAACTCCTTAGAGCGTTCGGAGGCGTGGCGATTTGCTTCGGGCAAGCGGCGCTTTTTCAAAACTGATGGATCGACGGCGGAGGAGCCCCTGGAAGCGTTCTTCCGACGCGAGCTCGCTGAGGGTACGTTCGACATCTGCGCTACGAATCCGCCGTTCGGGACCAAGATCAAAATCGAAGGATCCATTCTGTCGCAGTACGAGCTTGCCCATAAATGGAGCTACGACAAAGATCGGCAGCTTTGGTCCCCAACACCGGTGCTCCATTCGGGGGTCGCGCCGGAAATCCTGTTTATCGAACGCTGCGTGCGTCTTCTGAAGCCGGGCACGGGGAAGCTGTGCATTGTCCTTCCGGATGGTATCCTCGGGAACCCGGACGACGAATACATCCGCGTATGGCTGCTGAAGCAGTGCGAGGTCCTTGCCCTCGTGGACATGCCTGTCGAGTTGTTCTTACCCAAGGTCGGCATTCAGACCCATCTCGTGTTTCTGCGCCGGAAGAGCACAGACGAGATGAATCAGGAAAGCCTGAGCGGAGCGCCGGCATCTTACCCGATCTTCATGGCTGTCGCAAAGAAGGTGGGGAAGGACAGGCGGGCCAATCGTCTGTTCAAGCGGGACCGGGACGGCCGTGTCCTGGAGCACTTCCGCCGCCTGAACGGGATAGACTACTACCAGGTCAGCAAAAAATCGACCGTCGTCGATTTCGAACCCGAGGTGGACGAACACGGCCGCATGGTCGATGATGACCTTCCTTTCATTGCCAAGGCCTACCATGAGTTTCTGGCGAAAAAGGCCAACGGACAGTTGAACTATGACCGATAGCCGTCCAAACACGGTGATTACTGCCATGTCTGTTGTCCACCCAATCGAGGCCTTTACGGTACCGTCGGAGGCAGTCCTCCAATCAGGCTACCGGCTGGAGGGCAGCTATTATGGTTCAGATGGCTACAGGGCGGCGCTCAGCCTTTTTCGATCCGGATTCAAGCTGGACGAACTGGGCACGCACGCGATTGTACGATGGTTTGGTCCGTTTTCCAGGACCTATGTGAACGACGCGGCTCGGGGCATAGCGTTTCTATCAAGCTCCGAAATCATGGAGGCAAAGTTGGAGCCGGAGAAGTACATCTCCGTGTCCCTCACACGTGATCTGCAGCGTCTGTTAGTCAAGGAAGGAATGATCCTAGTCTCCTGCTCTGGGACTATCGGCAATGTTGCGCTGTGTACCAAGGATTTCGACGGGATGGCGGTTTCGCAGCACGCGATCCGTGTAATCCCACGCGACCGGACTGACCTTGGCGTCCATTATGCGTTTCTGCAGTGTCAAGCAGGTCAGTTTCTGATCAAACGGAATAAATCTGGTTCGGTTATTGAGTCAATTTACGAAGCAGACGTTGCTGGTCTCTTATTGCCGCTTCTTCCTAAAAATCTTCGAATACGTTTAAGTGAACTTGTGAGCGACGTCGGCCGCCTTCGGGTAGACGCGAATGCCTTACTTGATGAGGCTTCGGCGGGTCTCAGAATCCATGGTGATTTACCTGACCTCCAGCAGAGTGCTGATCACGAGGATAGCTTCTGGTGTAAGACGTTCACCATGCCCTCAACGGAGATCGAGCAGGGTGACGAAGCCCGCAGCTATCACCGGCTGGACGCGGCATATTACGACCCCATAGTGCAACGGTTGCGGCGAAAGATCGTCGAGACCGGCCGCTTTGTTACGGTGGCACAAGCCTCCTCGGAAGTCATCCTCATACCGAAGACCTTTGTCGAGGGTGTCCACAAGGTCGAAAAGGAATACGGAATTGGGTATTTTACTGGCAAGGAGCTACTCCGCACTCGGTTGATACCAGATGTGTTTATAACGAGCGCAAAACGAGCTTTGATCGATCGTCTAGTGGTTCAGCAGTCGACGATCCTCGTAACGTGCGCAGGTACGATTGGCCGTGTCATGTACGTAAGTGGGAATCTCGAGGGCATGACGGTAACACACGATGCGATACGCGTCTGCCCCAACGGCTCAATTGCGCCTGGATTTCTATTCGCATTTCTCTCGTCGCAGTACGGCCAACTCCAGTTGCGGCGATGTTCATATGGATCGGTGATTCCACGGCTGTACAAGACTCATGTGGAGCAGATCGTGGTGCCATATCCGCGCGACGGTGGGGCGGCCGTTGGCGAACTTGTGGACCGCGCGTTCGAAAACCGAAGGCTCGCCGCCAAGATTGAGGCGGAGGCAATTAGTTTGTTCGAGACAGCGGTCGAGGAAGGCAAGGGGATTACGGAAGAGAAATGGGGAACAGAGTACTGAAAATGGCTACCGCAACTGAACTGTATCACCTCTCGGATGATGTCGTTGCTGACGAATACGCAGATGCTGTATTCGAGGAACTGAAGAAACTCCTTCTCGGAAAACATCAGGGTCATTGTCAGCGGCTCGATTACCTTCCCCGGCCCGTGATGGAGCGGCTGGGCAAACGCCTTGCCAACGATCCGGAACTTGTCACCCAGAAGATCGTGACCAAGGTGCTGACCGACAAGCCCTCAGGCAAGCTGGAGAGCTGGGAGACGACCGGCAGTGGCGCCGTGGCTTTGCGTGAAGAGGCGACATACAAAAAGATCCGGGTCTTCTGTGCACTATTTCCTGCCGGCATTCGCCTGGCGGAAGAGGACTCACTGAACATCGCGACCTTCAAAACGGATGACGCCGAGAGCTTCAATATCACGAAGTGCCTGGAGCGTCACCTGCTTGGAAAGGTGAACCTCTTGCCTCCTGACGAACGGAACTTGATGCTGGCCATTTTGAATTCAGAGGCCGTTCGCCCAAAACCAGTGCATCAGAAACTGCGCTACGTCCTGGCCGTGCTGGGCCAGCGAACACAGAGCAGTCAGCCAATTAACGCCGAGGTCATCGGCGCCTATCTCTACGAGCTGGGGTTGATTCCGGATTTCGACCTCAAGGCAGGGTCACTGGGTCCGCAGGTCTCCCGGAATCAGGAGTGCGTGAAGACCCTGTCCAACGGCGACAGGACTCTCGGACAGAACCTGGAGGACCTTGCCGAGAAGCAGGGCCTTCAAGGTGCTGAGATCCGGAAGAATCTGGCCATCTACCTTGCTGATCGGAACATGCTCAAGCCCGACAACTGGCTGCCCGATGTATGCCACGACGAGGCCTGGCGCGAAAAGCTGTCATTCGACAGCTGGAAATTCGCCAAGCCCACCACGGGCATCCACGTCGAGTTGAAGCCGCTTCAGGACCCGAAGAAACCCAATAAAGTGGCAAAGGGCCTTGAGCTAAGACAGGGAGTGCTCGTGAATGACGGCAAGACGCCGATCGAAATCAAGTGGGATTTGACGCCAAAAGACAGCAAAGATGTTTCAGGATTCCGGATCTATTTGGTGCGAACGACTGAAGAGGGCACAGAAATCGACGTCATTGCGCCCCAGACCGCCGCTGCGAAACGGAAATCTTTCAAGGTGCCCGTCGCGGATAACAACCTCGAGCCGGACGAGAAATGCGTCGCGCGCATTCGCATCCAGGTCCTTGGCAAGAATGGTACGCCGATCCCCAACGCGCAGGATGAGAGCGAGGAGTTCTGGATCGAGAACGGCCAGGTCGTCACGCCACCTCCGCCGGAAAAAGGCCGTCGGCTCCGGCACATCGACGAGTTGCGGTTCCGGGAAACGTACAAGACCGGCAAGGAGTTAGAAGTTCGCCACCGTGGATGGGATGCCGGGCACGGGAACGTATTCACGGTCCGCCTTAGCAACAACACTCGCGGCGACCTGGTGCTGAACCCGCTTCTGAAGGCGCTGGAACGCAAAATCCTGGAAGATCCCGCCACGTTGGGAATCTACGAGGCGAACGTCGTTAATCGCCGTCGCGCAGAGCTGGATGACTTCAAGGTAGTTCAAATAGTGAAGCCGGTCAGCCAAGCGGCCGCCGCTTTTTACCATGCCCGATCCAAGTTCTTCGCTACAGTACGCGATGCTGAAGACGGGCAGGGCGTCGTCGAAGTGGTCGACCTTCACGATCACACTGCAGAGGTGGTCGAATACGTCCAATCGTACCTTGACTTGCTAGATAGTCTCAAACAGAAAGTCGGAGCTGCCGCCGGGCCAGGAGGCATCAATAACGTCCTCGCAGACTACGGGCAGATCATGCGAATTGATTCCGTCCTGTTGACCGCCGGCTCTTCGGACGGCCCCATGGAGGTTCTGCTGCTGGCGCCCACGCACCCACTCAGGGTGATGTGGCTCTATCAATACCAGAGCTACATCAGGGCCTGGATTCAGCAGATGACCGGGAAGGACCCAAGCGCGATTAAACAACTCATTTCGGAAGACAGCATCGACAAGATCGTCGATCTGAACATCCCGAATGCATTAGCGTGGAACCAGGATCGGGTATTCATTAATACTGACAACCTCGATCTGTTTTGGAGCATCCTGCCGAGCGCCGGCGTTGCCGACCTGCGCACGGCAGTGAATGCGGCTCTTCAGGCGATCGGCGCTGGGCGTAAGGAAGTAGTGATATCCACGGTCACGCCAGGACAGCTCGCGGACAAGATGACTCGCTACTTGTCGCATCATCCTTATGTCCGCACGCTCAAGATCAATGTCATCAATCCTGGTGACGCCTCTGTCCTTCTGGAAGCGATGGAGCGGCTGATTGCGGACGATCTATACCATGAAATCAATTTCGAACTTAAATTCTTCGCTCCGCCTGGCACGAAGCACCACTTGGTCGCAAGTGCATTTGACGATTTGATGGAGTTTCGGGACGACCGGGACTATTCCGCCGGCGGCGACATTTCGGAACAGGAAGAATACCTTCTCCAGCCGAATGCTAACCCTCTTTTCCCGAAACTGATTTACGCAAAGCACAGCATTGACGATCTCCTTCAGGATGAAAGCGGTCGATTCGAATCCCACCTTACGCTGGTAATCGACTACTTCGGCACGACGGTCGCCACACGAGCGCACTTCGGGCCGCCCGACAGCTCTGCACTCCACAACCTGATTGCCGAATACGTGACCGATTACACGCCTGGCAAAACGACAGCCACATGGTCACGCCTGGTTGCGCCGAATCAGTGTCCCCCCCTGGCCAGTGACGGGAACACCGAACGCCTCTACCGATGTCAGGACGCACTATCGCAGCTCGCCTCCTCCTTTTTTGATTGGGGCAAGAGCCTCGACAAGCGCATAACGATCCAGCTGGAGCTTACGGACGAGCATGGCAAGAACCATCTGAAGATGCTCCGAAAGGCGCATTTGACTTCGGACTGGGTGTTTACCATCGACCGAAATTTCGGCATAGAGTACTACGACGATCCGACGGCAGGCCCGGCTGGTGAATCCGGCGGCTACCTAATCGACTACACGCCGGAGTTCCTGGACGCCATTTCGCACCGGCTGATCATCTCTACGTATCATCAACACGAGATCGAAAGCATTCTGAAGCGCGGCTTCGCGAAGCTGCTCGAGACGGATACCCAAGAGGGCCCTGCGGTCGGCTCCTATCAGGTTGGCCGGATTCTGCAAGTGCTGAAATCGGTCTCCGGCAAGCTGGCATTGAAGCTCATCAATAATCCGAGCCAAGCTCAGGAGGTGATCGGCCTGGCGCTGACGCGGATGATTCTGGAGAGAGACGGCCGGCTGGCCGGCGCAGTGCTGATCCCGGTAGACAGCCACATCCAACTGTTCCACCAGACCCCTAAGGAGCTAGAGAACAGCGAGTTGACGCTCAAACGGACAGACCTCATCCTTGCACGGCTGGATGGCAAGTCTTTGAATCTCGATCTGATCGAGGTGAAGAACTATAAATACGCGAGCCCCCAGAAGCTTCTGGAGCTTCAGGCCGCCATTCGGGACAAGAACAAGAACACCGAGGCTCATTTCAATGCTAATTTCTTGTCCGGTCCGGCGCTCCGCCGCCTTGACGCCGAGATCAAGAACAAGGAACTCGCCACCATCCTGGCGTTCTATTTTGACCGTGCAAACCGATATCGGCTCTTTGCGCCAGCCAGTTCCGGCGCTCTCGTTGAAGATGTGGTGGCTAAATTCAGGGAATCTCTTGAGGCAGTGGAAGCTGGCGCCTGCCAGGTGAGCTTTCATCATTACGGGTACATCTTTAACTCCAACTCATTGAACGAAGAGGACAAGATAACCTTCCAGAACAATCAAGTAACCGTGGTTGGTCGGCCGGGAATTGCGAAACTTCTTGATCTCATGCTCGACGGAAACGGCGACGAACCGGGGCCGGAGGAACCACCGCCGAGCGGGGGGCCACCGCCAGAAATCCCTCCGGCGCCCCCTGCACCCAAGGCTGGCGGTGGTGCACCACCTCAAACGCCTCCGCCACCGCCAGCGCCTGCTGCTCGCGAAGTAGCCGCTCCTTCCGCCAGCGGCGCGCCCGGTACAGATCTTCCGCGCGCGCCGGAGGATGAGCTCAACATTTTCCTGGGCATCAATGCCGTTACAGGACAGCCGGCTTATTGGAACCCATACACGACCAAGCCGCGGAAGCTCAGCAATCAGCATGTGTTGGTCGTTGGAAAGAGCGGCGCGGGCAAGAGCGAAACCACCAAGGCGCTGGTGTGGGAGCTTGCTCGCCGGAACGTGCCAAGCATTATTTTCGACTACCAGGGTGAATATGCCACAGGTGAGTTCTTTGAAGCCGTCAAGCCCCAGGTTTTCGACGTCATGAAGGGGCTGCCGATTAATCCCTTTGAACTCCCGATTGATCCTCTCACTGGAAGGAAGCGTCCCTATATCGAAATGGTGTTCCGGCTGGCGGATACGCTCAACAGCGTGTTTGCCGGTTCCGGCGACATTCAGATGGGGACACTGCGAGAGGCGATTGATCTCTGTTACCAGCAGCATGGCTTTGATCGCGACAACGCGGAGAGCTGGAATAACGAGCCGCCGACGCTCGCCATGCTGGAAGCTGTCCTGGCGCACATGGCGGCTGACCGCGGCGCACAGGTGAAAAACCTCCAGGTGCGCCTACAGCCGCTATTTAAGAGCGGCATCTTCAGTAAGAAAAAGGCTGAGTTCGAGTTTGAGCAACTGTTCGAAAAAACGACGGTCCTTCTCTTGACCGCTGGAATCAAGGACCTAATGCTCGCGGCGAGCCGGTTCATCCTGGAGAAGGTGTATTCGGCGATGTTGATGGCCGGCGTTTCGAAGAGGCTCCGCGTCATGGGCGTCATCGACGAAGCTCACAAGCTCTGCGGCGATGAGACGGTCACATCTCTAATAAAGGAAGCTCGGAAGTACGGCATGGGCATCATCTTGTCCTCGCAGGAGACTCGCGATTTCCATCCCTCGGTCTTCGCCAATACCGGCACGCTCGTCGGCTTGGCGCTCGAGGAGGAGGATGCCAACGTGATGTCGAAGTACATGGGTTTGACGGACAAGACCGAGCGGAACCAGGCAAAAGAGTTGCTGCTCTACCAAGCCAATGGCCAAGCACTTATCCGGTCACAGCATTTCCTTCCATACGCACAGGTGAAGATCCTCTCGTTCGAGGATCGCCTCTCGCGTTTGGCACCGGACTCGGAACACGACTGAAGAAGCGAAGCCGATGCCCGACAAGTAATCCGGCGGGGGTTGGATTATTGGCCTTACGGCTGAGTCTGGATGAGGAAACGCTGAAAGAGATCGTTTCCGGCGCACTAAAGTTCCTGATGCAAGAATCGCATTGGCTCCCGAGTGGTTCGACAATTTTCGCAGGACTCGCGTCGCCGGCGCCGTGGAGGGGCTCCGCAACCTTTCTCGGGTGCGGGTTTCACGCCGGCGACATGGCTGGTCAATCGGTTGTGCGCACAATTGAGAACTGGTTATTTAATGCGTTTTCAGATTGGCCATTTTTATCCCCAATCATAGGCGAGCGCCCCTATCCGTGTGCATTCTCGAGCCTCCGGCCTGACGCTTTGGGAGGAGCATCATTTCCCCCGAGGCTGGACAGCAGAACCGGTGGGCGGTCGGCAAACTGGGCGACCAGAGACAGGCTGCCGCCCATTGCCTCAACGGTCTTGCGCAGCGTGGAGAGGAGCAGATCACTGCGCTGTTCGAGGCGGGAAACGCCATCCTGAGAGATCCCGAGTGCTTTCGCCATCCGAACCTGCGTGAGCTTTCGCGCTTTGCGCAGTTGTCGCAAGGTCATCTCCTCGGCAACTAACTCGGCGGCACGTGCTTCCACCTTCTTGCGCAGAGCAGGACTCAGCTTCGCGATGATATCGTTTACGTTCACAGGCATAGTTAGATCTCCATTGCCAAGCGGGTGAGGTGTGCGTCGAAGCGGTTATCCGCTGCCCGGATCAACTCCCGATAGAAGCGCCTCTCACTGAAGCCCGACTTATCCCCAGCCACCAGCAAGATGGCCCGGCGCTTCGGGTCGAAGGCGAACGCCACCCGCCACTCACCATTCGCGGCACTGAAGCGAAGTTCCTTCATATTCGAGTGGCGAGACCCTTTCAGTGTGTCAATTCGGGGGCGGCCCAACTGTGGCCCGAATTGCTGGAGCAGGCGCGAAAGGGCCAAGATCTCCGTCTGGACGTCTTCGTCCAGATCTTGGAACTCAACTGCAAACTCGTCCGCAAGCTCAACAACCCATCTCGTCTCCATAATATGCCTCGGAAGAAATATGTTGTCAACGACATTATTCTGGCACCCGCACCCCAATCAGCTCGCAATGAAGAAGCAACTCGGGGAGGCAGAGGGCCGTTCAGGCATAGGTCCCGGGTTCCCACTTTCTCTCCGCGCAGCGCGCGCTGTGACGGCAGTTTCACAGTTTTCCACAGAATTTCCCGGACTACTACAGGTCAACTTCAGGACTATAGGTAAATAACTACAGGAGGTACCGCCAATTTCTTCGAACCAAATGGCTTAGGGCCTACTTGCGCGAACTCAGTCACGTACCGGCGCGAACTAAAACACGTGAAAGCGCGAACTGAATCACGTATTAGGCGCGAACTGAGTCACGTGAACGCCGCACTCAAATTCATTCCGTGTTGTGGAAAACTTCGGCGACGACTTAGCCGGCTTGAGCAGTAAGCACGCCCCTGATTCTGCAAGGGTAGCTGGGCAGCCGGGCCAGAGTTGGTGGATGAGCTTGAGCCAATGGACGATTTGCCGACGGAAATCGCGCTCGCGGAGGCTCTCGGAGATCCCAAGCTGGGAGATGAGGCCCTCTGGCCCAAAGAGCGGAATGGTGGCCAGGCCTTTCGCTGTCCAGCAGCGCCACACCAGCCAGACGTACAAGTCCAGGTTGCCGGGCGAATCCGCCAGTGCTCGCACTACGTCCAGATCCACCGGAATGGGGTGCTCCTGGATCTCTCGCCAGAATTCTTCGGAGAGGACGATGACGTTTTCGTGTCGGCCAGAATCTTGGTCCGAAGCAGGTTCGCGGAGATACCAAAGCCGCAGGTCCTTGACGAAGCGAAAGCTCGTCCGGGTGATCATCACAGCTTCGGCAGTCTGCTCGTCGCTGGCGAAGTAGAATGTGGAGTAGAAGATGCGTTCGAAGCCCGCGATCAGACGCTTGTAATACCGGCCATCCTTGGGCAAGCCGAAGGTTTCAAGGATGGTGGCGGCGGAGCGAAAGCGGATTTCGCGGTTCTTTTGCCATGTGGCCATCGAGGCAATCCAGATCAGGAGCAGGCGGTCCTGGCCAAAAGGGAGGCCATAATCAGGGTGGCCAATGACCCGGAGGCGGAATCGGCCGTTGCGGCGGGAGTATTCGAGTGTGTGATGGCGAGGTCGGCGTACCGGAATGCCGCAAAGCACGAAAGGACGGGCACTATAGGCTCGTTGGAGATGACGCTGCGGATCCTTGGCGCTCGCAATGGCGTCGAGCTTCTTCAGTTTGCGCCTGGTAATTCGAAACTGAGGGAGAACGGTACCAACCGGTGCCGGAGAGGGAGATTCAGATCGAAGAGGGAACGGGTTTGGAGTGAGGCGCTGAAACATATTCATTCGTGGCCAGTTTTCTTGCTTGTGGGGTCCCGGAACGTAACAGAACCGTTGCAGAACGGCATTTTCATCACATGTAACTGTAAGAAAACAAGTTCTAGGCTTTGAGCGAAAGCAGAACCCCTGAGTTGGTGTAAGGATATGGAAGGAATGGAGATAGACTTAAGGAATGGAAAAAGCTTAGTTGCCTCTTAATCAGTAGGTTCGGGGTTCGATTCCCCGACGGCTCACCAACTCGCTGTACTAAGTGGTTTAGCCAGTATAAGCCGCCTTCCTCGCAGATCACTTTTCTGCCATGTTCTTTCCAACCCTAGCAAAGCGCATGTTGAAAATGAAGGAGTTACAGGGGGAGCAACTGATCGAAAATCAGTAGGTTTGACCTGCCCCCGTTTTCTGTACCAATCATAATGCGAGTTCCGGGGTGGGTTCCCGCCACCATGAAGGGCGCGGGCTGGCGAACCAACTGCTCGAACTCCAGGCGCGGAAAAAGCTGCAGAATTTGCGAGGAGATGCTGCCTACTCGACTCGCGGCGGAATCTCCTCTTGTTGCGATTGAGCTTTGGCCAAATACCCGACCTTAACCTGTTAGGAATTCCGCCCATTTCTCAAAGCTAATTTGGACAACCCTGGGACAGTACCGGCAGGTCTGCTGCATTTCACCCCGGTACCGTGTTGGGGGGGAGGTCAGTTTGGCGATAAGCTGGTTTCCTTTGTTGTGCGTCACTGAGCCGAACGAACCATATTCGCGACAATTGGGCACTGCCGAGTCACGCATCGTTCACTGATTAGCTCCAAAACTCGCCTTCGAGTTGATCGGAATCTGTGTGCGTACTTTCGGGCCTTGATGCCTGACGTAGTGCAGCAATGACACAAGCATGCAGCAAGACTCAGGAAGAAAGAGGAGACGGAAGGTGTGTCACTGTTGCGTGAGGTCGGAGACTTAGTTTTGGAACACATTTCCGGCGCGGCATGAACTGGATCCGTGCTACGGTAAAGGGCTCGCCTGCCTAACCGGCAGATCGACCCGCCTTCACCAACCACGCCGCACGTTGAGGGCGGTGCTGTCCGTACCCTACAGCTCGGTTTCGGAGAAGCACGGTCATGCCCCGTTCAAAACAGCGAAGTGGGTCTTGCTCCCGAAGAGAGTTTATGGTCCGTACAAGTGCCGTCGGCCTGGGTGCACCCTGGGTGCATCGACTGATGGGGTGGGAAGCCTCCGGTGCCGGGACAGCTGGCCTTGCATCTGGCGAAAGCCGGGAAAGCCTCCGAGCATCCTTTCTCGATCCTCCTGACTCCGCGCGCCCTATGACGCGCTGGTGGTGGTTTGGCGGAGCCGTCACGCCGGCGGAGATCACGCGTGAATTGGAGTTCATGCGCGAAGCGGGCATTCGAGGGGTGGAGCTTCAACCTGTCTATCCGCTTGAGGTCGACGACGCCCAGCGCGGGATTCGCAACCTCCGCTTCTTCGCGGAAGAGTTCATTGACCTGCTCAAGCATACTGTTCGAGAAACCCGCCGCTTGGGGATGCAGTTTGACCTCACGCTGGGAAGCGGCTGGCCCTATGGCGGGCCTTTCGTGACGGTCGATCGTGGCGCCCGGTGCCTGCGCGTCTTGAGCCGCACCGTTTCGGGCCCCGGAACGTTTTCCTGGGATTTGACCGCTCAGATGCGTGAGCATGAAGACCTGGTGGCTGCGGTGGCGACGCCACTCCTGCCTTCCGGAGAACCGGACCTCGCGCACAGCCGGGTGATCACGAACCAAGTCGGGCCGCGAATCGAGAACCAGGCGGCGACCGGGCTCGGCTTTTCGAAAGCGGAGGTTTCGGCCGGTTTGTGGGAGGTCAGGGTTTTTCTGGACGCTCCCACCTTGATGCAGGTGAAGCGGCCTACGCTCGGGATGGAAGGGTATGTGATCGATCACCACAGCCGCGAGGCGGTGGCGCTCTTCCTAGAGGCCGCCGGCGACCAGGTCATCAGCCCGCTGAGGTCTGTGGCCGATCCGCCCGTGCATTCGGTGTTCTGCGATAGCCTGGAAGTTTACGGAGCCGACTGGACAACGCATTTCCTGGAGGAGTTCCAGCGGCGCCGCGGATACGATCTGGTGCCGTATCTTCCCGCGCTCTGCCAGGAGGCCGGTCCGCTCACCCCGCATCTGCGTTACGACTACCACCTCACGATGTCCGAATTGATCGTCGAGAATTTCTTCCAGCCGCTCGCCGGTTGGGCCAAGGCGCGTGGGATGACTTCCCGCATCCAGGCCCACGGGGCTTTTGGTGACGTGATGCAGGGGTACGCTGCGGCTGACATCCCCGAGGGCGAGGACATCTTTCAAGGCACGCACTATTCAGTGAACCTCAAGCACCGTCGGCTCTGCACTTCCGCGACCCATATCTATCAGAAGCGTCTGGCTTCGGCGGAGACATACACCTGGTTGAACATGCCGATGTTCACGGTCACCCTGGAACAGATGAAGGCTGCGACCGACACGATGTTTCTCGACGGCATCAACCACATCGTGAACAGCGGTTATCCTTCGTCGCCCCCGCAGGTGGGAAAGCCAGGGTGGATCTTCTATGCCGAGACCAACCTGAATCACAACAGCATTTGGTGGCCGCACTATCACTATCTGGCGGAATACGTGCAACGCGTCCAAAGCCTTCTTACTCAGGGAGTGGCCGTCAACCCCGTGGTCGCTTACGTTCCATTGCCCGACGTCTATGCCAAGTTCGGCAGTGGCTCCCTGCACATGGACGAGGAAATTGAACGGCACCTCGGTGTGGAGCCTTTCATGGCGCTGCGCCGCGCGGGTTACGACTTTGATCTCATCAATGATGCCGCGTTGGCCGAGACGGCTCGCGTCGAAGATGGCAAGCTGCGGGCGGGCGATGCGGTCTACTCTGTTGCGCTGGTGATGGGCTCACGCTGGATGCCCACGGAGTCTCTCGACCGCTTTGCGGAATTCGCGCGTGCGGGCGGCCTGCTGATCTTCGTGGGGCTCTTGCCTGAAGGCGCGCCCGGCATGGCTGACCAGGAAAAACGAACCGCCCAGATCCAACGTACACTTGCCGCGCTCGGGGGAGGGAAGCCGCCGGCGATGGGCGAGATGCTCAAGGTCGGAAAGGGGCGTGTCATGCTTGTGGCAGACCCTGCCTCGGCCCTCTCTCAATTGGAAGCTCTGCTCCCGCCTGACTTCAAGATTCTGGCGGCGAAAGATGGCGGCGAAGACACCTTAAAGTTCGCTCAGGCAAATGTAGGGTTTGTCCACCGGCGCGTAGGCGCGGCGGATGTCTACTTTGTGAGCAACGTTTCGGAAAGAAGCCTCAACCTGCGCGCGCGGTTCGGCGTGGGCAAAGGGCGGCCCCAGCTCTGCGACCCGGAGACGCGGCAGGTCCATGAAACCCCAGTGTTCCAGCCCGTCGGGCTTCCCAGGGGAGGGGAAGCCACGGACGTTTCACTTCACCTTGACCCCTTCTCTGCCTGCTTTGTAGTCTTCACGCCCGGGGGTGGTGGGCCGCTCGTGACGGACACCAACTGGCCAGGGCCGCTGCAACTGCGCAAGGTGGGGCAGGGAATTGCGGCCTCCGGCTGCATCGCTGCCAACGGCCGGTACTTCCTCGTGATGGCCGACGGAAAAAGACACGAGTTTGCCGTGAACAACGTGCCCCAGCCGCAGACGATCACGGGCACCTGGGAACTCGAATTCGACGACGGCCCGACGGTCAGCCTGGAAGCGCTGGGCTCCTGGAACGATCTCCCCGCCGGCAAGAACTACAGCGGCTGGGCGACTTACCGGATCAGCTTCGATGTTCGGGAACTGGACAAGAACCTCGAGTGGTGGCTCGACCTCGGCAGGGTTCACGAAACCGCCGAGGCCACCTTGAACGGTGTGCCGCTGGGCGCAGCGTGGAAGGGAGCGCGGCGCTTAAACTGTACGCAGGCGCTCAAGCCCGGCCAAAACCTACTGGCGGTGAGGGTTGGCAACCTCTGGGTCAACGACTTCTACTCGCGTCCCAAACGTGACCTGAAGCCTGTTGCGGAGACTTTCGGCGTTCGCTGGGGAACCAGCGGCGAGTTTCCGCCCAAGACGTTTCCGCCGTCGGGCTTGCTCGGGCCCGTGCGGCTCGTTCCGCTGCGACGCTGGACTGAGAAGTGGTAGCGCGTTGGCACATGCTTGTAGCTTGGCGTTAAGCGTCGTGCTGCAGGTGAGCCTTTTCCGCGCCCAATGACGGGTGGGGAAGAAATCGGTAGAGGGCGTACGGCCGTGCACCCCTACCTCTAGATGTTTTTGAACTGCCGATACAACGAGACGAGTTGGTCGGGCCGGACGGCGACGTACTCATTTCCCAACGCCCGCGCGATATTCTCCGCCATTTCCATGTTGGTTAGCCAGTTGGCGAGGAATACGAAGAGGAAAGCCGGGCGCTGCCGGGGCGTCCAACTCGTAATCTCCTTCACAGTGAATTGCTCGGCGTCCCGGCGCGCCGACGGCGTGTACGTCAGCATATAGGGCGGACTGTTGATGGCGCGAAAGACGGGCACACCGTTGATTTCACTCGCGAGATTCTCGAGTGTGGTCTTGTCGGTCCTTCCATAGTTGGAAAAGAGTCCACGAACGCCGGGCGTGGCAGCGATCAATGCTAGCAATTCCTTTGGCGTTTCCTGATAGGTGCACATGACGGTGGCATCGAGGCGTTTGAGATAGATTCCCGAAAGCCGCAGGTAATCTTTCCAAATTTGCGCGCGCTGTTCGGGGGGATAGTTCTGCGCGTACTTGGCCTCGTGGATGTAGCCGATGCCGGTGAGCGCGTTCACGAAACAATCACCCGGCCGCGCGTGCTTGTAGTAATAATCGAGGATGTCGGGTTGGCCGTCGACGGCCGTCGAGCCCAGTTGCCAGCCGATGGGCACCGTCCCGTGGCGCGGGTCGTCAAAGAGCTTGCGGTAGTAATGGCGCTGGAAGTTCCAGCCGTCGCCGTCGGAGCGAATGAAGCTGAAATAGACCTTGTCGCGTGCGAGCGTGATCGGCGGCACGGTCTGCCGCAGCGTCGCGCGCGTGCCGGAATGGACTGAGAGATTCCCGACGGTGGGCGAGTAGGCATCGAACGCCGTACAGGGGTTGAACTTGGCGCACTCGCTCGTGAGGTCAATTCCCAGGTCCTCGCCGATGCCGCCTTCCTTGTTGCCGCTCGTGGGCCAACCGAGGCACGGGATATTCGGCGGCCACTCCATCAGTACCTCGCGGGCGAAGGCCACCTCCTCTTCACTGGAAGCCCTGGGATTGCTGCGTGCGTCCCGGGGCGCCGAGACCCACAGGATGGGAATTTTGAATTCCACCAGGTAATCGCGCAGCGCCACTTCGTGGGAGTCGAGAATCGCGACCGCCTGCCGGGAGAGACCGTTGCCGAGATGTTCAAAGGCCCAGCGGTAGGCGTCGACATCTTTCTTCCAAGCCAGGCTCCGCAGATCGAGACCTACCTCGGGGGTGCTGGCGTCCGTTCCCGCCGTGAGCTTGAACAAGCCGACGGTATTGGGAGTCGCGACCAAGCCGTCGTAGACCGAGGCCAACGTCGTGGCCACATTGATGCTCGCGGGTACCTCGGGGTCCGTTACATAGAGACGCGAGACCGCGGGAAGGAAGCGCTCGAAAACGTGACCGACTTCGAGCCACTCGATCTCGTCCACGTCGCCGCGCTCGCGCAGCCAGTCGAGCCACAACTCGTCGTAGCGGTCGTGGAGGAGATAAATCCGCGGTTCAGACCGGTTCGCGATGCCCTGCAAGCAACTCAGCGTTAGCCGCATGTCCCAGGCAAACGAGGTCAGTTCTTCGAGGCGCAGCGCGGCCAGCCGGCGTGCCGGAGGGTGCGACTTGGGGCAGAGATGAATTTCCGGTTCTTCGGCCGCAAGCCTGTGGCCCGCGAGAAGCGTACTGCCCAGTGCGACTGTCGAGGATGCGAGAAAAGTTCGGCGATTCATTGAGAACCTGCTGAAGGAAGTTTTGGGTTAGCGTGGCAAGGGCGCACGGCGGTGCGCCCCTACTCCGCCACGTTCGTTAGGGCAATACTGTTCACTGTTTGCTGTCCGCTTTCTCTCCGGGGCGCAGAAACGTGATTGTCTTCCGCGAGAGTCCCGCCATGAAGAAGCGAGCCGTCCGGCCCACCACCTTATCGGTCTCGCCTTTTTCGGTGCCAATCACTTCGGGATACCAGCCGTTTTCAAGCTTCGTAGGAGACACTTCGGCCCCGGCCATGGCTTTCTGGATCTCCTCGCGCGTGAGGATCTTGCGAGGCTTGGTCCAGCCGGCCGGACTCGCGACGTCCGGGTTGAAGCTGATGAAGATCCCGTCCTGGGTGAGCTTGGTATCCACCGCGTGGTTGAGCAGCATCACGTAGGTGTTGAGGTAAGTGTTCCAATGAATCGCGGGTCCCCAGAACATCGCGCCGTCCTTGCCGTGGTAGTCGCGCTCGGCCGGGAAGACGGGCGTGAGGTGTCCCCAGAGCGCTGGTTCGCTCCAGGCGCCCTGGTACCATTTCATGACTTTGCCCGAGGGGTTCTTCCGGTCCGCGTAGCGCATACGCGCCGCCCAGACACCCTGCTCTTCAAACCGGGCGTCGTAGCTCGTTCCATAGAAGTAAAAATACTCCTTCTTGTTATCCAAATAGAAAACGAAATCCCCCGTCCCGCCGACGTCCCAAGGGCTGGCGCTTGTGCAGCGGACCTGGCAAGGCTTGGCCTCGATGATGAAGCCCAAGTCCTCCCAAGTCGCGCCGTTATCCCGGGAACGAATCCAGCCGATCTTGGGCATGGTGGGAAGGTGGTTGTTGGAAACGCAGACCGCGTCGAGCTCATAATGGTAGGCGCCGTAGAGCACGCCATCCTCTTCATCCTTCCAGGTCGCTTCCATCCAGATATAGAGCTTGTCATTGAGGTCGCCTAGCTTGGTCGAGATGCGATTGCCGAGATGGGCCAAGTCAGGACCGGAGTTCTGCCAGGGATGCCCGTAAGAGTTGAAGACGTAGAGCGTGTCGCCATCCCAGTGGGCGGGGCTGTTGGAATCGACACCACTGATTTGGATTTGTGGTGCGTCGTGGAATTCGACGCCGGGAAGGCCTACCTCCGGCGCTGCGCTGGGACGATCACTTGGCGAGAGTCGCCCTGATAGTGCCAGGCAGAGACCCACGACCGCAGCAGCCACCACAATGCTTGATGTTCGTTTTGTCTTCATGAAGATCGACTCCCCCTGGGTTACGAAGTAAGGGCGCACGGCCATGCGCCCCTAACCGCTCGATCAGTGGGCGCAGGCTGAGACTTTAGTTCGCCTTCTCGCCGGGTTTCAGAAAGGTGATGTCGAGACGCGACAACCCCGTCATGAAGAAGCGTCCCTTCCGTCCGCAGAGCTTATCGGTCTCTCCCTTTGCGGTTCCGATCACCTGTGGGTACCAGCCGCTGGAAATGGTGTCAGTGATCACCGTTCCGTCCGCCGCGGCCCGGAGCTCTCCGTAGTAGACGCCTCGCGGAATGAGCAACATTCCATTGACGACCTTCCCGATGGTGGCCGCCTGCAGGATCGCGTCGCGGTTGAGAATCATCACCGGCTTGCTCCAGCCCTCGGGGTTCCGGAGGTCACGGTTGTAAGTGATGAAGATGCCGTCCTCGTTCAGCTTCGTATCCTTGGCGTGATTCAAAACCATCACGTACATATTCAGGTACGTATTCCAATGGAGGGCGGGGCCCCAGAACATTGCCCCGTCGGGCTTGTGATAGTCGCGCTCGGCGGGGAAGACGGGCGTCACGTGTCCCCACAAACCGGGTTCCGTCCAGCCGCCGTGATACCACTTCTGAGCCTTGCCGGAAGGATTGTTGCGATCGGCGTACGCAAGGCGTGCGGCGAAGACTCCTTGCTCTTCGAACCTTGGGTCGTAGCTTGTGCCGTAGAAATAGAAGTATCGCTTCTCGCGGTCAAGGATGAACGAGAAATCGCCCGTGCCGCCGGAGTCCCAAGGGCTGCTCGTGCGGCAGTTGATAGCACAGGGATCGGCGGAGATGATGAATCCCAAATCTTCCCACGTGGCGCCATTGTCGCGCGACCGGATCCACCCGATGCGCGGCGCGGTCAGGATGTGCTGGTTAGAAAAACAAATTGTGTCAGGCTCGTAATGATAGGCGCCGTAAAGCGCGCCGTCATCGTCTTTCCACGTGCTCTCGATCCAGAGGTTCATCTTATTGTTCTGCACGCCCAAATCCACCGAGATGGGCCCGCTCAGGTGTTCGAGGTCCGGCCCCGAGCTGCGCCAGGGGTGTCCAGCGTTGTTGAACATGTAGAGCGTGTCGCCGTCCCAGTGCAGGGGACTGTTGGAGTCAACCTCGTGGTCCAAGCTGCGTTCCGGCACTGCGACTCCTGGCATCTGGATCAGTGGCGCCGGACGAAGGACGACGGTTGGAACGTCCTGCTGTTGTGTGGCCAGGGGCTTGCCCTCCGGCCGGGCCGCTGCGGCCGTGTTCTGGACGGACAGAATCCACAAGCAAGCTATTGAGCATGTGCTGACCTTCGTCCAGAAAGCTTTTCTGCTAGGTTGCATGAGTCTCGCTCCTCATTCATTCGTCTGGCCGGGTTTCAGAAAAATAATCTCCAGTCGTGACACACCCTTCATGAAGAACCGGCCAGTGTGCCCGCACAGCTTGTCGGTTTCTCCTTTCCCGGTTCCAATCACCTCTGGATACCAACCGGTTCCCATATCGATACGAAGTCCCTTGCTGGCTTTCAATATCTCCTCCCTGTTGAGGATCTTCTGCGGTTCGCTCCATCCCTTGGGGTTCGCCAAGTCGGAGTTGAAAGTGGCGTAAATGCCCTCCTGGGTCATCTTGGAATCGATGGCATGGTTGAGGAGGATGACGTAGGTGTTCAAGTACGTGTTCCAGTGGATCGAGGGGCCCCAGAAGAGGTCAGCATTGCCGCTATGCCAGTCGATCTTGGCGGGGAAGATCGGCGTGAAATGACCGTCGATACCCGGCTCGCTGAAAGCGCCGTTGTACCATTTCAGAGCTTTCCCGGCAGGATCATCGCGGTCGGTGTAACGCAGGCGTGCCACACCAACGCCCTGCTCCTTGAAATCCTTGACGTAGCTGCTGAAGAAGAAATAGAAGTATTCCTTCTTGCTGTCGAGGATCACCGAAAAATCGCCCTCGCCACCGGCGTCCCACATGCTCTTTGTGCCACAGAAGATGCTGGCGGGATCAGCGGCAAGCACGAAACCCAGATTGAACCAGTTCTGGCCATTATCCAGCGACCTGATCCACCCGATCTTGGGCGCGGTCGGCAGATGGTCGTTGGCGACGCAGAGGTTGTCCGGCTCATAGTGGAAAGCTCCGTACAGCGTGCCGTCATCATCCTTCCACGTGCTTTCGATCCATGTCCAAAGCCGGTCGTTAACCGAGCCCATATGCACGGGAACCGTCGGCCCCAGGTGGAATAAGTCCGGGCCCGAAGTCCGCCACGGGTGGAGGAAAGAATTGAAAAGATAGAACGTGTCACCATCCCAGTGCGCGGGGCTGTTCGAGTCAATCTCGTGGGCGTTGTAATCCGGGTTGTCAGCTCCCGGCATCTGAAGGAGGGGCGCGGGGCGGAACACGACGGAGGGACGTTCGGTCGCCGGTGTAGTGGGAAGCCTACCCTCTGGCGGGGCGCCGAGCACTGAGCTGTTCTGGAGCGCAACAAAAGAAAGGCAGGTCAATACGAAAGCTCTACTTTCGAGCCAACCTATTCGAGCATTAAGTTGCATAACCTTGCTCCTGGAGTGTCTACCTGAAGGGCCACCCTAACAAGAGGATGCAATCAATCGTGCTTCCTGAAAGCTGCCAGGCAAGGCTGGCCGTATGACAGAACAAAGCCGACCGTTACCGGACGCGTCTGGCCCAAGAACTGCGGCGGTCGCCCGGTCCCTTTGGCGCCCTCAGGGTTGTTCACGCCCCACTCCGCCCACGTGTCGCCCCGCCCGTAAGGATCGGGAGACATATCTTGGGTGCTGCGAAGCTTCGTGAGAGCGTCGAACGCCGCCTTCCCATAACGCGCGTCGCCGGTCTTCTCGGAGAAGACGGTCAATCCATAAATCGTGAGGGGTGAAACGTCCATCCCATCCGCAATGCCCTCGGACGCCGTCACATAACGGTAGGCGCGGTCGAGCGGCTCACGGCAGGATTCCTCACCCGCCAGCGCATAGAAATCTGCCAGTGCCATCACGGCGTGGTCAGTGAATCCGGTGATTGTGCGCTTTTCCGGGTTTCCCAGATAGGCGGGCCAGCTTCCGTTGGCGTTCTGGTACTTCAAGAGAATTCCTGCTGGCGCTCGCGCGGCGGCCAAAAACTTCGGATCGCCCGTGCATTTGTAGAACTCGCACATCATGTGGAGGTGCACGGACGTGGTGCGGGCGTCGCCTTGGAGGAACTCCGGCTTCAGGCCCACGAGATAGCCTCCGCAGCGCAAGAGCCAGTCCCATACGGTGGGGTCGCCGCTCACGCCGGCCCAGGTGAGCAATCCCAGGAGCCAGGAATGGTCCGGGGCTCCCGCATCCGCGGTGGCCACGTAGCAGTGGCCGTAGCTGTGCGTGTAGATTCCCCAGATCGGGTGATGTCTGATGTCGACATCCAGAAGGTGCCGCGCCACAATCTTGCAACGCTCCCAAGCCGCGGGATTTCCGGTGCGGAAGTAATAGAGCAGCAGCCCCAGGAGTTGATCGCCCTCATTGTTCTGCCAGTATCCTTCGCGCGCCATCTCGCCCATCTCTCCCCACTTGGTGCCGGGCGTGCACAAGTAGTTCGTCGACGCCGTGAAGTATTTGAAGTCACCGTAGTCGAATTTCCCGTAACACTTCAGGTGGTCGATGTGGTGGTTGAGCCACGCAAAGCTTTCATCGAACAGTCCTTCCAGTTCCGGATTTCGTGCGAGGTCGCGAGGTGACAGGGGACCCAAGGCAAGAGTCCCGGCCACGTACGGCGGGTCCAAGTGGCCGCGTACCGGCTGCAAGGTCTTGCGCCACCACTTGGCTTCGAAGGTGGGAGAGTCCTCCCGTCCGGCCCAGACACTTAGAACGATCTCCTGGGTCTTTGCTATGCCCTGCCGGGCGTCCAGGCACTTCTTTTGAGGGTCGAGAAACGCCCAGTACGGGTGCGGCAGTATGGGCCAGTACTTGGTCATCTCGTAGGGCGTGCCTTGGGGATTTGCCGGCAGTAAGGGTTTGGTGAGCAGGTGCTCGACAGCGCGCTCGGGCCACAGGCCGATGCTCAACTCACCCTGCTTCGCGGTGATTTCGTTGGGATATTCTTCCCAGAAGTTGGGCACCCAAACGCCTAGGCAGCGGCCGGCATTCTGGATGTAGAGCCAGCCTGGTGAGTGTTCGCCATCGCAGCCGCCTGTGGAGAGGTGCTGAATCCGGCCGTCCGGGTTGTGCATCTTGGCCCAGTACGCGTTGTGGTCTTCTTGCAGGACAAAAACCGGCCAGTCCTTCAAGAACGGGGCGTCGTACACACCCCTCTCACAGCCGATCACGAGGCGGTCGGGTTCGAAATCAAAAGGCAAGAATAACCGGATGTCCTTCAGTTGCTCGGAAGGGTTGTCCGTCGTATTCAGCCACGTGACTTGCAGGTATAGCTCGGGGCGGTCCCGGAAGGCCGTGCAGCGGACAAGATAGTTGAATAGACCGTTGCCATCCGATGCTCGGCACTGGCCCTCAATTCGGACACAAGCCCGCACGGGGCCACGTTCCTCCACCACGACACGGCGCCCGGAGCCATCTTGGGAAGCGCGGAATTCCTTGCCGTCGTGGCGCGTCAGCACTAGATCGGCTGCGGATGTTCCCTTGACGATGGGTTGAGCGACTCCGTGCGGATCGGACGCCGCCAACATTTCCATCCAGGTGCCCCCGGAGGTTGAAATACTCAAAGTGAGTGCACCTGTGTGGATGACGACCTTACCGGCTCGCTCGCTTACGAGGCTCGCTGCTTGAAGAGTCTCGTCTTCCCGAAGCACGTAATCCCCGGGTCCGGCGGCCGCTTCAAAAGCCACCGCTAGCCAGCGGACGGAGCCATCCGGCCATTTCAAGGCGGAGCGGAATTGACCGAGGACGGGCTTGCCATCCGGTGAATAGACCGCCAGCTTTCCAGGATGCAGTAATTGCCCGCGCGCAAAGGGGACGCTAGTTTCAACCGGCGCGCCGAGTGGTGGCGGGCCGGCGGGCGGCGGCACATGGATGACAACTCCCTCACGCGGATTCAGCTCGGTGGCGGGCTTGCCCGCCAGGGTCGAGGGTAAGAGTGAGTGTAAGGAGAGGGCGGCACCCGTCCCGAGCGTTCCACTGAAGAAATCGCGTCGGGATAGCTGACGGCCCTTTCGGAAGCGTTTCATTTCGCCTCGTCTCGGGTTAGCGTTATTCGGGCTTTTCTCCCGGCTTCAGGAACGTGATCTCCAGACTCGACATTCCCCCCAAAAAGAGTCGGGCCTTGCGACCGGCCAGCTTATCGGTCTCGCCCTTGGCGGTGCCGATGATTTGTGGATACCAGCCGTTGTTCAGGACATCTGAAAGTGCTGCTGTTCCCTTCGCCATAGCCTTGTGAATACCGGCCAAGTCAATGAGCATCGTCGGCTGGCTCCAGCCTAGAGGGTTACTGATATCCGGATTGAAGCTGATGTAGATTCCATCTGCGTCGAGATGCGTGTTGATGGCGTGATTCAAAACCATCACGTACATTTGGAGATAGGAGTTCCAATGGATACAGGGCCCCCAGAACATGGACCCGTCTTTCCTGTGGTAATCCCGGCTGGCAGGGAAGACCGGCGTCACGTGGCCCCACAGGGCAGGCTCGTTCCATCCGCCTTGAAACCATTTGCGGACTTTGCCGGAAGGGTCATGGCGGTCAGCATAAGCCATGCGCGCTGCCCACACGCCCTGTTCTGCGAACCGCGGGTCGTAGCTTGTCCCGTAGAAGTAAAAGTACTCCTTCTTCGGGTCCGGGAAGAACACGAAATCCCCGGTGCCGCCGGCGTCCCAGGGACTCTCAGTTTTGCAATTGACAGCGCAGGGACTGGCCATAATGATGAATCCCAAATCCTTCCAGTTCTTGCCGTTGTCTTCCGACTTCAGCCATCCGATCTTAGGCGCCGTGGGCAGGTGAGTATCTGAGAAGCAGACGCCATCGGGTTCATGATGAAAGGCGCCATAAAGAGTGCCGTCCGAGTCCTTATAGGTCGCTTCGATCCACATGTCCAAGAGATCGTCGAAATCGCCCAGGCGCACCTTTAGTTGATCTGTCTGGTGAAGCAGGTCCGGCCCGGAGGTGCGGTAGGGATGGAGAAACGAGTTGAAAAGGTAGAGGGTGTCACCGTCCCAGTGCAGCGGGCTGTTGCTGTCAATGGCGTGGAGGTAGCGGTACTCCTTGACCCCAGGCATCTGGATGAAAGGTGCAGGATGAAGCACGAACGAGGGGAGACCGCTTTCCGCCGCCTGGGGTTGATTCACCCCTGAGGCGGTATTCCCAGCCGGCCCCGCGCCCCAGCAGAAGCCGGCGGCGAGAATCACTGTAGTGATGACAGAAACAGCGCCACAACGTCGCATAGCCTTTCTCCTTTTCTCGCCGTCGATAGCGTGGAGCAGGGGCGCACGGCCGTGCGCCCCTACGAGACCTACCAGTAAAACTTCAACGAAAACTGCATGGCCCGTGGGTCGGTTTGTGTATTGGTGATCTTGCCAAACTGGCAACCCACTGTGTGAACAGCGTCCGTGCTGCCATCAGAGTACGGCGGCAAACACCAGTTGTTACTCGGAACCCCCAGGCTTTGGTGGTTCAGAGCGTTGAACACGTCCCACCGGAAAGCGAGGTACCTGGACTCAGTCAAATGGAAATCTTTGCCCAAGGACATGTCGGCGTTCCAGTAGCCGGGGATCCGTCCGGACGGTGGCCGCAGCCCGGCCGTCCCGAACTGCCAAAACGCGTCGATGGAGTTGTAATCGACGGCGTTCCCTTCGGTGTCCACGCCCCAGGTTGCCTCATAGAGCAGGTTCGGATCGGTCCCCCACGGGGGCGCGAAGGCGTTGGCGTTATACCACCCGTTTTCCTTTTGCGCGCGGGTCTTGCCGCTCCGTCCGGCCGATAGGTTGCCGATAAGGTCAGGTGTGCCGGCCCCCCAAGAGCCCCACAGCCGATTCCGGGCGGTGGAGGTGAAGTACATGGGCACGCCACTCTGGAAGTTCCAATTCTGCGTCAATTTCCATCCGCCCAGGATGAGGTTTGCGCCCCTGCCTTGGCTGAAGAAGTGTTTCCCTTTACCGAACGGCAGTTCGTAGGTCGAGGCAACATTGAGGACGTGCGGCGTGTCATCCGGCGAAAGGGCATCGTACGCTGCGCGGTTGTCAGGGTCGACGGCCCAGACGTGGCCGTTATGATCCGCCGTCCCCCCGCCGGCGGCCCCGGGGATATAGGCGATCCGCCCGACACCCCGATTGCTGCTGGTGCTGGGGCCAAAAGTGTTGGCCACCAGCGCCCCCAAGCCCTCGCTGACCATATTCTTGGAGTAGGTATACGAAACGATGTAGTTCAACCCCTGCGAGTAATGCTTCTCCAGGCGGAACTGGAGGGAGTGGTAGCGATTGTAACCGTCCGGTGAGAGAAGATTTTGCACCGAATACCATTGGGGATAAGGGGGCAAGCCGTACCACCCCGAGCACGTATTCCCGTCGGGCCCGCAGTCCCACATGTTGGCCATGGAGGAACCTAACGGGTAAATATTGTCGTTGATGTGATCGCGAACCCTCTGCTGCGTCTTGGTGGGAATATAGTCGAGATTCCGGATTTCCTCTCCTAATAGATGCAACCCATGGCTCCCCACGTATCCTAGACTGAACATCATGTTCCCAGGTAGTTCGCGTTGTACGAACAGACTCCATTGCTGGACGTCGGGGTCGTGGGCGGCTTTTTGGAAGCCGAAGATGCCGGTGGCATCACCGACAAACTGGTAGTTCTGTTGGCGATAGGAGGCGAGGTTCGGCAGGGTGATCGTGGGCGCGCCCTGGCTGAGGATGAAGGAGGGCGAGTAAGGCGTATCATAGTTGATGGGACTCTGCGCGGAGACCGATTCGCCGGGTGTGCTAAAGGCGCCGTTCCCCTGGCCAAAGAGGGCGGAGAGGCTGTTGCTGTAGACAATCCCGAAGCCACCGCGGATCACCGTTTTCTTGCTACCACCCGGCGACCAGGCAAAGCCGATGCGCGGACCGAAGCTGCTCTTGTTGGCGGGGAAAAGATTCCGGCCGGGGTGGCCGGGTGTTCCCATGTACACGATTTTCCCCTTGAAGGGGACGTCCGGGTTCATGGCCCCCAAATCGTAATTCGCCAGCATGTTGTGGCGCTCGCGAATCCATCCGAAAATGTCATAGCGCAGCCCCAGGCTCAGGGTGAAGCTCGGCTTGAGCCGGAAATCGTCCTGCGCGTAAAAACCGTAGTTGTCATTGGTCTGCCAGGGAGCATATTGAACGCCCGTGCTCGCCCCGCCTTGCGTCACCGCTCCCAGGAGGAACGTGGCGAGACCATCTCCTCCCTGCCATGTGTAGGGGTCGTTGGTGAGGCTGGAGTCAAACCCCATCGAATAGGGAACTCCGGTGATGCTCCAGAGATTGTTGCGTTGGAACATCATGCCAAACTTGAGCGTGTGCTTGCCGACGACTTTGGTGAGGTTGTCGTTGAGCGTGTAAGCCTGCTGCCCCATGGTGGCGCCCATCTGCAAAGGATCGGGGCCGAATTCAGTGGATACATAGTTCAAGGGCTGCTCGAAGGAGATCGTCGGCACGGGGGCGAAGGGCGGAGTTAACAGGAAGTTTAGCCCTTGCACGCGCTGGATGATCTGTTGCGTTTGCGTGACACCTTCTGGGTTCTCCTTTGTGACCATGTTCTGTCGTCCGAACGAGAACCGCAGTTCGTTCACCGTAGTCGGAGTGAGGGCGGACGTGAGGCCGATATTCGCCAGTTGGTTACGAGTGTTATAGGGGCTGGCCCCGGCAATGCCTGTACCGACCTGGGCGGTAGGACCGTTCCACGGGTACTTGAAATTGGTGTAGTAACTGGGGTTAAACAGCCACGCTACGAAGAGCTTATGTTTGTCGTTAACCGTGTGGTCGATCTTTAGGGAAATATTGTGAGTGGTCATGCTGCTGCCCACATCACCGAGATAGTTATTGCAGAGGTTTCCGCAGCCACCCTCTCCCTGCTGGAGAGGATCCAAATAGTTCGGATTGGGGAAGCTATTCACATAGAATTTGGCCAGAGGATCTATGCGGTCCGAGGGTATCACCGGGGTGGCAAACGGGGTGCGGTAGAAGTACCCGTTTTCATCCGGTCCGGTGGTGGTGAAGGGGTCATACAAGCAATTCGTAACGCCCGGGTAGTCCGGACCACAGTTGGCGGCAAACCTTGGATCACCCGTGAAATCGCCGGTTCGTTCCGCCGCTATGGGCACCGTCAGAAGCTGGTTCTTCCTTTCGTGGAGCAAGGAGATGTCCCAGGAAGCGAAAAAGAAAGTGCGGTTTTTGCCGTTATAGATGCCGGGCAGGGTGACGGGGCCGCCCAGCGTCCCGCCGAAATCGTTCCAGTTGATGGCGGGCTGAAGGTAGGGCTTGCCCTGGGCATCGCGCTGGGCAAAGGGGTTGGTGGCATTGAAATAGGAGTTGCGGTTGTATTCGTAAATGTCGCCGTGCAGCTTGTTCGTCCCCGATTTCAAGACCACGTTGACAACTGCCCCGCTGGTGCTGCCGTATTCGGCCGCCAATCCGTTGTCAACAAAATTGAACTCCCCTATCGCGTCGGGCGAGGGATTGACGACGACTGCTTGTGCACCTACCGTTCCGTTGGTCACGCCTTCCAGGTACCAAGCGTTGGCGCCCGCCTGGCCTCCGTTGGCGCTGATGGCAGACCCGGTCAAATGCAGTGGGTCAGGGAATCCCCCGAACTCGCTGTTGAATCCGAAGGTGGCCCCGGAAGGTCCGGCGGACTGAATCACTCCCGGAATGAGCTGCACGAGGGTCTGGATATCGCGGCCCGGCAACGGCATGTTGTCGATGTAGTTTCTGTCCAGGGCGGTAGTGAAGTTTGAGGGGGTGGTCTCCACTAGCGGCGCCTCCGCTTTCACCTCTACATGCTGTGACGTACTACCCACTTGCATGCGCCCGTCAGCAGTGGCCGTGGCCCCGGCCGCCACCAGCACACCCGTGATCTCCAGCGGAGAGAACCCCGCGAGTTCGAAACGGACCGTATAGGTACCGGGCACGAGTTCTAGCGCTAGGTAAAAGCCCACGGTGTTGGTGGTCAGCTTGGTTTGAACCCCGGTGTTGGCATTCGTGACCAGCACGACCACGCCTGGAACGACCGCGCCTTGCGGGTCGGTTACTGTACCTTGTATTTGCCCGCGGTCCAACGAAGCGAAAACCTGGGTGGAGAAGAGCAGAATGGCCGAGAGGACAGGGACAGACACATAAACTCTGAGGTGCGGATGGATCAGCATGATACCCTCCTTGCAAAAGCTTCTTGACCCCGCCGACCGGAGCTTGCCGCCTTGCTGGACATCCGTTGGGGGTGGCTCAGTAGGTCGTTATCGAGTTCATGAAGCGTTTCATTTGGGCGCAGATTAGGGCACGTCCTGCCCAAATGTCAAGTGATTTGTGGGAGCCCTAATTCGTCGGCAATGTATAGCCACGCCACGGGCACCCTGAGGCGTAGCAGCCGCCGAAGCCTGCGCCCGTCGGATGTTTCCCGATGGAGCGTAGGGGTGCACGGCCGTCCGCCTTTGTAAACCATACTCAGCCGGTCCTGCCGGCAGGCTAGGATCGCCGGTAACCGACCCGGGAAGGCTAGGCGTCTGGGACCAGGGAAGCGTTCCCCAGCACAGGTGCCTCCCGCATCAGAAGCCGTGTCGTCCCCCTTTTCATCAAGGTCATGGGGAGAATGACTTCGGGGAACCGTTTGCCGGGAGAGCGCAGCTTCTCGATGGCCATGCGCGCGAGTTGCCGGCCTACCGCCACCTTATCAACGCGCGCGGTGGTGAGCGCCGGCACCTTGAATTGTGCCTGGTCCTCGTCGTGGTAACCGACCACGCTGACGTCGCGCGGCACATCGAGGCCGCGCTTCACCAGTGCGTCCCAGGCGCCATAGGCGATGTCATCGTATCCCGTAAAAACCGCCGTGACCGGATAGCCGTTGTCCAGAATCATTTCCATGCAGGCATAGCCGTTGGCGTAGAGATTATCGGACAGGCCGACGGTCTGCCCTCGCGGCTCCAGGCCCGCGTCGCGCATGGCCTGCGAGTACCCTTCGAAGCGAGCTCGGTACCAGGAATACGAAGTGTCGCCGATATACCAAACATCGCGGTGTCCAAGTTCCAGTAGGTACTTCGTGCACTCGTATGACCCTGCGAAGTCATCCCATCCCACCTGATCCACGGGCGGGCGCGGCGCGTCGCTGGTGTAAGTGTTCTTCATGAGGACGTACGGAACGCCGAGTTCTTCCAGCGCGGTGGTGAAGTTCTCGTAGTTCATGCCAGCCAGAATCAGGCAGTCGGCGACCCCGTGGCTTTCGAGCACCTTGGGCAACTGCAATTCCGAAGGTTTGGTGTCACGAGAGTAGTTATAACTGGTGAAAAGCACAAAGTAGCCGGACTCGGCGCAATACTCCTCCACGCTGTGGAGCACACCCACATGGAACGGGTGCAGCAGGGGCCGGTTACTCTGGATGAAAGAAATGACGGAGTTGGAACTTTGTGCAAAGCTGCGCGCGCGTGCGTTGGGCCGGTAATTTAATTCCTTGATTGCTTGCTCGACCCGCTCGCGGAGTTTTGGATCAACCCCCGGCTGGTCGTTGATAACGCGCGACACGGTTCCAATGGCGACTCGCGCGCGCTTTGCGACCTCCCTGATAGTGACCGTCATCAGATCTGATCCTTCCGGCGCCGTTGCCTCCTGACGCCACATCGCATGAACCGCTACATGGCGCACTTTAAAACTCCGCTGGTGGAAAGTCAACCTGTTATGAGCGACAGACCGAGGCGGGGGTGAAAACCTACGAGAATGCGCTCAGAATGCATCAAAGAAATGGATGCCCGGCGGGATAGGGGCATATTGCAAACCACATTGACATCCGCCCGGTATGCTGCTATCGTCGCCAAGCTTGGCATGAAACGCTTCATGAATCGTCGAATCAAACCGATAGGCTGGGAGTGGAACCGATGCTCGCAGTGACCAAGGTGGCCGATTACCAGAACCTCTGCGGCGAGTGCCCGCAATGGAACGCGGAAGACGGGGCGGTCGAATGGATTGACAGTGTAGGAGGGAAGCTCTTTCGGCTCGCGTGGGCCACGCAGCAGCATTCGCTTATGAAGCAAGATCTCTCCGTCAACGGGTTCCGCCGCAATCGCCGGGGCGGGTTCCTGATCACCAACAACCAGGGATTCTGGTCGTGGGATGGCGGGGAGAAACTAATTCTGATCGCCAACCAAGTGGATGGCCGGGAATGTCAGTTGAACGATTGTGCTGCGGACCCGCGAGGGCGTTTGCTGGCGGGGTCGTGGTTCTACAATCCTGCCGCTGAGTACAAGCTTGGAGCCCTGATGTGCATGGACACCAGCGGCAAAGTCACCGTTCTCGACGAGGGATTCCACCTTGCTAATGGCCTGGGTTTCGACGCCTCGGGTAACACTCTGTATTTCACTGACTCGGCGGTACGGCGAATTTACGCCTACGATTACGATCTTGGCACCGGAACAGCGCGGAACCGGCGCGAGTTCGTGCGAGTACCCGGTGACGAGGGCTTGCCCGACGGCTTGGCGGTGGATCGCGAAGGTTTCGTATGGTCCGCTCAATGGTACGGAGGCTGCATCGTTCGTTACGACCCGGATGGCAAAGTGGAGCGTCGCGTCGCGATTCCTGCCAAACAGCCCTCGGCGCTCTGCTTTGGAGGCCCGGACCTCACGGAGATCTTCGTGACGTCGGCCGGCCAGTCCGAGCCGATGCCGATCATGCCGCCGGGCTACGACGCGCAGACGGGTTACTTTGGCGGGGCCTTGTTCCACCTTAACCTCGGAATCGCGGGCCAATCGCCGCTGGTGGCCGATATCGTTGTCTGAATTGCCTGACGCTATGACCCAAATGATGTCCCATCGCGAACTGCAAGACCTGGCGGCCAAGGCCGCGGACCTGCTCTTGAGCTACCCCTGGAAAGTGTGGTTCTGGGGGGACTCGATCGGGTTGGAGGGTTTGCTGGACGCCACGGAGTTGACCGGCAACGAGCGCTACTCAGGATTTGTCCACGGACTCTTTAAGGCCTGGATCGCGCGGGAGCAGTTCCGCAGCCAGTTCGATTACACGGCGCCGGGAGTGGCCCTACTGCGCGTTTTTGATGAGACCGGCGACGAGGCGCTTCTGGATGCGGCCAAGCGGCATGCCGTCTACATGGCGAGTTTCCGCAAGACGGAAGCGGGAGCCGCGATTCGTTACGAAGACGCGGCTTTCGAGTTGCCGCCGGAACTTCCTCCCGACCATCCCGACTACGAGATTTGGCTCGCATCGAGCGAGCGGGCCCGGAACGGCGGGCCCTGTGTATTCGTCGATTCGGTGCACTTTGATGCTCCTTTCTTCGCAGCGCTCTACCGCGTCACGGGAGAGGACCAATACCGCCAACTTGCCGTGCAGAACGCGTTGTCGGAGATTGAACTCCTGTACGACCCTCGCGATGAACTCTTCCATCATTTCTGGATTGAGCAGACTGGCACGCGCAACGGTATTGCCTGGGGGCGCGGTAACGGCTGGGGTTTGCTAGGGCTGGCGGACACCGTCGAGCAACTGCCCGCGCAGGATGCGGGCGCAAGCAAGATCCAGGAGGTTTTCACGAACGTGCTGGCGCGCGTCGCGGCGCTGCAGGACGCCGCTGGCGGCTGGCATACAGTCCTCAACGACCCGACCTCTTATATTGAGACTTCGATCGCGCCCTTCATGGTTGTGGCGATGTCGCGGGCGATTTTGCACTCCTGGGTCGACGTGCAGGACTACTTGCCGGTGGTGGAATCGGCCATGCTGTTCACGCTCGCACACGTCCGTCCCCACGGACTCCTGGATGGAGTATCCTACGAGACGTTTCCGAGCACGCGGGTTGAGCACTACCGTCGCATGCCACGCGGGGGAGTGGTGCCTTGGGGACAGGGCCCGCTGTTAGCCGCTCTGTGGTGGTACACGCAGTTGAAACGCGGCATCCGGCCCGACGTCCGGCGGCCGGAAGGAGGAGCCACCGCATGCGCCTCGACAACAAAGTAGCCCTCATCACCGGGTCTGCCGTGGGAATCGGCGCCGCCATCGCGGAGCGGTTCTTGGAAGCCGGGGCCGCCGTCGCGGTGTTCGATATCAATGCGGAGGGAGCCTCTCAGATGGCCCGCCGCCTTAGCGTGAAGGGGCGCGCGCTTTCCATCGCCGGTGATGTCGCGAAGGAAGAAGATGTGTGCGCGGCACTCGCCCGCACCATCGCAGAGTTTGGTGTGCTCGATATCCTGGTAAACAACGCTGGCATCGTCCTCGAAGCTCCGGTCGGAAATCTCACCAGCGAGGTTTGGGACCGCCAGCTTGCCGTCGACCTGAAGGGGGTTTTCCTCTTCTCGAAACACGCGTTTCCCCACCTGCGCGGGCGTGGCGGCGCGATTGTGAACGTTTCCTCCGTGCACGCTTTAGTTTCTTACGAGGGCCACGCCGCGTACGATGCTGCAAAGGCGGGGTTGCTGGGTTTGACGCGCACCCTGGCACTGGAATACGGACGTGAGGGGATTCGCGTGAACGCCATCTGCCCGGGCTACGTGAGTACCCCGATGACGGATGAGTGGCTGGCGGCCCAACCGGATCCCGCCGCCACGCTGAAGCAGGTGCTGGGTTTTCATCCGTTGGGCCGTATCGGGACGCCGCGTGATATCGCCGAGGCCGCGCTTTTCCTGGCTTCGGACGCTGCCTCGTTCATCTCCGGGACCAGCCTCGTGGTGGATGGCGCCATGACCATCGCGGGCCGTTAAGCGAGCCGAACCATGCCGTTTACCCGCCGCCGGGCGGCCGATGCCGCGTTGCTGGTACTGGTCAACGCCTTATGGGCCGGCCAGTACCCTGCTTACAAAACCGCCACTCGTCTGGCGGGCCCCGTGACCGTCAGTGTTTGGACTTTCCTGATTGCTTCCCTGGTTCTTCTCCCGTTTTTGCTGAAGGAGCACGCCGTCCGCGAGCGCAGGACCTCGCCGCGCGACTGGAAAGGCTATGTTCTTCTGGCTCTCTTTGGCCTGCTGCCCGGTTCCGCCGTCCTCGCCTGGGGAACGAAGCTTTCCACCGCCTCGAACGCGGCTTTGCTCTACCTGACGTTGCCGGTGATCACCGCCGTGCTGGCGGTTGCGATGCTCGGCGAGAAGATGACGCTGGTACGCTGGGGAAGTCTAGGCCTCGCCCTGCTGGGCGTCCTGACTGTTTCCGGGCCTGACTGGCGCGGGGCCAGCCTTGCCAGTATGCAGTTTGCAGGCGGTAACCTCGTCATCCTGGCCGCCTGCGCGGGCAGTGCTTTCTACAACGTCTATTGCAAGAGTTTGCTCCGCCACTTTACGCCCCTGGAAGTGCTGGTGTTCGGTTACTTCACGGCTGCGCTCCTGAGTGTGCCCCTGGCTCTGTGGATGGAACCCACGGCGCTGGCCGCGATCAAGTCCTATACCGCCCCGGTTTGGGTGTCACTTGTGGTGCTCAGCGTTTTCAGTTGGGGCTTGGCCATGGTGTTGTGGATGCATCTGCTGCGCCGGCTCGATGTGAGTCAAGCATCCGTTTCGATTTACCTTCTGCCGTTGTTCGGAGTTCTGTTCTCCACGCTGCTGCTCAAGGAAAAGGTCACGCCAGGCATGATCGCCGGAGGCGCCCTCACGCTGGCTGCGACCATCCTCATTACGTCCGCCGAAAAGACGAGCGCATAGCGGTGGTGTGCCGACTGATTTGGACAATCGCGCAAGTTGATCCTGCGAGGGGGAAAGATCATGAAAATCCGGAAGGTTGAGTGTCTGCAATTGCGCGCGCCGCAAGCCAATGCGGCCGATTGCGACGGTGCGGTGGATACGGCGATCATCCGCGTGACGGCGGACAATGGCGTCTGCGGCATTGGCGAAACTGACGCTCCACCTAACGCCATCGCGGCGTTGCTCGCGACTCCGAGTGCGCACATCTGGAGCATGAGCATTCGCGACCTCTTGCTGGGCGAAAATCCCCTGGAGGTCGAACGGCTGTGGGACAAAGTCTACGAAGGCACCATCTATCACGCGCGCCGCGGTCTGGGCATCATGCTGATGTCGGCTATCGATAATGCGCTGCATGATCTGAGGGGGAAGATTCTGGGCAGGCCTGCTTACCAACTGGTCGGCGGGGCCACTCGCGTGAAGATCACGCCTTACGCCACGCTTTTCCCCAGCATGCCCCAGGGCCGCGGCTGGTCAGAGATGCGCCAGGCCTGCATCGTACTGATGAACAAGGCCCTGGAATACGGGTTCCGAGCGATGAAAATGGAGATGCTGTTCTATGACCTCGTGGACGACCGCCAACTCGTGGCTTTCATTCATGAGTGCCGTAGAATTGTGGGCGACGGCCCGGACTTCATGATCGACGTTGGTTATCGCTGGAAGAACGCCAACGACGCGCTCTGGGTGCTGCGCCGGATTGAAGACGACAAGCTTTTCTTCGTCGAAACACCGCTGCACACGGACGACCTGGATGGGTTGGCGCGCCTAGCGGATGCGACGACCACGCCGGTTGCGGTGGGAGAGTTTTTGCAGACTCGCCACGAATTTCGCGAGCTGATGGACCGTGGCCATTGTGACGTGATCCAGCCTGACCTGGGGCGTGTCGGTGGCCTGACGGAGGCGCTGCGTTGCGCACGCCTGGCTGCCGACCGTGGCCTCTATTGCGTCCCCCATGCCTGGAAGACCGGTCTCACGGTCGCCGTCACCCGGCATTTTGCGGCGGCCGCTCCAGCATGTCCCTACGCGGAATTCTTCCATCAGGATTTCTTTCCCTCCTTCTTGCGTTCCAGACTGGCGGTGCCGGAAGTGGAGTTGCACGATGGCCAATGGAGTTTGCCCGAACGTCCGGGGTTGGGCGTGGAACTCAACGTGGAGACCGTTGAGCAAGCGCTGGCTGCTCCGGTGATCAGCGTCGAATGACCGCAATTCCACGGAGTGGCCCCGTGTCACTCACGTCGGGGTGTTGCGCTGCTCGCCTGTTGGTCATTGACCCGGTTCGGAACGAGACACCTCGAGCGTTTTCGGTGGGCTTGTTGACAGGCTGACGTTGTACACCACGGTTCTTTCTTAAACGAAGAGCCATTCAGCGGCATCGGAACCGTAAACACTTGAACCGAAAACGCTCAAGCGATCACGCTCAGCAAGGGGTATGGTTCCTCCGTGCCGAGACTGCATAGTCCGTTGGTTCTAAAAGGGCGCGTTGTGGTCGTCAAGGTCCGCGCCAGCCGGAGGAGTCACGTCAGGGTGTTGCGAGAGTTGTACGCGTCCTGACCAAGAGCTGTGGGGACCTGCGCGCCACCCACACAAATTCGAGTTAAATACTTTATTTTTCAACAACATCGTTGGATAGCGAGCAGATAAGTGCTTTATTTTCATCAACATCGTTGGACTTGTCAAAATGTCGTTTTTAAGTGGTTTGTTATCATACACATCGTTGGACTATCCTGCATTTTCATCGGATGTGCATTTTCCACAGCGGTTGCTAACTCGTTTTATTTCAGTTAGATACGTTTTTGAGTGCGTTACCTCTAAGATAGCTAACTGCCTTTTTTTTCTATAACATCGTTGGAAGAACGGTCCTCGCGCGAGGCTTCCTGCTGGCCTCTGAGAGGGTTCAACCACACTCGATCTCGCTGTCATCGCCACCCAATCTCCTCTGCGTTGCCTCATGTGACTGGCCAATCTGCACCGCAAATACTTCATATAACGCTTACCATAAAGCAGCATAAATGTCAATGGGATGCGCGAGTGGCGCAGTCGTGTCGTTTGGCGCGGCTGCCGATTCCTACCCACGTTGTTCCCGCGGCGAACCCCGTTGCCGGAAACGGGGCCCCCGCCTGCGCGGGGGTCACGGACGCACAGGCGAAGCGCGAAGGAGCAGACCCCTCTCGATCAGCGAACCGCAGGGCCGCGCCCTTCGCCATCCGGCTGATTTGCGAATGTCCCCAATGACGTTGTGGCCATGTTAAGAACCGCGTAGGTCACCTTCGCTTCCTCTCCGTTATCTTGCTCCCTTGGGGTGCAATCTCGCCCACCTTCCTCACTCCCAGCCCCGCAATCCGCCCTTCCTCCCCAACTCTGCCCAATCCCTACAGGCACATTGCGGAAGCGCTCGGCGGCTATTGACAAAGTGGGGGGCGAGGCCATATTGTAGTCGCCGCGATGCACACGTGTGCATTGCGGCGAACGGCGGCTCGGTTGGTCATGCGATGACCCGCCAGACCGGCAGCAACGCGCCGTTGCAGGAGGCCGGGCGTTTGGAGCTGTTCGCTGCAACTGATTGCTCCCATTGTTGTTATCTGTGAATCGATGGGCAAGGGGTGGGATTTCCATTTATGGTGGGGGTCAAGAAACTCGTGGGATCTGTGGGCATGCTCGCTGGCGGCCGGAAAGCCTCAATCAAGGACATCGCGCGCCTGGCTCGCGTTTCGCATCCGACCGTTTCGCGCGCCTTGCGCGGCAGCCCCAAGGTGAGGCCGGAGACGGCGGCGCGAATCCGAAAAATCGCCGAGGAGGCCGGATACCGTCCGAGTGCCGCCGCTCGCAGCCTGGTGATGGGCCGCAGCCTGACCGTCGGGGTCGTGGTAACGAACATCGCGGACCCCTTTGTGGCGGGCGTGGTGAGTGGCATTGAGGACTTGGCGGAACAACACGGTTACTCGGTCTTTCTCGCGGATTCGAACTCAGACCCCGAGCGTGAGGTGCGTGTGGTGCGCTCGTTCGAAGAGCGCAGGGTGGACGGGATCATCGTAACTTCTTCCCGTGTAGGCGCCCTGTATGTTCCCGTCATGGAGCAGATGCACGTGCCGGTGGTGCTCTTGAACAACCAGCATCCCAGCGAGTTTGCAAATTCCGTGGTGATCGACAACGTCGAAGCGAGCTTTGCGGCGACCCGGCACCTGACTCAACTGGGACACCGGCGCATCGCCTATATCGGCGACCGCTTCGGGCATCAGTCGGACACGGACCGTCTCGCGGGATACCGCCGGGCCGTGGAACAGAGCGGGACCGAGTTCGCCGCGGAGCTGGTGGTACACGGTGATGGCAAGCCGGAAGGCGGAGAGCAGGCGATGTCGCAACTTCTGGAGTTGCCGAATCCGCCTACAGCTGTGTTTTGCTACAACGACATGTCAGCGCTCGGCGCCCTCCGGCAGATCCGTGCGCGCGGGTTGCGGATTCCGCAGGATGTCTCCGTTGTGGGTTTCGATGATCTTTTCTTTGATGTGTATCTTGATCCGCCCCTGACTACGGTGCGCCAACCGATGCGACAGATGGGGCATATGGCCATGGAGACTTTGTTGCAGATTCTCGGCGGCGAACAACACACCCACAATGTGAAGGTTCCGGGCGAACTGATCATTAGAGGTTCGACAGCCATCCGAAAGGGGAATTGATGCAAAAGGAATTACTGGTAACTCCAGGCCGGTTCGCGGGGCGCGTCGAGGACTTCGGTTACGAGTACCTTGCCTTTCAGACCCTGAAGCTGGGCCCCCGCGCACAGCACCGGGAGGAAACCGCCGATCGGGAACTGGCGATTGTGGTGTTCGGCGGGCGTTGCTCGGTGGAATCCTCGAAAGGCGAGTGGCGCGACTTCGGGGGGCGCGCGCACGTTTTTGATGGCAAGCCATACACGCTCTACCTACCTCGCCAAACCAGTTTTCGCATCTCGACGGAGCGGGGCTGCGACTTTGGTTTGTGTTACGCAAAAGCGGAAGAGGATCACGCTGCGAAGCTGGTGACACCGGAAGACGTGACGGTGGAGATCCGGGGCGGCGGGAACGCCACGCGGCAGATTAACAATATGATCCGGCCGGAGTTCTCCGCGCACCGGCTGCTGGTGGTGGAGGTGTACACGCCCTCCGGCAACTGGTCCAGCTATCCTCCGCATAAGCATGATGTGCACAATCCGCCGCACGAAGTTGACCTCGAAGAAATCTACTACTACCGCATCCGCCGCCCGGAGGGCTACGCCATCCAGAAGGTCTACACGCGGGACCGGCGGATCGATGCGACCCTGACCGTACGGGACGGGGAACTGGTGTTGGTGCCGGAGGGCTATCACCCGGTCGTCGCCGCGCATGGTTACGATGTTTATTACCTGAATGCCCTGGCGGGATCGGCGCGGTCCATGGCGGCGGCGGACGACCCTGACTACGCCTGGGTACGCACGGAGTGGCGCGACAAGGACCCGCGCCTGCCGTTGGTATAAACAGGAGGCAATCCGGTGGAAGTCGCAATTCTCGGTCGCATTGGTTACGACCTCTATTCTGAAGAGCCGCATGTGCCGCTGCCGCAGGTGCGCAGGTTCTCGCGCTACCTGGGCGGAAGCAGCGCCAACATGGCCGTGGGGCTCGCGCGGCTCGGCGCGAGCGTCGGAATCGTCAGTTGCCTTGGCGATGACAGCATCAGCGAATTCCTGGTCCAGTTTCTCCAGTCGCAGAAGGTTGACACGAGCCACGTGCGAAGGATGCCGGGCTACCTGCCGTCCTTGTGTCTGACGGAGGTCTCGCCGCCCGACCGTTTCCCCCAGGTCTTCTACCGGCATGAGCCCGCCGACACGCTGCTGCGGGTCACGGAGGACGACCTCGGCTACATCGCGGCGCGGGGCATGTTCATTACAAACGGCACCTCGCTGTGCGCTTCGCCCTCGCGCGAATCCACCTACACAGCACTCGAGCGCGCGAAGCAGGCCGGATGCCGCGTGGTCTTCGACGTGGACTACCGCGATATGTCGTGGCCGAACGCCGCGGCTGCCGGACTGGCGGTCCGGTTGGCCTTGCCGTTCATCGATGTGTTGATCGGGAACCAGTTGGAGCTGCAATTGGTCGCGGCAGAAGATGACTTGGAGCGCGCGACGCACAAGCTGCGCGAGCGTGTTCCCCTACTCGTGAGCAAGCTGGGCGAGCAGGGCACGCGCGTGTGGCAAAACGGTGAATCGGTGTTTCAGCCGCCGTACTCGGTGGACGTGGTTTCGACCATCGGGGCGGGCGACGGATTTGCTTCCGGGTTTTTGTACGGATTGCTGAAGGGCAAGCCGCTGGTTGAATGCCTGCATTATGGAAACGCCTCGGCAGCAATTGTCGTAAGCCGGTTGAGTTGCTCGGAGGCAATGCCGACCCTGACTGAAGTGGAAGAGATGATCCGCAGCCAACGGAGACAGCCGGCGCGGGCGTGACGTTTGTCGCGCGCGAAATAGCGATGATCAACATGTTTCAGAGTGCCGAGTTCCTTTCGGACGCCCTGCTGGCCCGCCTTACGGCGACGCGGGTGAGCGATCCGGACTTCTCCTGGCGCGCCGCCCAGGCACGCGTCCGGCGAACCCACTTGGCGCCGGATGGAAAGCTGAATCTTCTGGCCGCCGATCACCCGGCTCGCAACGTGACCCGGGTCGGCGACGACGCCCTCGCCATGGCGGACCGCCGCGACTACCTGGCCCGCATTCTGCGAGTGCTTTCGAGCGCCCGGGTGGATGGCGTCATGGCCACCATGGATGTGCTGGAAGACCTGCTGTCGATCGATGGTTTCCTGCGAGCCTCCGGCGCGGTGGCTCTCCTGGATGAAAAGGTCCTGATTGCGAGTCTGAACCGTGGGGGACTGGCCGGCTCAAGCTGGGAACTTGATGACCCTTTGACGGGCGCTACGCCCGAGGCCTGCCACGCCTGGCATCTTGACGGCGCGAAGATCCTGTTGCGGGTGGATGAAAAGGACCCTGCTTCGCTGAAGACGATGCTCGCGAGCGCGCGGGCTGTCAACCAATGCAATGCGCTGCACTTGCCGATGTTTTTGGAGCCGCTGCCAGTAACCAAGACCGACAAAGGATACACCGTGATCAAGACCAGCGAAGCGCTGGCACGCCTGGCGGGAGTGGCCTCGGCCCTGGGCGACAGCAGCCGGTATCTCTGGCTGAAGCTGCCTTACTGCGAGGATTACCAGAGGGTTGCCCGGTCAACGACTCTGCCTATTTTGTTGTTGGGTGGCGAGTCGGCGGGCGATCCGGCGCCCTTCCTTCGCCAACTGGAATCCGCGTTGCGGGCGGGGCCGAACGTTCGAGGGGCGCTGGTCGGCCGCAACGTCCTTTATCCCGGGGCAGAGGACCCGCTGGCGATGGCGGAGGCGGCGGGTAGGATCGTTCACGAGGGATGGCCGGCAGACCGGGCGCTCGCGTCCATGGCGCAAGTGCGAGGCGCTGGCATGGACCGGCTGAGGGTAGCGTCTAAAGGTAGCGCCGCCCGTTAGGGCGGCACTTGCTGGGCTGAAGCGCGGCGCTACGGCTGAGATCAGGTCGCTTTCGGCTGGCGGCATGGGGTTGATTTCTCCGGAGGGGGATTGCGGTGAAAATCAAGCGACTCACGATGGCCCAGGCGCTGTTGGGTTTCCTGAAGAACCAGTACGTGGAGCGGGATGGGTCACAGAACCGGTTCTTCGCGGGCGTGCTGGGGATTTTTGGGCACGGTAACGTGGCGGGGATCGGGCAGGCGTTGCAGCAGAACCTCGACCTGCCCTACATCCCTGTGCGAAATGAGCAGGCTGCCGTACACCTGGCATCGGGATACGCGAAGACCAGCAACCGGCTGCGCGCGTTTGCTTGCACGTCCTCAATTGGCCCCGGCGCGACGAATATGATAACGGGCGCGGCCCTGGCCACCATCAACCGCTTGCCGGTGCTTCTGTTGCCGGGCGACATCTTCGCGCGCCGAAACGTGGCACCCGTCCTTCAGCAGCTTGAGTCGCCGGTTACGCAGAACATTGGCGTCAACGATTGCTTCAAGCCGGTGTCGCGATATTGGGACCGCATCTACCGTCCCGAGCAGTTGATCACCGCCCTTCCCGAAGTGATGCGAGTCCTGACCTCGCCCTCGGACTGTGGCGCGGTGACGCTGGCGCTGCCGCAGGACGTGCAGGCAGAAGCTTGGGACTACCCCGAGGAATTGTTCCATAAGCGCGTGTGGCTGATCCGCCGCCCCGAGCCCGATGCCGTGAGCCTCAGCCGAGCTGTAGAGGCGATTCGCGCGAGCCGGAAGCCGTTTCTCATTGCGGGCGGCGGTGTGCTGTTCAGTGAAGCTTCGCAGGCGCTGGCGGCGTTTTGCGCTGCTACGGGAATTCCGGTGGGTGAGACCCAGGCAGGGAAGGGTTCACTTCCGTACGATCACCCCCAGTGCACGGGAGCGGTGGGCGCGACGGGAACGCTCGCGGCAAACCGTCTGGCGCATGATGCCGATCTCGTCATGGGAGTGGGCACCCGATACTCCGATTTTACTTCCGCCTCCATGACGGCTTTCCAGAATCCCCACGTGAGATTTGTAAACATCAATACGGCGGAGTTTGACGCTTACAAAGTTTCGGCGATTCCGGTAGTGGCGGATGCGCGCGTGGCGCTCGAACGCTTGACGGCGGCGCTGGCCGGCTACCGGGTGGACGACGCGTACGCGGGGCAGATCGGTAGTCTCAGGAAAGAGTGGGAGGCGGAGGTTGATCGCCTGTTCCACTTGGGGCTCCAGCCGCGGCCGGCACAGAGCGAGGTGATTGGCGCGATCTGGGAAGCCTCCGGGCCTCGCGACATTCTCCTTTCTGCGGCAGGCAGCCACCCTGGCGATCTGCACAAGCTGTGGCGTACGCGAACCCCGAACGGATACCACCTGGAATACGGTTACTCGTGCATGGGCTACGAGATCCCCGGCGCGATCGGAGCGAAACTGGCAGACCCCACGCGGGAAGTCTATGTCTTCCTCGGCGACGGCACATACCTGATGATGCCCAGCGAGATTGTGACGTGCGTCCAGGAGGGCGTGAAGATCACCATCGTGCTGGTGGATAACCACGGTTTCGCGAGCATCGGCGGGCTCAGCCAATCGCTAGGTCAACAGGGTTTTGGCACGGCGTACCGGCCGCGGTCAGCGCAGTCGGGGCAGTTGGAAGGCGATTTTATCCCCGTGGATTATGAAGCTAACGCGCGCAGCCTGGGCGCGCTTGCCATCCGCGCCAACGGCCTCGCGGAGTTCAAACAGGCGCTGGAAAAGGCGAAAAGTGCGGACCGCACCACCGTGATCGTAGTCGAAACGGAACGTGAGACGCGCGTGCCGGGCTACGAATCCTGGTGGGATGTGGCCGTGGCGGAAGTCTCGGAGATGGCCAGCGTGCGGAAGGCGCGCGAGGAGTACGTCGAGGCTCGCAAGAAGGAACGTTATCACCTGGGAACGGACGGAGACTGACATGACGGAGCGGCTGCAAAACTTCATTGACGGCACGTGGCGAAAGTCCGCTGCGCACGAAGCGCTGAAGGTCTTGAACCCGGCGTCGGCGGAAGTGCTGGCCGAGGTGCCACTTTCTCCGGCGGCTGAGGTTGATGCTGCGGCGAGAGCCGCCGCGAAGGCGTTTACGGAATGGCGCCGGCGGCCCGCCGGTGAGCGGATTCAGTACCTCTTTAAGCTCAAGATGCTCCTGGAATCGCATCTCGACACGATCGCGCGCACGATTACGCAGGAGTGCGGGAAGACCTACGCGGAGAGTGTGGGGGAAATGCGCCGCGCCATCGAGAACGTGGAGACGGCCTGCGGCATCCCCTCGCTGATGCAGGGCGTCAATAACGAAGACATCGCACCCGGCATCGACGAGTTCATGGTCCGCCAGCCATTGGGGGTGGTCGCGGCGATCACCCCGTTTAATTTTCCGGGGATGATCCCGTTCTGGTTCCTGCCTTACGCCGTGGCGACCGGCAACTGTTTTCTGCTGAAGCCGTCGGAGCGCGTGCCCATCACCTCCTCAAAGCTTTTCGAATTGCTGAACGAAGCTGGATTTCCTGCCGGCGTCGTGCAGCTTGTGAACGGCGGACGCGAGACAGTAAACGCCATTCTCGACCATCCGGGAATCCGCGGCGTCAGTTTCGTCGGTTCTACGGCCACCGCGCGCTACGTCTATAGCCGCGCCACGGCGGCGGGCAAACGCGCGCAGTGCCAGGGCGGCGCGAAAAACCCCGTGGTGGTCATGCCGGACGCGGATATGGAGATGACGGCCAGAATTTTGGCCGATTCTGCTTTCGGGTGTGCGGGGCAGCGATGTCTTGCCGCCTCTGTGGCGATCACCGTGGGAGACGCACGGGCGGAGATTTCGGCGCGTATGGCCGAGGCCGCGCGCAGTCGTAAGGTCGGCTTCGGATTGGATAGCGGCGTCGAAATGGGCCCGGTGATCTCGGCCGAGAGCAAGGCGCGAATCGAAGGACTGATTGCCAAGGGACAGCAGGAAGGGGCAAAGGTGCTCGTCGATGGACGGGGAAGGAAAGTGTCAGGTTATGACGAGGGCTATTTTGTGTTTCCCACCGTACTCGACAACGTTCCCGCGCAGGGCGAGATCGCGCGCACGGAGATTTTTGGTCCCGTGCTCAGCTTGATGCACGCTCAGAGTGTTGAGGAGGCCATCCGCCTCGTGAACGATCGCAGCTACGGCAACATGGCGTGCCTGTTCACAAGTAGCGGTGCGGCGGCGCGGCGGTTCCGGTCGGAAGTTCAGGCCGGTAACGTGGGCATCAATGTGGGCGTGGCGGCGCCCATGGCGTATTTCCCCTTCAGCGGTTGGGGAGAGAGCTTTTTCGGCGACCTGCACGCGCAGGCTGCACACGGGGTTGAGTTCTACACGCAAACCAAAGTTGTTGTGGAGCGCTGGCCGCAGGACTGGAGCCGTAAGTTCTAAGGAGCGAATCATGGGGAAACTTCGTGTGGGGAATGCCCCGTGCTCGTGGGGCACGCTGGAGTTTACGGCGGTTAAGGGTGAACAAAATGGGTATTCGCAAATGCTCGACGAACTCGCCGAAACCGGTTACACGGGTACCGAACTGGGTGACTGGGGCTACATGCCGACAAATCCCGATGTTCTGCGCGCGGAACTCGAGCGGCGAGGTCTCGTGATGCTGGGCGCTTTTGTGCCGGTGGCGCTCAAGTACGAACGGGAACACGCTGCCGGAATTGCCGTCGCGCTGAAGATCGCGCGGCTTCTGGCGGCGGTCGCGTCGAATCCGAAGCCTTTCATCATACTGGCCGACGAGAATGGCCGGGAACCGGCGCGTGCCCAGATGGCGGGACGAGTGTCCCCCGGAGCAGGGCTGAGCGAGTCGGAATGGAAGGTGTTCGCGGCGGGAGCAAACCGGCTTGCCGCGGAGGTGCTTGAGGCCACCGGACTGAGAACCGTCTTTCATCACCACTGCGCGGGCTTTGTCGAAACCCCGGAAGAGATTGGCCGGTTCCTGGAATTCACCGACCCAAAGAAGATCGGGCTGGTCCTCGATACGGGGCACTTCGAATACGGAGCGGCGCAAGCGGGGCTAAGCGTGGTGGACGCACTCGCTTGCTATGGCGACCGCATTGAGTATGTGCATTTCAAGGACTGCGATCCAAAGGTGGCGGCACGGGCACGCGTGGAAGGGTGGGACTACTTCACGGCGTTGCGCCATGGCGTCTTCTGTGAATTGGGGAAGGGAAGCGTGGATTTTCCGGCGGTGCTGCGCTGGCTCGCCGCGCGGCGCTATGACGGCTACGTTCTGGTCGAACAGGATGTGTTGCCCGGAATGGGCACCCCGAGGGAAAGTGCTCAGAGGAATAGGGATTACCTTCGCGCGATCGAACCGAACTTCAGTTAAGCAAGGATGATGATCAGAGGGTGCTGGAAACAGTCTCCCGGGGGGATGCAGAAAGGAGTCCTTGATGGCGAATCTTCGTGTAGGTGTTTTGGGTGCCGGACGAATTGGCAAGATCCACATCGAAAACCTGGCGCGCCGGATTCAAGGTGTGGAACTGGTGGCCGTAGCGGATGCCCTTCCGGAAGAGTTGGAGGCTCTTAAGGCAAAGTACGGGATCGCGGATGCATATTCGGACTGGCGAAACGTTGTTGAACACCCGGGCGTGGACGCCGTGGTGATTTGTTTGCCAACGGACGCACACTACTCCGCAATCATGGCCGCCGCTGCTGCCGGCAAGCACATCTTCTGTGAGAAGCCTGTCGATTTGTGCCTCGCCAAGATTGACGAGATAAGCGCGGAGGTTCGGAAAGCCGGAATTCAGACGATGGTGGGTTTTAACCGCCGGTTCGATCCCACTTTTCTGAAGGTGCGTGACATGGTGGCGTCCGGGAAAGTTGGGAAGCCGCACGTTGTGAAGATTACCAGTCGCGATCCCGCACCCCCGCCGGAAAACTACTTGCGAGCTTCGGGCGGTATTTTTATGGATATGACGATTCATGATTTCGACATGGCCCGATATCTCAGCGGCAGCGAGGTCGTGGAAGTGTACGCGCGGGCCACGGTGTTGGTTGACCCGGTTTTCGAGAAAGTCGGTGATTGGGATACGGCGATCGTAAGCCTGACCTTTGAGAATGGAGCTCTGGGCACAATCGATAACAGCCGTAAAGCCGTGTACGGTTACGATCAGCGGATTGAGGTCTTCGGCAGTGAAGGTATGGTGACGGTCAAGAACAACACGCCTGATAACCATGTGTTCCTCGACCGTGTGGGTACTCACGCCTCGTTGCCCTTGAACTTCTTTATGGAGCGGTACACGGAATCATACCTGAATGAAATGCAGGCCTTTGTCGATTCGCTGCGGAAGGGGCAGACGGTGCCGGTGAACGAAGCGGACGGCCGCATGGCGGTGGCGATCGCGCTGGCTGCGGCCAAGTCGGCCACGGAGCACCGGCCTGTCAAGATGAGCGAGATCCGCTGATGAGACGCGGAAATGAACGGCTGCCCCGATGTTGAGCTGTTGGGTTGTGTTGCGTCCATGCTGCCAACGTGGCCCACGACACATAATGCAGAGCAGCCTTCAAATTAGCGTCTACCGTACCCAGTTAAGTCCTCACACGGAAGATCAGAGAAGAGGTACGTAAAACAGTTGCGGTAAATAAGACGAGTGGATCACCCCAGGGGGTCTTGCTTTCTTTTCGAGTTTTGGCGTCGCTCTCGGATTGCGCCAGCTGGGTATCGAGCGGACGCGAAAGATCCGGGTCACGGCCGGACCTCTCTGCAAGGTTGGATTTCCTCTTCAGTTGTTTGCATCCTACAATCACCGCGCGCGGTGGAAAGAAGGAAGTGTACACAGAATTCGCGGTTGTGCCGTCGTCGTGTGTTGACCCTGTGCTGCGGTGCTTTGTCCCCTTTACCAGCAGTATCGTTACTGGGAGTGACGTGGTAGACTCCCACCGCCAAGGCGGAGCCGGCGCGGCCATATGCGTTTCGCGGACCGCGGCGTCTGGCCGTTTGTTGTAACAGCTCTGCAGCGGGGGCATTGGCGGACGGGTCCGGCCCGCGACAATCTGGTGACCTTGGCAGCAATCACGCGCCGCTTCCAGGCGCAGTGAAACATTACGTTCATACGCGAGTTTCGGGAGAGGGAATCCATGGGCGAAACGAAACGCAGCACATCAACCTGCTGGTCAAGCAAGCTGATCTATGCAATGTTGGTTCTTCTACTTAGTGCCACGACGGGCATCACTCAGAACAAACCCGATCCGCTCAAGAACGGTTTTGTGAATCCGCCGGAGAGTGCGCGGCCGCGGGTTTGGTGGCACTGGATGAACGGCAACATCACCAAGGAAGGCATCAAGCTTGATCTCGAGTGGATGCGCCGCGTGGGGCTGGGTGGTTTTCAGAATTTTGATGCGGCGCTGGATACGCCGAAAGTGGTTGATAAGCGCCTCGCGTACATGACTCCGGAATGGAAAGACGCGTTCAAGTACGCGACGGTCGTGGCCGATCAACTGGGTCTGGAAGAAGCAATTGCCGGCTCGCCGGGGTGGAGCGAGTCGGGCGGGCCCTGGGTGCCGGGGTCGCAGGCCATGAAGAAGTACGTCTGGAGCGAGACGCGCGTCGCGGGTGGCAAGCCGTTCACGGGTGTGCTGGCTCATCCGCCCACAAACACGGGTGCGTTCCAGAACATCGGCGTTCTCGACGACGAGTCGCAGCGCTTCAAGGCGCCCGAGTTCTACGCGGACGCCGCGGTGGTTGCTTACAAGGTCCCGGCCAGCGACCCGGCGGCGGAAGAGTTGCACCCGGCAGTCACTTCCAGCGGCGGCACGATCGACGCGGCCCTGCTGAGCGACGGCGACTTGCAAAAGACCGTCAAGCTTCCCATTCCGGCTGTGGGCCAGGCTTCCTGGATTCAATTTGAATTCGCCGCGCCCGAGACCATCCGCGCGCTCACCTTTGTGAAAAAGGACGTCAGCGAGCTCGCCGCGGTGGTGACGGGCATTGGTAATCCCGAAGGATTTCTCGAGGCCAGCGATGATGGCCAGAACTTTCGCACCGTGGTGAAGCTCCCCGAAGGTGACTCTCCCGAGCGCACGGTGTCTTTCCCTGCGGTGACGGCCAAGTACTTCCGTGTAGCGTTCAACCGGATGCCTCCTCCGCCCTTGCCACCGTGGGCCATCGGCTTGGATCCGGCGTCCTTGGGAATCAAGGTTGTAACGCCGCCGACGGACTACGAGATCGCGGAGTTGGTGCTACACGCCGGGGCGCGGGTCAACCGGTTTGAAGACAAGGCTGCTTTCACCACGGCTCCCGACCTTTACGGGTTCGCGACGCTGCCCGTCGCTACCGCCGACGCGATATCCAAGTCCGAGGTTATTGATCTGACCTCCAAGATGCATCCCGACGGCACGCTGGATTGGACGCCTCCCGCGGGCCAGTGGGTAGTCCTACGGTTTGGCTATTCGCTCCTGGGAATCACCAACCATCCCGCGACGGCCGAGGCCACCGGGTTGGAAGTAGACAAGCTGAACCGGGGTTTTGTGAAGGACTACATGGAAAAGTACCTCGTAAGCTACAGAGAAACCGTGGGTTCTGATTATATGGGCAAGCGCGGAATTCGCTATGTCATCAACGACAGTTGGGAGGCGGGTTCGCAAAACTGGACTGACGACATGCTGGCGCAGTTCAAGCAGCGGCGTGGTTACGATCCGCTGCCCTGGACGCCCGTGCTGGCGGGCCGGGTGGTAGAGAGCGCCGAGGCCAGCGACCGGTTCTTGTGGGACTTCCGCAAGACCATCGGCGACCTCATTGCCAACGAGCACTATGGTCAGCTCGAAGCCACGCTGCACGAGTGGGGCATGGGGCACTACGGCGAGTCGCACGAAGGCGGCCGAGCCTTTGTGGCCGACGGCATGGAAGTGAAGAAGTTCAACGAAATCCCCATGAGCGCCATGTGGACGCAGACGCCCGGCGTCAACAAGGAGCAGTACGGGTACAACGCCGACGATCGCGAGTCCGCCTCTGTGGCTCACATTTACGGGCAGAACATCGCGGCGGCAGAGTCGTTGACGGCGTCCGCCGCGCCTTGGGCGTGGTCACCCGCGACGCTGAAGCCCACGGCCGATCAGGAATTCCTGAACGGCATCAACCGCTTTGTGATTCACGAATCGGCCCATCAGCCGCTGGTGGGCAAGGCGCCGGGGCTGACGTTGGGGCCGTTCGGCCAGTGGTTTAACCGCAACGAGACGTGGGCGGAGCAGGCTCGTTCCTGGGTCAGCTACCTGGCGCGTTGCAGTTACTTGCTGCAACAAGGGAAGTTCGGCGCTGACCTGGTCTATTTCTACGGGGAAGACTCGAATCTGACGGCCATCTTTGACCGCAAGTCGCCCGACGTTCCCGAAGGGTACGGTTTCGATTACATCAACGCCGACGCGCTGATCCATGAATTGAAGGTTACGAACGGCCGCCTCACCACCCGCGGCGGCATGAGTTATCGCGTGCTGGGGCTCGACCCTTACAGCCAGCACATGTCGTTGCCCGTGCTGCGCGCCATCTACAAGCTGGTGCAGGCGGGAGCGGTGGTGGCCGGGCCAAAACCCACGGACGATCCCAGCCTGGCGGACGACCCGGCGGAATTCCAGAAATTGAACGAGGCGTTGTTTGGCGACGGCACGGGCATTCACCACGTGGGCAAGGGCGCCGTATACGCCGGCCAGAACCTCGCGGAGGTCTTCAAAGCTCTGCAAGTGGCGCCGGACTTCGATTACACCAAGCCCGAAAGCGACACGCGCCTCCTCTTCGTGCATCGCAAACTCGCGGACGGCGATCTCTATTTCGTGGATAACCGCAACGACCGCGAAGAGACCGTGGACGCAACGTTCCGCGTCACCGGGAAAACGCCGGAACTTTGGCGCGCGGAGACGGGACAGTCGGAGCCGGTGTCTTTCCAGATCGCCAGCGGGCGCACCACGGTGCCGCTGCACCTTGAGCCTTGGGGCACCGTGTTTGTCGTGTTCCGCCAGGCGACCAAAGCGGCCGCGCGCGCTTTGCCCGTCACGCCGGAGACCGAACTTGCCACGCTCGCAGGCCCGTGGAATCTCGCGTTCCAGCCGGATCGCGGCGCACCGGCTTCCGTTAAGCTGGACAAACTGATTTCGTGGACCGACAGCCCGGACGCTGGCGTCAAGTACTTCTCCGGCACGGGCACCTACACGCAGACGGTCCAGGCCCCGGCGGACTGGTTCAAGAAAGGCGCGCATCTGTGGATTGACCTCGGCGACGTGAAGAACCTGGCGGAAGTGACGGTGAACGGAAAGCCCTTGGGCGTCGTCTGGCACGCGCCCTACCGCGTGGATGCGACCCGCGCGCTGAAGCCGGGCGCTAACGACGTGTCGATTAAGGTCATCAACGCCTGGGTGAATCGGCTGATCGGCGATCGGCAACCGGACGCCACGGCCAAGTACACCTTTACCGCCGTGAAGCCGTATAAAGCGGATTCGCCCCTGCTGCCGTCAGGACTGCTCGGCCCCGTGCGCGTCTGCTCGGTCGCAGCCGCGCATTAGGGA
>Ga0335069_10000606_pt1 | contig 59732 bp, 96 predicted proteins | sample Lox_Sample_11_FD_206714 | JGI IMG/M metagenome (GOLD analysis project Ga0335069, IMG submission 206714) | Soil microbial communities from Loxahatchee National Wildlife Refuge, Florida, United States - Lox_Sample_1.1 | ecosystem: Environmental > Terrestrial > Soil > Wetlands | place: USA... | reverse complement strand
TAGTCGCGGACCTCGCTGTCGGTGTACTGGAACCAGCGGGCGGGCATGCGTCAGGAACCCCCTTCGGGGCGTGCTCGAGTGGTGGGGATGCGTTGCGGGAGAAGGGGTTACGCCTGGATCTGCTCCACGACGGTGAACATGACCGCGAACCAGGTGAGGGCTTCGTTGCCTTCCAAGAACTCGGTTTCGCCGACCCGCCAGCGGATCTGGCCCGTGCCCTGCCGCACCTCGAAGATCGTCTGCGGGGTCTGGCCGATCCGGGCGTCGGACCGCAACCGGGTGAGCACCGCCTCCAGCAGGGCGTCCAGGTCGTCCATCGCGTCGGCGCCGGTGCCGTCGAAGAAGTGGCACACCTGCAGGTGCACCTCGTGGGGGACCAGCTTGATCCCCGCGAACGCGGTGATGACCCCGGCGTTCGCGGCCGGCCCCGACGCCCGCTCGTCCTGCCCGGACGGCATGTAGATCACCGCGAACGACTGCGCCGGAGTGGCGGTGCCCTGCGCGACCAGCTGGTCCTGCTTCTCCAGGGCCGTCCGCACCTGGGCGAGACCGGGCACGGGCGGGCTGTTGAAGAACTGGGCGACGGCGTATCGGACGGTGTTGCGGCTCACCGGACCCGCCGGAACGGCAGCAGCAGGTCCTCGGCGATGTAGAACTCCTCCGAGTCGACACCGCCCGGCTGGGCGCTCTGCACCCGGGACCGGTACTGGCCCGCAGCGGGCGCGACGATCGCGGCCGCCCCGCGGGTCTTGATCAGGGCGGTGGTGATGAGGATCGCCGCCTGCTTGACCGCGGGCGGAAGCCCGGACACCGACACCCCGGTCTGGTTGTGCGGGAACCGCAACGGCGCCGTCAACGGCAGCGTGGCCGACCCCGCCACGTAGCTGGACGCGACGGTCACGGACTCCGACTGGCCGCCGTCGTATATCCCCAACGGGGTGATCCCGGCGAGCACGCCGGTGGCGTCCGTCACGGTGATCGAGGTGGCGCCAGCGGCGGCGGTCGCGGCCAGGGTGGTGACGGGCCAGCCGGACACGACGGTCCACTGGCACCAGGCCCGGGTCCCGGGGCGGGGCATCCCGAACTGCAGTGGCCCCGCAGACGAGCTGTACCCGCCGGTGAGCGGCACGTGGAACATGGACGTCTCCACCGCGACCGCGGAGAAGTCCGACAGGGCGATCAGGTCGTTCGGGGTGGACCCGTACGAGAACGCGGTGACTTCGATGATCGGGGTCTGCCGCGGGTGGACGTGGATGAACCCGTCCCGGTCCACCCACTGGTAGCCGGCGTCCGGGTCGACGGTCGCGGCGAGGGTCTGCCCGCAGAAGTATGTGTCGATCAGGGAGCAGGAGCGGGCGATCACGTTGGCGAGCTCGGCGTCCGACGCGGACTGGTTGCCCTTCACCAGGTTCGTCACGTCCACCCCGGTCGGGGCCTGCTTGTACTCGGCGGGGGTGATGTACGGGGTGGAGAACAGTGGCCGGATCATGCTGGGGGCGGCGGTCGTGGCCATCGGCTACTCCCGCACGCAGTCCCCGCCGCAGCGGGAGCAGGTCCGGAAGTAGGACCGGAACCCGCACCCGCACACCCATGCGGCGGCGCGGGTGACACCGCCGAGGGCGGCAGGGAAGTACCCGGCGTCCTTGAGGAGCCGGGCGTCGCCGGGGGTGGCGTCCACGATGCGGCCGGAGTAGCGGGTGCGGCCGACGTCGACCTGGATGCAGCCCTGGTCCGGGGAAACCATGCGGGTCACTTCTTGCGCCTCCTGTGTCCGGCGACGCGGCGGCCGCGGTGGGGGTGGGCGTGCAGGGTGCGCGGCACCTTCCGGCGGGCGGCCGCGGATCTGCGGTGGCCGGCGTGAGGGTGGTGGTGCCCCTTGGGGGCGCGGGAGATCCGGGCGCGCGCCTTCGCCGGCGTCTTTCGGTGGTGAGCCGCGGCCTTGTGATGCGCGGTCCGCTTCGCGGGGCGCTTGGTCGGGTGGCGGCCCTTCGGCCCCGCCACCCGCTTCCCGCCCTTCGCGGGCTTCTTGCCCTTGGACGGCTTGAGGGGGCGACCCCACCGGGCCGTCTTCCCCGCTCTGCGGTGCCCCCACCGGACGGTCTTGCGGGTGGACCGGCGGCCCCATCGCACAGTGCGTCGGACCACCGGCCCACCCCCCGATCCAGGTCTCCGGCAGGGTCAGGTGAGGTTGGTGGCCCGGAACGTGGCGAGGTCCCGGTCCAGCTGGTCCTGCGCCTCAGTCGCGGACAGGGTTGCGTTGCCGGCGGCCGTCGCGGCGGCCTCGTCGGTGACGTAGGCGGAGTCGGCGGGCAGCGCCGCGATCGTGGTGGGGTCCAGGGTGTTGTCGGGGTTGCTCACGACAGCGGGGCCCCCTGCTCTCGGGTGACCACGAGCTGCAGCTCCTGCCGGTCCGCGGCAGCAGCGGCGGAAGCGGAGTTGACGCCCGCGGACTTCATGGTGGTCACGGTCGTGCCGAGGGCGGTGAACGTGGTCTGCATGGCGGTGCGCTGTGCGGCGGTGTGACCGGACGTGGCCATCGGGCGGCCTCCGTTCTGGGTTCAGTTGATGCGGGCGAGGATCGTTCCGGTCGAGGGGTCGACCTGGTACTCGCCGTCCGGGTAGGACACGAACTCGGATCCGACGGCGATGGTGGTGCCGATCCGCGGGTCGTTGGGGTCGGCCGCGACAGCGTGCGCGGCCTGATCGGCGGGCGCGGCCGTGGCCGCTGCGCGGCGGGTGCGGCGGGTAGGGGCCGGTGCGGGAGCCTCGGCCGGGACGTCGGTGGTGGGTTCGGTCACGAGGGCTCCTCGGGGAAGGTGTCCAGCAGCCAACGCAGGGCCTCGGCTGCCGCGGGTGTGAGTCGGGGCGCGCCGGACTGCAGGCGCACCGTGTAGGTGCCGCCGACGACGCCGGTTGGGGTTGCGGTGAGCGGGATCGCCAGCAGCGGAACGGGTTCGATGCCGGGCAGGTGCAGCTCACCGATGTGGACGGGGTCGATGGCAGCCATGGCGTGGTCCGCGTGAGCAGGCAGGGCCCGTCACCCGGAGGCGACGGGCCCTGCCACGGCTCACTTCTTGATGACGTTGCTGATCATGCCGTTCCAGGCGGCGGCGTAGCAGACGAAGGTGCCGTACCAGTAGGTCGACGCCTCGTAGGCGAACTGCGTGACCGGCCACTGGACCGCCATGTAGTCCTGCACGTTCCAGGCCTTCCACACGTCGGAGACCTCGGTGTCCGGGATCGGCAGCGTCCAGGAGAGGATCGGGCAGTTCCCCTGCGGCATCCAGGGGTGGACGGTCAGGTCGACCATCTTGCCGGTGACCTCGTTCTGCAGGCCGGTCACCATCGCCCCGATCGTGGCGTCGTGCGCCTCCGCCCGGGTCAGGCTGATCCGGTACGCGGAGCTGTTGCTGTTCAGCTTGATCTGGTCGGACAGCTGCTTGCGGTCCGCGCCGTTGAACAGCACCTCGTCGGGGTCGGCCTTCACCGCGTCGTACAGCGCCGCGAACGCCGAGTTGAACTCGTCGCCCGGGTTGGCGGAGAACGTGCTGTTGAGGGCCTTGGTGTACCCGGAGTTGGCGCCGCCGCAGATCGTCAGGATCCCGTCGTAGTCCAGGGCCGAGGAGTCGGTCGCGGACGCGGGCGGGTTCGAGCCGGCGTTCGGGGCGCCACCGGTGCCGCCACCGGTGAAGTTGATCGTCACCGAGCCGGCGGTGCCGGAAGCGATCGCCAGGGTCGACACCTGGTTGCCCGCCACGGTCGCCTGCACCGTGCTCGACGCGCCAGCGACGGTCAGGGTGGCCGCGAACACGTTCGCGACACCGGTGGCGGTGCCCGCGTACACCTTGTAGCCCAGGGCGCCGGGCACGTTGGCGACCTGCACGTCCACGACCTTGCCGGTCGCGGCGGACATGCCGGTGGTGTTCGCGGATCCCGCGACCGTCTCACCGAAGATGGTCGCCGCGGTGACGTACACGTACAGGGTGGCGATGTTGGCGGTGTTCCCGGTCTCGCCGGTGACCGCGTTGCGGACGGTCAGGGTCGGGGTGCCGGGGGTGGACAGGGCGCCAGCGAACCCGGACGCGGTGCCGCGGCCGCCCAGCAGCAGCCGCTCCTCCATCAGCATGGACGCGTACAGCAGGCTGGTCTGGGACAGCTGGCGGATGTCCTGGAAGCCCTGGCCGGAGAACTGCGCCGACCACGGCACCTGGTCCGACAGCGAGAACTGCAGGTACGGGACCGCGGCCTCGTCACCCGCGTAGCTGATCTTCGGGCCACGGATGTAGTTGATGTTCCCGAACGCGGTGGACTGCGAGTCGGTGATGCCCGGCCGCTGGATGCCGACACCGCCGGTGCCGGTGCCGGTGAAGCCCGTGATCCGCTTGTAGCGGTGGGCGGTGCCGATGCCCTTGCCGCGCGGGATCCGGTTCCGCAGCGGCGTCGGCCGCGGCGTCAGCAGCTTCGCCGGCGCCTCCAGGTCGTACGCCACGTAGCCCGTGGACAGCGGCGACGTCAGGGTGAGGTCCTTGACGACGTCGGGCATCGCGCCGAGCTGGGCGGTGACCGACGCGAGGGTCTCCGCCGAGACGGCCTTCTGGATGTCGGGGTTCTGCAGGGCAGCCAGGGCGGCCTGCGCCGCGGACTGCTCGGGGGCGATGAAGCCCGGGAGGTTGGGGGCCCAGCCCTTCTGGGTGGTGGGGACGGTGTCCAGCGCTGCCTTGAGCGCCTCCTGCCGGTCCATCACCTCAGCGGCGGTGTCGACCCCGAACGCGTCCCGCAGGGGGACGGAGGTGGCCATCGTGTGTTCCTTCCGTGAAGGCGTGACGCACCCCCCGGCCCCAGATGGGCCGGGCGCGGGTGCAAGGGGGGTGGGTTGGTCAGGCCGTGGCCTGGGCGGCGGCGAGCTTCTGCCGCGCCGCGGTGGCGCGCTTGCGTGCTTCCGCCGCAAGAGCCGGGTCGTCGTAGGCCCGCTCCAGGGCCTCGAACTTGACGACCTCGGCGCGCAGCGCGTCGGTCTCAGCCGAGACCTGCCGCTGCTGCAGGGTCTGGACCCGGACGGGTCCGCCGGGGGCAGCCGCCTTCTCCACCCGCTCCAGTCGCGCCTTGAGCTGCTCGTTCTCCGAGAGAAGAGCAGCCGTGGCCTCTGCGATCTGGGCCTTCACGGTGTCCGCGGTGGTGCCCTTGCCCGCCTCGTCGGCGGGGGTCTGGTCGGGCGTCGGGGCCGGCGCGGGTGGCGGCGCCGACGCGGGGGGGGGGTGCGGCGCCGTGTCGGCGTCGGCGGTCTTGGTGACGTCCGGCTGGGTGCCCTTGACGTCGGACGGGGCGGGCGCCTCGCCCTCCCAGGTCTCGTGGTCCCACCAGTCGAGGAACCGGGCGAGGGTGCCGACCAACTGCTGCAGGTCGTACTCCTCCCGCTCCCCCTGCAGGGCCTCCTGCGCCTCCGCGATGAGCAGGTTCAGCAGCCCGTCCCGGACCTGCTGCAGCAGCGCCGGGTCGTGGGCCATCTCCTCCGCCGCACCAACCTTCGTCAGGTCGGGGTCGGCGCCCTTCCACTCGTCGGGGATCAGGTCCTCCCGGCCAAGCGCACGGGCCCGCTCCTTGATGTGGGCCCGGGCGGCGGCCGGGTTCTTCGCCCGGCCGATCGCCTGGATGGCGTTGCGGAGGTCCCCGACGGTGGCGATCGGGAAGCCGCCGCCGGGCATCGCCTTGCCCTCCTTGGCGAGCCGCTTCCGGTCGCCGGCGGAGAAGTCCCGCTTCTCCAGCTCGGCTGCGAGCGCGCCGGGCAGGGCGGCAGCGACGGCCTTCGCGACCAGGTCGGCCAGCCCGTCGGGGGTGGGGTCCGGGGCGGTGGCCGCGGCCTTCCCCGTGCCGTCGACCACCGCCTCGGACGTCTCAGGGGCCGCCACAGCGGCCGGGACGGCGGGGACGTCGCTCACGTCGCCGCCCGCCCCGTTCGTGTCACCAGCGGCAGCCTCGCCCGGCTCAGCGGGGGTTGCGGGGGTCGCCTCCGCCGCCGGGTCGGGCTCGGCGGTCTTGATCTGCGAGGACGGGCCGTTCGTGGAGGTCGTCCCGGAGTGCGCAACCGCGCCCGGGGCGGTGTCGGTCTCGTGGAGCTCCTCGACCCGCACGAGCATCCGCTCGGTGTCCAGGTCGGAGCCGCGGACCTCCATGCCGGGGACGGCGGCCTTGGCCATCACGAGGGTGCACGACGGGTTCGCGGGCCGGTCCACCAGGGACACCTCGACGACCTTGCCGTCCACGATCCGCCCGCCGGCGGCCTTCGTGTCGGTGACGATCCGCGGGCCCTTGATCCCGATGGAGAAGCCGCGGAGGACGCCGTGCTCGACCTTCTTGACGGCCAGGGGGTCGACGACCTTCGCGACGATGTGGTGGCCGCCGTCGGACTTCTCCTCGTACTCGGTGGCCACACCCACGGCGTTCGGGGTGTGCATCTCCCGCAGGTTCCCGCCCGTGGAAAACCACTCGGGGATGGCCCGCTTGAGCCACGCGGCGTCGGCGATCTGCTTGTCGACGTCCAGGGTCTCGTCGCTGACTCGGCCCTGGACGAGCAGCGTGCCGTCGTCCTGCTTCTCGGACTTGGTGATCTCCGCGTAGACAGCGGCGCGATCCATCGGACCCTCCTCCTGTGGGGGGCTGCGGGGTGTGTTCAGGTGCGCCCCCGGGGAAGGGCGAGGCGGGTCAGACGTCGGTGATGGCGCCGGTCAGCGCCCAGTCGGGTGGGGTTGCCGGCAGCACCGCGCACCGGCAGCGCGGGTGCAGCGGCGGGTCCAGCGGGAAGCCCGGGTCGGCGGGGATCACGTCCCAGTCGGCGTACTGCTGGCATTCGATGCACACGCCGTCGTCGGTGGCGGTGACCCACTCCACGAACGGGATCGCCGCCCAGTCGTAGGCGACGGCGGCGGCGTCGTTGACCTGCTGCCAGCCCTCCGCGGACAGCACCACGTCGATCCAGGTGCCGTTGTTCAGCTGCGCCTCGAACGCGGCGGTCAGCTCGTCGTCGGTGGCGGCCGCGGCGACGTCCGACAGGCCGGCCGCCATCTGCTGGATCCGCACGCCGGTGGAGGTCTGCAACCGGCCGGCGGCGTTCGCGGCGACCGTCGCGGCGCGGGCGGTCTCCATCGCGGTGAGGGCCTGTGTGCCGGCGGGGGTGGCCAGGCCGGCGTCGGCGATCGCCTGCAGCGCCGAGGTCTGCCCGAGCTGCCGGGCCTCCATCAGTGCTGCGGTGAGCGCGGCGAGGGTCCTGTCGGCGGGCCGCAGGTGCCGCCACAGGAACACGACCAACGCGGCGATCAGCGCCTGGTCGCGGTCCTTGCGGGTGGCTTTCGTGTGTGGGTGGTCGTGCCGCCACGCGCGGGTCAAGGACTCCGCGGAGGGCCACTGCGCCCGCCACGCGACCCGCAGTTGGGCGGCGTGCCGGGCGATCAGTTCCCGGTCGTGGTCCCACGCCTTCCACCGCTTGCTGGGGCGGGCGGCCTTCGCGACGGCGGCCACGGCGAGTGTCCGGGGATCAGGCACGGTCGCCTCCAGAACTTCACGGGTCGGTGAGGTTCTGGAGGCGACCGGGCGCCGGAACTTGTCCTCTCCCGGAGGTTCCGGCGCCGGTCAGGCGGCGGTGAGGGTGAACTCCAACGCCAGGACGGCAGCGTCGTACATGCCGTCACCGCCCAGGTCGTTGGCGGCCTTCCCCAGCCAGGACGGGTGCGCCCGGAACTGGAAGTCCCGCCAGGCACGCCCGCCGCGGCGGGTGTTCTCCACGAACCGCTTGAACGCCCGCGCCTCCGCCGCCTTCGCGACGGTCGTGACCGGCGCCAGGGCCTGCAACACCAGCGGCAGCGACGCGGCGAGCTCCGGCCGGACCGCGGTGTTGTCGGCGAGCTGGTCCGGCGCCCACCAGGCGGCGACCTCGACGAGGTCCCCGTCGGGGTCGTCGGGGTTGAGGACGGTACGGGTGATGCCCGGGTTGAGCCGCACCAGGTCCTCGGAGTCGACCCGGTACGTGAACCCCTGGTAGGGGCCGGACACCCACGAGCCGATCACCTGGCCGGTGGGCAGCTCGGTGCCGGTCTCCTCCTGCCACTCCCGTTTCGCGGCGGCGAGGGGTTCCTCCCCGGCCTCGAGGTGGCCGCCGGGGAACTCCCATCGGCCGCCGTTCGGGTCGTCGCCGTCCAGGCCCCGCTGCAGCATGAGGACCCGACCGGTGTCGGCTGCGACGACGGCGAGCCCGGCGACGCTGACCCCGACGTCGGCCTTCGTGACCTGCTGCTGCCCGGGCTGCTGGCCGGGCTGTCCCTGCTGGCCGAGCTGTTGACCCTGCTGGCCGGGCTGGGGTGCCATGCCGGGCGGTGGGGCCGTCGCGGCGGCGTTCGCCCGGTCGATCGCACCCTCCAGCGGGATGACCTCCCGCTGGGTGATGATCAGCGGGATGTCCGCCTCCGCCACGTCGTAACGGGGCCGGCCCGTCTCGTCCCGGATCTCGTTGATCGTGATGCCCGCCACCCTGGCCAGCGTCTCCATGCTGGTCAGGGCGGCAGCCTCGTCCTCGGCCTCCAAGCCCAGGAACTGGAACGTCAGCTCCTCCGGCATCCGCAGCCACGTCGAGGAGATCTCGTTCAGGATGCCGGTCAGCCACTTCGTGGTCGGCCGGATCGCCTTCCGGTAGGTGACGTTCTCCTCCGAGTCGGCGAACCCCTTGCCGCCCAACCCTCCCCGGGGCGGGAACCCCAGCTCGGTCGGCATCACGTCGAACGCCAACGCGATCAACCGGATCAGGTGCTCGTCGTAGTCCGGCTTGTACCTTTCATCCACCGACGTCATGACCGTCGGGTCGAACCCGTCGGGGATGACCTTCGCCCGGTGCCGTTCCGCGGTGTTCCCGGACAGGAAGTCGTTGAAGATCCGCTCGTAGGCGTACAGCTGGTCCGGGGTCAGCGGGGCGTTCGCCTTGAGGATCAGCTCGGGGATGACGCCGTCGGTGTACTCGGCGCGCATCCACTGGTAGCGGCGCATGTAGAGGTCGGCGTCGAGGATCGCCTGCTCCACGTTGGAGTACCCGTACGGGGAGTTGGCGCGCCGGTAGCGGGGCCGGTAGATCAGGGTGTCCCGCGCGAACTCGTCGCCCTCCCCGGGGGTGGCGGTGAACTCGCCGCGGGGGAACCCGTGCAGGATCTGCTGGTAGGCGGGGTTCGGTGGCTGCGGGACCGCCCCACGGTGGTCCAGCAGCGGCTTGATGGTGTCCCCGGCGATGATCTCGACGGAGTGCAGGTCCCCGCCCAGCGTGGCGTGCGGGAACAGGGTGAGGGCGTCGAGGACGAAGTGCTCCTCCAGGGCGGCGGTCAGCCACTCCTCGAACGTCCAGTCGGCGATCCGGTCCGGCTTGGTCCACCAGCGGCGCAGCTCGGCGATGCTCCCCGCGTTACGGGCCCGCGCGGCGGTCTCGATGGAGTGGCGGGTCACCGGGGACCGCTTGTCCCGATCCTTCTTCGCGTCCGGGTCGCCGGCGGCGGCCGCCTTCGCGGCAGCGACGTCCGCGCGGGTCACCGCCTGGTCCAGCATCTCCTTCTCGAACACGGACTCGGCGACGACGAAATCCCAGTCCAGGCCGACCATCTCGGCCTTCCGGATCTCGATGCACCGCCGGATGATGCTGACGTTGTCGGCGAGCTGCCGCAGCACGCTCCAGGGGACGACCCGCTCCCCCGCACCAGGCAGGTTGAACGTGACCGGGTACTCCCACCGGCGCGGCAGGGGCCGGCCCGTCGCGGGCTCCAGCGGGTCGATGGAAGCCGGCCGGATCGGCACGCCGGGGCCGAACGCGACGTTCGGGTCCGTCCACCCGCCGGGCGCCAGCGGCCGGGTGAAGCCAGTCCCGTACCCGCCCATCGCCAGCTGCTGCAACGCCATCGGGTTCACGGGCGTCGCTGTCGCGCCGGCCGGGAGGCGCAGCTGCTTGACGACCTCCGCGGCGACGGCCTGCACCAGGTCGGGGGTGAGCGCGGCGGCCAGCTCGCCGGGGGTGGTGGCCCGCTGGGTGGGCGGACTGTAGGAGGGGCGGCGGTTGCGGCGAGCCACGGTGTGGGCACCCCTCTCGCGGTCAGGGAATGGCGAGGCGGGCCAGGTCGGCTGGGGTGACGTCACCGGGGCGGCGTCCGGGGATCAGGTCCACCCCGGCCCGCCGGTACGCCTCGTCGACCAGTTGGGAGCAGATCAGCCGGCCTGACGCGGCGACGTAGTCGCGCAGGCCGTGCGCGACCAGGTCCAGGTGCAGGCGGACCGCGGCGAGAGCCGCATAGTCGGCGAAGCTGTACGGGGCGCCGGTCAGGTCAGTCGCCGCCCGGGCCGCCACCTGCCGCTGCCCGGGGGTGGTGCCGTCGGGGAAGAACCAGAGGACCTCACGGCCCGCGCAGGCCGCGGCCTCGGTGACACGTTGAGCGCCGCCCGGTTCGGCCTGCACGATCGTGCCGTCCCCGACAGCGATCAGGGCGTGGGTCCAGCGGGCGTGCCGGGGGGCGGCCCCGTTGAGGAGCTGCCCGACCCGGATCGCGGCGCCGAGCCGGCCGCCGATGTGGGTGAGGCCGATCGCCCCAGCAGGGTGCGGCACGTCAGCGGCCGACCACGGACGCGGAGAACGTGACCGACGTGGGGGCGCCCGCGAACGACCACCCGAACCGGGCCAGCGACGTCAACGCCGCGGTGACCACACCGGTCGCCGTCGGGTACGGCCCGATCACCACCGACGTGCTGGACGCCGTGGAGATCGCCGTGGACGTCCACGTTCGATACCAGACACCGTCGGCGCCGAACCGGTCCACGAAGAACGTCACCGACGGGCTGGCGCCGCCGGTGAACACGGTCACGTTGACGTCCACGGCCAGCGACGTCACCGCGCTGGTCGAGAACGACGTCCCCGTGTTCGCGGCGGCCTGCGCGGTCGACGGGTAGGTCAGGAACGTCGTGAACGTCGACGCCGGCGCGACCGGGAACGGGTTGAACTGGCTGACCTCGACGTACTGGCCGGCGTTGGTGAGCACCTGCACGGCTGGGCCTCCCCTCAAGGGTCAGGTGGGTGGGAGCAGATCCCCCAGGAACAGGCCCCCGAACGGCTTCCCCGGGACCGGCTGCATGTCGTCGGGGGTGGGTGGGTGCTCCCAGTCCGGCGGCGGGACCGGCAGGTCCCGGCCGCAGCGCACGCACACCGGCCGGCCCACCGTGTTCGGGGTCTTGCAGTGCGGGCACGGCGCGGACAGGGCGGTGAGGAACGCCAACGCGGATGCCCCGCCGGCCAGCTCGGTGATCGCCCACACGAGGGCGTCCAGGCGGCCCGGGGACCACCCGGACGACTGCGTCCACTGCGTGAGTTCGTCTTCCAGCGGGTCGAACAGGCCGACGTGGGAGACGTGCCCCTTCGCGTACAGCCACGAGATGGGTTCCGCGCGGATCGCCTTGCCCCGCGACGCGGTCACCACGATCACCTTGCAGGTGGGGTGGGCGTGCTTGAGGACCGCCTCGACCATCGCGCCACCGAAGTTGATCTCGGCGACGACAGCGTCAGCGGCGAGCTCCCCGTGCAGGGCCGCGACCCGGGCAGCCCACTCGTCGGGCAGGAACCTCCCGGACCGGTCCCGCAGCACGTAGTACCGGCCGTCGGTGCCCTTCCCGACGGCGACGATCCCGCACTCGTCCGAGCCGTCGGTCGCGGACCCGGACGGGTCCAGGGCGACAACGACACGCACCAGGTCGGGGTGCTGGTTGACCCGGAAGTGGTCGATGACCGTCTGCTGCCACAGGGCGCCGGGCACGTTGTCCATCGCGTCCCAGTCGCCGTCCAGCAGCGCCCGCCGCCGGCGGGGGTCGGGGATCGCGAGGATCTGCTTGACGTACCCGGGGTTGGACTTCATCAGGCCCGGGTTGTCCCGGATGGTCGCCGGGATGTACGCGCGGGGCAGCTGGTGGTCGACGATCTCCCCGTCCACCACCAGCGGCGGCGTCCACGCCTCGAACGGTTTCGGCTGCGGCTGCCCTGCCGCGAGGTCCTCGGGGCGGGGCTTCACGAACCGGCGTTTCACCCACCGGAACCCGACACCCTCAGGGTTCGCGGTGGCGATCGCATGGACGCGGTGGCCGCGGGCGGACCGCAACCGGGTCAGCATGAACGTGTACTGGGTCTCCGCCAACTCGGTGACCTCGTCGAACAGCAACAGGTCGAACTCGGTGGACTTGTAGTTCTGCTCGTCGCCCTCGTTCGGCAACGAGATGAACCGGATGACGGAGCCGTTCTTGAACGTCCACGTCCACTCGGTGCGATTCTCCCGCGCCAGACCGGCGGTCAACGCGGCCATGTGCAGGCCGTGGGTCTGCTTGAGCATCGGCAGGGTGCGCCGCACCAGCGCGATGTGCGCGCCGGCGTGGTCCAGGGCGAACTCGACCGCGTAGGAGCGCAGCAGCATGCTCTTGCCGCCGCCGACCGCGCCGCCGTACAGCAGCTCGAACACCTCGTCGGCCAGCGACATGACCTGCTGCTGCTTCGGGTACGGCTCCCACACCGGGTCCCGCTTGACGGGTTGCGGGTTCTCCCTGGCCTGCCACTGCTCCAGGGCGGCCTCGAACATCGTGGTCATGGCCGCCCCCGGGGAAAGGGTGGTGAGAAGGGAGAACCGCTCAGCGAGCGGTGTTGTACGTGGCGGCGGCCTGCGCGACGTGCTGCGGGTACGGCTGGCCCTCGACGTGCACGGCGAGGCTCACGTTGAGGCTGGCGACCTTCGACGTGTCCGGCTTCGGCTCGTGGCCGCTGACGGTGAACACCGCGCCGTCGGGGATGTGAGCCGCTGCGGCCTTGTGGTTCTCCAGCACCAGCTCGTCGCCGACCTTGCGGACGTTGAATCCGTACGACATCAGGGGTTCTCCTTGCGGTGAAGGGTCAGAAGATCTGCAGGGTGTCCACGGACAGGACCGGCACCTCCGGGCTGTCGGTGACCTTCACCCACACGTCGTAGAGGCCCTTGCCGAGGGTGATCGTGCCGCCGGGACCGACCAGGCACTTCGCCTTGTACTGGGTGGGTGGGCCGGCGACGGTCTCCCACGCGCCGGCCACCCAGTCGGACACCTGCGGGTCGACCCCGGACGCGGTGAACGCGAACGCCACCGCGTCCGAGGTCGGGTTGTACGTGGCGCCGTTGACCAGCGCCGTCACGTACGCGCCCACGAACTGCAAGGAGAGGGCGCTCTGCCGCATCGGCATCCCGGCCACCCCCTCACTGCTGGTCGGGACGGGTCACCCACGGGGTTACTGCCGGCCGGGCATCCCAACCGGGCTGTTCGGTCCGTGCCGTCCAGTCGTCGCGGGCCTGCCGGGTGTCCCAGGCGGCCTGCTCGGTGCGGGCCGTCCACGTGTCCCGTGCCGGGGTGACGGCGAACCGCACGTTGATCGGTGCGACGGTGCGGGGTGCGGGCGGCTGCCGGAGCAAGGTGCGCCGCACCCACCCGACCAGGCGTCGTCCCACGCTCGTTCGCGGCGGTGGCGCCGCCTGTGCGGGTGGTGGGGTGACCGTCCTGGGCCGGGACCGGGCAACGATCGGACGCCGCGGGGACACCGGCGCCGGCACCCGGGCAGGCACGATCGTCTGCTGGGCGGGTGCCGGGGTCGCGGTCTTCCCGCGCCGCGGCAGCAGGCCCGCCAGAAGGCGGGGTGCTGCCACGATCGGCTTCCATGGCGGGTTCACCTGCGCCGGTACCGGCTTGGTGATGCCGGGCCGGCGAGGCTGCCCCACTGGGCGACGCGTCTTGGCCGGTGGCGGTGGGACCGCCTGTGCCGGGGCTGCCGTGACCGGCTTGGATCGGCGCAGCACCGACCAGGCCCGCGACATCCGGGCCTGCACCGGCAGCGGCATCCACACGCTCGGGGTGAGCGGCTGCTGCGCCGGGACGGGCCCTGCCGTTCGTCCCCGCCGTCCGGGCCCGAACGGGCGCCGGGCCCGGACGGGCGCGACTGGGTACGGCGGGTTGAACTGCGGTGGCGTCACCCCAGTCGGCCGGGGCCGACGCTGCCACACCCCGACCCGTCGGGACCGGCCCTGCGGTGGGCTGGTCTGGTCGATCGGCGGGAGCGTGTCCCCCCGCTGTCCGCGCCGCAGCATCCCCCACGCCTTGGCGGGGCGACCAGCGACAACGGCGGGCACCCACGCGGGCGGGACGACGGTCTGCTGCGCGGGAACCGGGCTCGCGGTGCGGGACCGCTTGAGCAGGCCGACAGCCCGCCGCGCCGACAGCACGACCGGCTGCCACGGCGGGTTGGTGAACACGGTCTGCGGTTGCACCGGGAACACGGCCCGGCCCCTGCGCGCCAACGCGGGGACGGCCCGCCGCACGGATCGGACGACCGGCTCCCACGGCGGGTTGAACTGCGGTGGGGTCACGCCCGGTGTTTTCGCCCGCCGCGGCAGGGCCGGGACCGTGCGCCGGGCCCGCTGTGGCGCCGGCGCCGAGGCCTGGTCGACCGGTGGTGCCGTGTCACCGAACCCGCGCCGCACCAGCAGTTGGGTGGGGCGGCGTCCCCGCACCAGGACAGGCAGCCACGGCGGGTTGAACTGCGGTGGCGTGACCGACGAGACCCGGGGCCGCCGCAGGAACGCCACGGTACGGCGGGGCCGGTCCGCGGTCGCAGGCTGCACCGGGTACGGCGGGTTGAACTGCGGCGGCGTGACACCGGGCGTCTTGGGTCGCCGCTGCCACGGCAGCACACGACGAACCGGCCGGCCTGCGGGTGCTGCCGTCTGGTCGATCGGGGCGGTGGTGTCGCCGCGCTGGTAGCGGCGCAGCATCGTCCACGCCCTGGCCGCCCGGGCGGCGACGGGTTGCGGCGGCCACGTCGGCGCCGTGACAGCCTGCTGGGCGGGGACCGGCGACGACGCGTGCCCTCGGGGTGCCCGGGCGGCGGGACGCCACAGGCCACCGGCGGGCCGGAACGACTTCCGTGCCGTGCCGTCGTCCTGCCTCGTGGTCACGGTCCACAGGTCGAACCGTTCCCGGCTGGCCCAATACGTCGACAGCGGGTTCAGGGTCGCAGAGGAGGAGGTCGCGTAGAACCAGCCCACGTTGCTGCGCACGGCGATGCCGAGAGCGACCTCCATCGCCTCGGCCGTAGGAACGTTGTAGATCAGGTGCATGAACTTCGCGGGCGGGTTCACCGCCACGTAGCTGGCCGCGTAGCTGGGGATCGAGACCCCTTGGTAGCCGGCCTGGTAGTCGTTCTCGAACACCAGGGCCACGTCGGTCAGCGGGATGTACCCGGCCTCGGTGGGGTAGGTGCCGTGGTTGGTCACGACCATCCCGCCCTGGACCTTGGAGCGGGCGTAGCTCACGGCGCTGGTGGTGAACGCCAGATTCGCGGTGTCCGAGGCGGTCCGGTCGAAGAAGAACCCGCCGATCCCCGCGCTCGGGTACAGGGTGAGCCAGCCGTTGATGTCGCCCAACACGGTGTTGCTCGACGCGGTGTCGGAGCTGGTGCCGAGCGGGCGGGTCCCGTAGTTGAGGTCCACGTAGGCGATGCACGTGATGCCGGCGCGGACGGCGTTCGGGATCCACGTCTGGTAGTCGGTGTTCACGCTCGTGCCCGGCCCGGACGCAATGTCGACGATCATCGCGGCGGGCTGGTTCGGATACGTGACCAGGGTCGCCCAGTCCCCGAGGGTGGGGTAGAAGTACGCGGGGATCAGCGCCCGCACCGCCTGCGGCGGGGTGTAGAGGTCGCCGCGCTGGTTGCGCCGCAACGCCTGCCAGGCGCGGGAAACCCGCCACTGCGGCAGCACCGGCACCCACGCCGGGGCGGCCGGGGGCTGCTGCGCCGGCACCGGAGACGCGACGGTGCCGCGGCGGCGGGCCTGCTCCTCCAGCAGCACCCGGACACCGCGCAGCCGGGACGCGGCCGGCGCCAACGGGTACGGGGGGTTCACCTGCGCGGGGACTGGCTTCGCGCCGCGGGGACGACGCTGCACCGGCGGGACCGCAGGCCGGCGGATCAGACGCGGGGCCGGCTGCCACGTGCCCGTCCCGCCACCACCCGCGGGCGGCTTGATCTCCACCAGCACGATCTGCGCCGCGTTCGACGCGGTCGTGGAGTAGCCGAGGGTGATGCTGCCGGGGGTACCCGTCGTGGCCGCCGCCTTGAAGGCGCCGTACGTCTCCCCGTTCGTGCCGTCGGAGGTCGCCTTGATGTTGCTGGTCGACCCGTTGGCGGCGAGGGTGACCGCGCCGACCTCGTCGGCGACCGCCCCGTAGACGAGGCTGCCGGTCGTGGTGGTGGTGATCGCAGCCTGGTAGGCGGTCGGCGCGGACCCGGCGATCGCGCCGGTGCCGGTGCCGTTGGTGACCCGCACCGCCAGCTGCACACCGGACGACGTGCCGGTGAGGGTGACGGTCAGGGATCCGCCGGTCGCGGTGCGGGTCCAGATCTCCGAGCAGGCGGTGCCGGACCCGCTCTGCCGCTTGACCAGCGCCCACGTCCCGGTCTGGGAGTCCGTCACGGACCCGGTCTGGGTGCCGGACCCGGACGCGTTGCCGACCGACACGATCGCCACCATCAGCGACCCGGCGGGCGGGGTGAAGCTGGCTGTGGTCACGCTGGTGCCGGTGGCGGTGACCGCGGTCGGGGTCGAGGCGTCCTCGGTGACCGTCCCGCCGCCGCCGGCCGTGGTGGTGACGCCGGTGCCCGTCCACGCCTGGAACGGCGCCCCAGGCGGGAAGAACGGGGGAACGGACGGGTCCGCCGGGAAGTACGGGTCCGGCACGGCCGACCACCCCGCTCAGGACACGAGCTTGACCGAGATGTCGTTCAGGGTGATCGTGTTGGAGCTCGATGCGGTGCCCCACTGCGCGCCAACGGTGATGGCCTTCGCGGTGGTCGTGTCGATCGTGACGGTGCGGGCCGCGGCGGTGGCGGGCAGCATGTTCACCTGCCCGGCGGTGAGGCTGGTGCCGAGCACGCAGTACCCCTGCCCGAGGATCGACCCGGAGCTACCGGAGGCGCGGACCACGCCCCGGTAGTGGGCGATGAACGGCCACGACGCGGCACCGGACCCGGTGGTGACCGCGGTGGTCGCGCCGAGCGCGACACCGGCGACACCGCCGTAGTAGAAGCCGATCAGCAGGGTGGGGGTGCCGGTGGTGGAGAAGTTGCCCTGCGCCCACAGTTCCAGCTCCGACCCGGCCTCCAGCAGGTTCGCGGGGATCGTGATGGACGGGGCTGGGGAGATGTCGGTGAGGGTGGTGGAGTTGGCCAGGGCCGTCCCGTCCGCGGTGTGCATCGGCGGGAGCGGCGCCACCCAGTAGGCGCGGCTCATTACACGCCTCCGGCTCCCCAGACCATCAGCCAGCCCGCGTCGTTGGCGAGGTTGGCCGTGGACAGGGTGACGACGTTGTTGACGGGGGCGGTGAGCTTGTCGGACTTCGCGGTGGTGGTCCACAGGACCACGGCGAGCTTGGCGGAGGTGAACTGGGCGGACACGTCGAGGGTGTCGCCGGTGTTGACGTTGCGGATGGCGTACAGCGCCATGAGGTCGGTGCGGCTGTCGCCCATCACGTAGGTGACCTGGTTGCCGGCGAGCACGGCCACGGCTGGTTCTCCTCACATCAGGGGCCAGGCGTGAACCCGTTGGGTCGCAACGGGTTCACGCGGCTACTTCTCCGGACTGGGGTCTATTCCTCCCACTCCAGACCCAAGCTGAACAGGTGCGCGGCCGGGAGGGCGTTGCCGATGTTGACGAAAGCAATGCCGTTGGCGGTGCCCTGGTCGCAGATCAGCTCCTCCAGCAGCTCGTGCGGCAGGTCGAGAGTGGACTGGGTGTTGAACGACCACCGGTAGAGGGGGTTCGCGGCGATCGTGGGGCCGGTGGTGCCGGCGGCCGTGGCGGTGGTGACGTCGATGCCGGTGATGGCGGTGGCGGCGCCACGGGGGTCCAGGGCGTTGCCGGTGCTGGTGGAGAAGCCGGTGCCGACGACGCGGACGGTCTGCCGGTAGACGGCGATGGTCATCTGCTGGGAGGTGGGGACCGAGGCGCCGGCGCGGACACCGAGCTGCACGCGGCGGATCTTGAAGTTCGCGGACGCGCCCGCGACGAGGGCGGCGAAGTAGCCGTTGAAGGTGGTGCCGGACGGGGCCCCCGCCGCCTGGGCGGTCTGGGACTCGACGGCGGCGGCGAAGCGGGACATGTGTCTCCTCCGGGCATGCGAAAGCCCCGGCCGCGCAAGGGCGGTCCGGGGCTCCGGGGTGGGGTGCGGTGGGGTGGTGCTCCGGGTGTCAGGCGGGGACGCCCGGGGTCTCCTCGTGCAGGTGGTCGACGATCATGTGGAGGGTGGGCAGGTGCGCCTTGAGCTGCTCGACGCGGGCCGGGTTCGACGCGCCGAACCGGCCGGTCAGCGTCTCCTCCAGCTCGTTGAGCAGGTCGTGGGCGTTGGCGCGGGACTCCTCGTCCACCTGGGACGGGTCGAGGGCCATCGGTGCTCCTCTCAGCGGACGTGCCGCCAGGGCCGGGCTGGTTCGTGGCGGTGTCGGGGCGGGCGGGGGTTCACCCGCACCCGGACGGTGCGGGTCGCGGTGGTGCCGTCGGCTGCGACAGCTGTGGCGGTGAGCCGGATGGTGCGGGCGCGCCGGTGCAGCGGGGGAAGCGGCAGCCGCACGGTCAGTTGGCGACGACGGTGAACTCGCCGGGCTGCGCGCCGGGCGTGATCACGGTGTTGGGGTCGTTGGTGGTGAGCCGGATGGTGACGGGGTCGGTGACGACGACCTGGGCGTCCTGGGTGGCGGTGCCGCCGGCGAGGTCGGTGGCGGTGGCGGTGAGGGTGATGGTGCGGGAGGCGCCGCCGGCGGCGGTGACGGTGGCGGGGAAGGGGACGCCGGCGGTGGCGGCGGCGGGGACGGTGAACGCGGTGATCTGGACGGCCACGGGGAAGCTCCTCGACAGGTGTTGGCGCGGCAGGTGCCGCCCCGTGACGCGGGGCGGTGCTGGGGGTGGTGGCGGGCCTGCTCGGTGGCGGCCTCGGGTCACCAGAGGTGGCGGGGTGTGTCGGGGTCGAGCCACCGCAGTTCGGTGGCGCCGCCGTTGCCGTGCACGCGCATCGCGGCGTCAATGGAGGGCCACAAGACGGTGGAGGGGGTGTCGGACAGCCACCGGATGACGGTGGTGCCGTCGGTGAAGGCGACGCCCTCAGCGACCACACCCGTCCCGGACACGCCACTCACGTCGGCGTGGCGGTGGAGTTGGAACCTGCGCACGACGAAGGCCCCCTCCCGTGGTCACAGGTGGGGGCCTTCCGAGGCGGTGCGGGGTAGTCGGCCCCGGTCCCCTCACGCCGCGACGGGCTGCCCCACCGTCGCCTTCTTCGGGGTCTTGCCGAACCCGAACAGCGGGTCCTTGTCCGACGGGCTGATCGTCACGGTGACGGTCACCTCACGGCCCAGCAGGTACTGCGTCCAGGGCACGAACGTCTTGGACCCCGCGCTGGTCTGCGCCGCGTACTGCTCGTCCATCGCCTGCGACACCAGGTTGTCCGGGCAGGTCATCCACACCCGCCAGCCCTCCGGGGAGGCGACGACCATCTTCCAGGTGCTGCTGTTGTACGAGAAGGGGTTCTCCTGCTCCCGGATCGACACGATCTCGCCGGTGATGGTGACCCGGCCGGTGGGGAGGGTCACGCCGGCTTCGACGGCGGCCTGGACGCGGGCGGCCTGCTCGGCGCGGCGGGCCTCCCGGACTTCGTGCCGGTCGACGGCGCGGGCGGCGGCGTCGGCCTGGCGGGGGGTCATCTTGCCGGCCTCGAACGCGCTGAGCATGTCGGCCATGAAGTCCGACCCGTCCTGGCAGTGGGTGAGGCGGGCCAGCTGCGGGTGCTGGGCGAGGAGGCGGTCCTGCTCGCGCTGGGCGGCGGTGCGCTCGTCGCGGGCCTTGGCCTCGGCGCGGGCCAGCTTGGCGGCGTGGCGGTCGGTGTCCCGCTTGGTCACCCAGACGGGGCGCTCACCGACGGGGGCGATGTAGCCGCGGCCGTGGTTGTCTCCGCCGCAGTTGCACGAGCAGTTGGGGCCGGCGGCGTACATGCAGGAGGCGTCGCAGGGGGCGTGCTCGGCGTAGACGGCGATGATGCGGGAGAGGACGACGGTGGTGGAGCAGTTGGTGCAGGTGGCGGTGGCGGTTTCGGTGTTGGCGAGGCCGTGCCCGCAGGTGGGGCAGGAGCCGAGGTAGTGGCGGTGGCGGGGGGCGTCGTTCATCATGTGACTATTAGACCGTAGATACGGTCATCTGTCAAGCAGTGAGGAGGACGGCGGCGGCCCGGTGGTAACACGGACGCCCCTTCGCCCCAGCCGGGCACGTGCACGCCCGCACCGTCGTCAGGTAGCGGCGCGACCCGTCCGACGACACCACCCGGAACACCCGGCGCCCCCTGCGGGCCAGCACGATCGCGTGCAGGTCCAACACCTCCAGCGCCTTCTCCACCTGCCGGGCCTTGAACGTGGCGGCGACCTCGCGGGCCTGACGGACCCGCCTCGCGCAGGTGGCGCCCATCCTGGCCTTGACGCTGGCCGGGCTGGTGAGGGGCCGCCCGCACCGGGTGCAGGTGATGTCCGGCGTCATCATGTGACTAGTAAACCGTAAATCAGGTCTACAGTCAAGCCGGATCCCTATTTCGTCAGGACTTGACTGGCAGCCGCATGTACGGTTTAATAGTCCTGTCAGCAAGGAACGGCCCCCGGCGAAGCAGCCGGACAGCCACCGCCGACGCCGCAGGCGTGACGGGGAGCGGAGCACACCGGAGTAGTAGCCGGGGGCCGGACCGAGCACCCACCACAACCACAGGAGGACGACATGGCCACCCAGACCACCCGCCCGGCGCCGGCCCCGTCCACCTCCGCCCAGCGGCTGATCAACCTCGCCGCCAAGCTCGGCCTGCAGCCCGTCCTCCAGGACGTCTACCGCGGCAAGTACCGCATCGCCCTCAACGGCACCGGCGAGTTCGCCGGGTTCGGCGTCATCGAGGTCGGCGCCAAGTCCGGGCGGGTCCTGTGGGGCACCATCTACCGCGGCAACTACGACCCGCGCCTCGGCGGCACCTCCCGCCAGCCCGGCCGGGACCGCGCCACCGGCTACCGGGGCGCCCTCGGCGAGCTCAAGGCCTACGCCAGGTACGCCCAGATCGACCTCGCCGCCCTGCGGCGCCACGGCCTCAACCCCTGAGGAGCAGACATGCAGGCCACCCGCACCGTCACCTACCGGGCCGACGGCAAGCACCCCATCACCGGACAGTTCATGCCCGGCGAGGACTCCCGCCCGTGGTGGATCGGCCGCAAGGCGATCTTCACCACCTGGGAGGGCCAGGAGATGGTCGGCACCATCGACGGGTTCCACCAGGGGTACCCGCGGGTCGTCTTCCCCGACGGCCGCTGGGCCCGCCTCGACCGCGTCGTCACCCTGGTCGAGGACCAGGCCGACGAGGTGGACCCGGCCGACGAGCCGTGCCACGAGACCGGCGGCGCCCACGACTGGGTGGACGAGCCGACCCCCGACTGGGAGATCTGCGGCCGCTGCGGCGTCACCGCGTACCGGCGCAACTACCGCTGACAGGAGGAGCCGACCGTGACCGAGCCGCAGGTGCACCACGCTGGTGCGCGCTTCCCGATCCGCACCGACGAGCGGGGCTGGCTCGTGGTCCACCACGAGTCGATGAGGTGGCGGACCAAGGCTGAGGCGGTCAAGGCCGCTCGCGCCGCCGGGTTCGCCCCGGACCGGGTGCGGCCCGCCCGGACCCACCTCAGCGGCAAGTTCTGGGTGCTGCTCGACTCCGACGTGCCGTCCCTGGCGATGGTGCTCACCGAGCACGGGTACAACGCCAAGGTCGCCCGGCGCGCCGGCGGCCACCGGACCCGCACATTCGAGGTAGACAACGGGGAGCGGTACATCACCAAGAGCAACGGGTCGTGCGGGCGCTACCGGCGTGAGTTCCACACCGTCTGGGTGTGCTCCTGCGGCAATGGCGGGTTCGGTGAGGACCGCGACCGCGCCAGTGCGCAGCAGCGCGCCAGGTTGCACCGAGAGGACCCGGCGGGATTCCCGGGCCAGCCCTGGCAGGGCACCACCGTCAGCGTGACCGCCCGGGAGGCCTGACCCGGCAAGTTACCGACCGGTTCGAGTGTCACGTTTCCGCAGGTGGTACTCAGCCCGCGGTGAGCGCGGCCGGCACTCTCGGGAACGGCGCACCCGACGCCAGCACCCGCAGCAGCTCCCCCACCGCGGCCCGCATCACGTCCAGCGCCTGCGCCTGCAGAGACAGCTTGGACGCCGTCAGCGCCACCAGCCAGCCCAGGCCCTCCACCAGCCGCGCGCCCTGCTCGGACTGCAGCTGCACCCGGCGCTCCTCGATCCCCAACCGGATCGCGTCCACGCACAGCTTCGTGTGCCGGTCCCGTTCCTCGTTGTAGAGCCGCAGCAGCAGATGCACGTCCGGGCCGGCCTCCTGGGTGCGCTCCTCCCCCACCTGGAACCCCGAGTAGGTCGTCACCTCGACCCGCCGGACCCCCCGGACCAGGGCGTCCGGGTCCAGCGCCTGCACCTGCGCCCGGTACCAGGCGACGTGCCCCGCCGACCAGGCGATCTCCCGCAGGATCGACTCCTTCGGGTCCAGGCCCTCCACCGGCACCCCGAGCGTGCGGGCCAACTGCCGGGTCTGCTCCTCCCGGGCCTTCTGCCGCTGACCTGGGGTGTTCCCGCCGTGCAGCTTGCACGACCCGATCCCGAGGTGGTCGGTGCCCCACCCGGCCGGCTGGCCGCAGGTGCCGTCACCCTGCCGCTTCTTCGCGCCGCAGATCGCCACCGCCATGACACCCTCCCCGAGCCTGAGACCGTCATGAGATGGGGGGTCGTGCCCGCGGGGGGCGGGTTATGGCGGTGCGGGCTGTCGGTGGCGGGTGGCAGGCTGGCTTGTGGTGGGTGGAGCTCGGTGGGTGGAGCGTCGCTCTGTGGCAGCGGAGGCTGCGGGTTCGAGTCCCGTCGCCCACCCTTGGGGCCTGTAGCTCAATGGGAGAGCGCCTGCCTTGCAAGCAGGGGGTTCGGGGTTCGAGTCCCCGTGGGTCCACCCGGTTCTCGTGGTCCGTGTGGTGGTACCGCCGTGCGGGTGGCTGCGGGGGCTGGCCTTGGCCCATGGGCGTAGTTGGACAGCGCACCGGTCTACGGAACCGGGGGTGGCGGGTTCGAGTCCCGCTGGGCCAGCTGCGGGTAGCCTCGGTGGTGACCCGGTTCGTGCACAGGGGCATTGGTCTTGGGCCCTGGGTCGGAAAGTCACCCAGCTGGCCGGCGCCCCGGTCCTAGGCAACCGGGCGCCGGAGGTTGGGGGTGGCTGTGGGGTCCCCTGAGGGGTTGATCTGGTGCCGGACGCCGTCGGCGACGGTGGGGCTGGTCGTGGCTGACGGGCGGGTGTCCGAGGTGGCGCCGTACGCGCGGCGGTGGGGTGTGCTGGGGCGGGACGCGCGGCAGGTGTGGCGGGAGCTGGCCCGGCGCGGGTACGAGCTGGTGTGGGTGCCGGACGAGGTGGCCTCCCGCGACCCTCCCCGTTTTCAGCGGGGCGCTCTCCCACCTGAGCTTGGAAGCCGTGGCGCAGGGGCCGCCGGGTCGGCGCCTTCTCTGCCGGGTGGCTCCAGCTCGCCGGCGGCCCCTCGGGGACTGGTCATCGGTGCCCGCCGCGGCTGTCCCTGCCCCGTGGTGGGCGCTCACCCGGGGCCGGACCCTATCCGGATGGGTGAGCGGCGCGGTAGAGGTCGCCGGTCGTGGTACCGGTGCTCGACGTGCCTGGCCGTCGGGTCCTGACCACACCCTGCCCGGCGGCTGCCGGTTGACGAGACTACGCGTTGGTGCTCCGTTTTCAGGGTCCGCCACGCCGTAGCCAGCCTTGAGAGCTGGCCGATGCCCAACCCGACGGAGCTAGCGGGGCGTCTGGGGGGAGGTGTCGGGACTCCCACATGTGGGCCTTCCACGTCTCCCGGTACTGCTCGTCCTGTTCGCGGTCCCACTCGCGTCGCCAGGCCCGGTCCTCGGCGCGCTTGTCGCAGGCGGGGCCGTTGCAGCAGGCGCATTGGCCGTGCCAGCCGAGCCGGCCGAGCATCCGGGCGTGACTCACCAGGGCTCCCGCTGCCACTGGCGGTTCTCGCGTCGCCGCTGACGTCGGTGATCGCAGCAGTCCCGGGTACGGCGGAGGCACCGGTCGCGCTGGGTGCGGGCCGCGGCCCGGCCGAGGAGCTTCCCGCGGGTCACCACGCCTCCTCGTCGGGTTCGGTGACGGGGCGCATCGTGACGACGGTGGCCCGGTCGCCGCTGATGCCCCACGGGTCGGTGTCGTCCCTGAACCGGACGATCAGGCCGAGAGGGTGGATGTAGAGGTCGGGCGGGCAACTGTGGGAGCGGCAGCGCCGGTCGAGAAGGCACCAGCGGAGCCAGGGCCAGGACAGGCGGGCGCGGTGGGTCCGGGTGATGGTGATCATGGGGGGTCGGGGGCACCGGTCTCGGGTTCGGTGGGTGCACTGCTCCGACGATCGGGAGAGTAGCACGCGTTACCGTGCTGACCTGCACTGTTGGTCCCGAAGCGTGTCGGGCCGCCGTGGGCCTGGCGGGCGGCCGCGAAGGCGGCTAGGAGCGCGTCCTCGGCGACGAAGCGGACGCCGGGCACGAGGTCGTGGTGAATGACGGGCAGCCGGCCGGAGGCGATCCAGGCGCGGATCGTGGACGGGTGTCGGCCGACGCGTTCGGCGGCCTGCTCGATCGTGTACCAGATCATGGGGTGGCCGCTCGGGCCTGGGCGCGGCGTTCGGCGAGCAGGACCCGCACGTACGCGCCGTAGAGCTTCTCGGGGACGGTGGTGCCGCAGTCGGCGCAGGTGATCGTGACGGGGCCCTGCCAGCAGGTGGGGGCGTACCGGATCAGGGACGGGCGGCCGCAGTTCGGGCAGGGGGCGCCGGTGTAGGTGGGGCGTTCCTCGACGGGGTAGCGGCCGCGGAGGGTGGCAACCAGGGTGGTGACCTCGGTGGTGAGGTCGCCGGCCCACTCCTGGGTGAGCGCCCACTCGTGGTGGGTGTAGATCCAGCGGGTGACTGCGGCGGTGGCGTGCCAGTCGCCGGTCGTGGTGAGGCCTGCCGGTTCGGGGTCCAGGTAGACGGGGGTGTTGGGCCGGCGGCGGGCCGGCAGGAGCCGCGTCCCCGACCAGGACGGGCCGGTCAGGTGGTCGGGGTGGTCGGTGAGGATGACGCCCGCCCAGGAGGCGAGCAGGGCGTGCAGGTCGTCGGCGTCGGCGACGGCGGTCACGTTGAGGGGGGCGGGTGGTGCGGGGCGTTTCCCGCGGGTGCCTTCCTGCCGGACGGCCGAGCCGGGGGTGACGTGGTCGCGGATGTGCGCGACGAGGTCGGGGGCGCGGGTGAGGGCGTCCACGAGCCGGTAGTAGCAGCGCCAGCAGACGGCCAGGCCGGGCACGGTGGGGCGGGGCTGGCAGCCGGGGCAGTCGTCGGGGTGCTTGTCTGGGGTGGGTGTGGTGTGGCGGTCGCGCAGGGTGCAGCCGCTCGCACAGGGGGCGGCCGGGGTGGTCACGCCGTACCGGTGCCCGGGCGCCACGACGCCACGATCATCGTCTTGATGAAGTCCATCGCTTGGGCCTCGGTGAACCCGGCGTCGGTGTAGGCGATGAACATCTGCCGGTGGATCAGGGCGCCGGTGCGGAGGTCGGCGGGCGGCTCGATCGGGGGCAGGGACGAGTCGGTGGGCACGGTCCGAATGTAGCGCCTGACCTGCCGGTTTATGGCGGCAACAACCGGCAGGACTCCCCCCGTGGTGTCAGGGTGTGGTGAAGCCCCCGCAACCGAGGCTGTGCGGGGGCTTCACGGGGAGCGTACGGGACCGCTCCGACAGTTCAGGCGGTCGCGCGGGCCTTGGTCAGCCACGCCTGGTTCGCCGGGTCGTCGAGTAGGCGCCGCCCGTCCGCGGTGACCACGTAGCGGATCCCGCCCCTCTTCCCGACGGCCCGGACCAGACCCTCAGCGACCAGCGGGCCCACGACCCGCATGTCCAGGGTGGCGCCGCCGTCGGTGACGATGTCGTGGTTGCCGCGCCACCGGTCCGGGCGCTGCTGGTGGGCGCCGTGGTCGGCGATGCGGACCAGGGTCGTCCAGGCGCCCTCGGACAGGTAGTCGGGGGGATTGATCTGGGGGCGGCCCTGCCTGCCCGGGCGGCCGTCCAGCCACGCCTTCACCTCGGGGCCTGGGTACAGCTTCTCCCGCTGGTCGTTCAGGCTCCCCGTCCAGGCGGGGAAGGCGCGCCTGTGCCCGGGCGGGTAGCGGGACGGCAGGGCGACCATCGAGCTGTAGGGGACACCCCACATCTGGGCGGCCTCCCTGAGGCTGACCAGTTCGGGGACCTTGCCTCGCGCCACGTCACTGCCTTCCACGATTGGACTACTAACCAGCATATGCGGTCATCCTTTCAGATGGAAGGGTGGGGGTGCAACCACCAGGCGGACGGGATCACCCCGGCGTCGACCAGGGCGAGCGCCAGGACGGTCAGCAGGAGCAGGGGGCGGGCCACCCACCGTTCGGACCAGCCGCCGGTGTCCAGGCCGACACCGAACCGCACCCACCGGCCGCCGCGGCGGGGCAGGACAGGGATCTCCCCGAACACCACGTCCCCGCCCAGGTGCGACGCCCACGCCACCGCGACCGCCTCAACCTGCCACCCGTAGGTGCCCAGGCGGGTGCCGGCCAGGAACATGACCAGGGTGACCGGCCACCAGTGGGTGATGCCCCGGTGCCCGCCCGGGATCAGCTTCGCCAGCCACCCCTCCTGGTCGGCATCCGGGGACAACCGGCCGTGCCCGGCCGCACCGGCGAACAGCGTCCCGACCACCAGCTGGCCCGGGGTGACACCCAGGTGCGGGGCGACCCCCAGCCACGCGGCGACCGCGGCGACCCGGTGCTCGGGGCCCATCACAGCCGATCACCCGACTCCCGCAGACGCTGGAGCTCCCAACGCGTCGGCTCTCGGAACAACACACCGGGAGTCGCGCCCCGCTCGTTCGGTCCGGCGTCGATCACCGACCAGTCGCCGCCCGCGCCGGTGTCCCACGGCACGCTGCGGAACCACCCGACTAGGACGGACCCCGGGAGCGGACCGTCCAGCTCCCTGCGCCACGCCCGGGCCGCCAGCGGCACAGCCACGTCCACGTCCTGGGTGCGCCACACAATCACCTGCACGTCGTCCCAGTCCGCGCTCAACAGCTCCGCCGCCGGCGCCTTCCGGGCCCGGTAGGTGGGTCCGTTCAAGCGGGGCACGACCTCGTGGCCGGTCATGACGTGCCTCCCGTGGTGTGGGTCCGCTGGTAGTCGTTGGCCGCGTCAACGGCGGCCGCCAGGTGTTCGTCGCTGGCGAGACGCCGGGCGACGTAGTCGCGGGCCAGGCGCTGCAGCAGGTCGGGGACCTTCACGCCGTCCCGCAGCGCGATCATCCGCAGGCCGGTGGTGACGTCGGCGTCAAGCAGGAACGACAGGCGCCGGCGGGGCCTTGGCGTGTCGGCGTCCGTCACCAGCCGCAGCCTCGGCCGGCTCACGGCCGGTCACCTCCCCCGCAGTCGTCGCAGTTGGTTCGGTCGCCGGTCCACGAGTAGTGCAGCCGGCCGGTCACCCGGCACCGGTCGCGGCACTCCTCGCAGTCGGGGTCCATGCACCACCGGTACGGGACGACCAAGGCGCGGTGGCCGGGCAGCCGGAACGCCAGGGTGTACCGGCCCCACTCGTCGCCGCCCCGGGACAGAAGCGGCCCGTCCCACTGCCCCGGCGGGGTCAGCCAAGCGCGGGGCGGGCGATGCGGCAGCGGATACGGCTTCACGACGCGCCTCCCGCCAACGCCAGCAGCGCGTCGAGGTGAACGGGCGCGAAGTCCCACACGTCCACTCCGACGTTGATCTGCCTACCGTTGATCTTCCACTTCTCGTGGACGTGGCCGTGCAGCAGCCACCACCCGCTGTCGGTCGGCCGCTGATCGGGGTACCGGTCGACGTCCTGGGAGTCACCCACGTAGGGGAAGTGGGACAGCCGAAGGACCCGCAGCGGCACGGGCGCGGTGGGCAGCAGGATGTCGACGCCGAAGTGGATCTCCGTGAACCCGCCCACGTCGCGGTAGCAGTCCCGCCACGCCTGCTCGTCCGGCTTGCCGCGCCGCATGAACGGCCGATCGTGATTCCCGAGGATCAGGTGCTTCTCCCCGTGCAGGCGCTGCCCGAGCGGCAGCGTGTCCGCGATCGTGCCCATTGCGAAGTCGCCGAGCACCCACACCGTGTCGCGGGTGCCGACGGTGTCGTTCCACCGTTCGATCAGCGCCTGGTTCATGTCCTCGACGGTCGCGAACGGGCGGCCGGACAGCTCGCAGATCCGGGCGTGGCCCAGGTGCAGGTCGGCGGTGAACCACACGTCGGTCATCGTGACCACCACGACTCGCACAGCCGGATCATGAGGTCGCTGATCGCCTGACGGTCGGCCGCGTACGGGATCGACTCGTCCTTGACGAGGACCCGCAGTCGGACGGTGTACGCGTTGATGAGGTCGATGACGTCGGCAAGCTCGTGCTGGCCGCGACGGACCGCCAGAATCGACTCCCGGGCGACGGGTCCCATGGGCAGGGTGAGGCGCCCGGTCTCCAGGAACTCCACACCCTGGTAGCCGAGCCGGACCGCGTGCCCAGCGAACTTCGTGTCGTAGCCGTGCTCGGCAACCAGCTCGGGCCGCTTCGTGCGGTTCCCCCGCACCCCCAGCATCTTGTCCCGCTGGGAGGTGAGGTAGCCGAGGAACCGGTGGCCGGCGGCGCGGGACCAGAACAGGTGCGCGTGGTCGCGCAGAAGGCGACCCTCGTCGGTGACGACGAGGGTGTGTTCGTCGGGGACGAACAGGGGCAGCAGGATGCTCGGGTTCCCGGCGGCGGCGAGCCGGCAGAACTTGGCGAGGGCGTAGACGGTGACGTCGATGTCGCCAGGACCCGATCGTGTGCCCTGCGCCGCGGTGCGGTGCTCCCACTGCTCGAACGTCGCGATCCCCAGGACATGCGTCTTCGGTGGGATGCACACGCCGAGCTCGTCGTGGTCGGAGGAGCCGGGCAGATTCGTGCCGTGGACTTCGGAGCCAGCGAGGACCCGCAGGATCGTGTTCGGCTCGGCGATGTCGCGGGCGTTGTCAGGCACGCGGCACCTCCGCGGCGACGATGGCCTCGACCCGGTCGGGGTTGAGCAGGCCGCGGTCGACGGCGCGCTGCAGCACCTTGCGGAGGGCGTCCGCGCGCAGCTGGTCGTCGGGGTGGACGCGGCAGGGCACGCCGTGGGGTGGCTCGTCGGGGACGGGGCACACGCACTGGTCGGGCTGGACGCGGGCGATCAGGGCGAGCGCGTCCGCGGACAGGAGCCGGCCGTACTTGCGGAGATGGTCGGCGGCGATGCCGAGCAGCACCGGGATGACCGTCGGGTCGAGACCGAACGCCTCGGCCTTTTCGGTCCAGAACGTCCAGCCGGTGATGTCGGTCAGGTCCTCGATCACGTGCTCCCGGGCGAGATCCCGGCTCTGCTCAGCCACGGCCGGCCTCCTGCGCTTCCCGCTTGCGGAGGACGATCTCGCCGGACTCGTGGTAGGTGATCGGCATGGCGCCGAGCTTGATCGCGCGTGCCCGCTTCTGCTCGGTCACGTCGTAGTGCTCCAGCACGCTCCCGGGGTGCTGCACCCACTCTCGGCGCAGCCCGAGCCGGGCCGCGAACTCGTGCAGTTCCTCGCTGGTGTCCGCGAGGAGGTGCGACCACCGGGAAGTGAGCCGGCCGACACGGGCGCGCCGGAGCATGTCGTCCACGTAGACCGTCACGACGGTGCCTCGCTGTTGGCGATGCCGAGCAGCACGTCGGCGTGGCACGGCTGACCATCCGGGCACCAGCACGCCAGATCCCGGCCGGCGAGATCGCGACGGACCTCCTCAACGGTCACCTTCACGAACGACCCGGACGGGTACGCCATCCGCATCCCCGCCGTGGGTTCACGCACAAGCGCCAACCGGAACAGCTCGACCAGTTCGGCGCGGGTCGCCCACCGGACGTGCGCCTCGACGACCCGACCGCCTCCGAAATGGAAGTCGTGGCGGTTGCCGGCCCGGCTGATGCGGCCCTCGTAGTCCCAGGGCCGGTCGCCGCCGATCCCGGGTTCGTGGACCAGGCCCATCGTCGGGTGGTGCCACCGGAACGGGTTGCCCCACCGTGTGGGCCGGGCCACGCTGACGGCGCCGGCCGGCATCCGCCAGCCCTTCGTGCGCCGCAACTGGATCCGCTTCGGTGCGCGGATCAGCTCCCACCGGAATGTGCCCGCGTCGCGCATTCCGCCGACGGTGAGGAAACCGCCGCCGTCGAACTTGACGTCCACCTCCAGGTCGCTGGAGCCGATGTGCGGGTCGGCGTACCGGTAGACGGCGTCGGCCAGGTCCGGGCCGGTCCCGGCCGGGGCAAGGAGCGGGCCTGGGCGGTCGCGGCCGATCCGGTCGAACGTCACCCGGTACAGGCCCGGAGTGAATGGCGGCTCCATCATGCGATCTCTCTGATCAGCGCCTGGAGGCTCCGCTCCACGGCCGTTGCCGGCTCGTTGGGGCCCTTCTCGTTGAACTGCGGGACAATCTCGACGACGGCGCGGCCCTGCCGGATCTCCTCGAACCGGTCCTCGGGACCCCACCAGCACTCGAACCCCCACGCGTGGCCACCGTTGTCGAGGTCGATGCGGGGATTGCGGGCCAGCGACTCGGCGACCTGCCGGGACAGTTCCACGGCCCGTTCGTTGACGGGTCGCGCCCGGTACGCGGCGCGTTCCGCCTGATAGGTGGCGATCTCCTCCTCGGTGGCGCCGTTCTCGCGGGCGATCCGGTCGGACACCGTGTCGAGGTTGGCGGCGTCGGCGTCCATCTCCTGGATCATCCGGGCGGACTCGGCGATGTCGGCCTCGGACGGAACCAGGTCCTCCGGCTTCGTGCCGGGCGCCAGTTTCCGGCCGGCGTACGTGCCGAACCCGAACAGGTAGACGGTGTCTGGGGTGACGTTGCTGACCGCGAACACGCGGTCTCCGGGCTTGGCCATCGGGGTTCTCCGCTCAGGGTCGGGTGGTCGGTGCGGGCGGCTGGTCGGTCACGGTGTGGGGGTCGGGGGGTTCCGGGGCGCCGTCGCTGTCGTCGCCCCCGTGTCCGCGGCCCCAGTGGCAGAACGGGCACGCCACCTGCAGCCGGGAATGGATGGACTCGGCGCGGTGGACGACGATCACCCACAAGGCGAACGTGATCGAGAACTGCGACCACTGCCACCGGCCGATGTGCGGCTGCCAGTACCACTCCGAGAGGGCCAGGACGCCGAGCACCGCGTAGAAGGCTGAATTGGTCAGCGGGTGGTCCAGTCGGTGCGCGAGTCGCAAGGTGCCGACCTTGGCGTCGGCCTGCGCCTGCACGTCCAGGGGGAACCGGGCGATGCACTGCCCGCACAGCCCCCGGTCGTGGACGTAGCTGGCGGCCAGCAGGGTGATAACCACGGCCGCCGGCAGCAGGCGCAGGACCTGCCACCAGCCGTGGACGTGGAAGTCCGGGGCGACGGCGAAGGCCACCACGATCACGGTCAGGGGCGGTTTCGCGTGGTGCCCCAGACGAGCAACCCAGGGCCGCACGTCACGCACCTGGGGTCACCGTCTCGTCGGGCACGTCGTAACCCAGGTCCCGGGCCCGCTCGACGGCCTCACGGACCGCGAACCCCCAAGGGCGGCCGCGGTCCTGCAGGTCCTGGGCGACCTCCAGGACCTCGACGGCTTCGGGGTCGAACGGGCGGCCCAGGTCGACGTTCGTGGCGTAGATGTCGGCGGACTGCGGGACCTCACCCCAGTCCAGGCGGCCCTGCTGGGCCAGGTCGAACAGGACGTGCCCGACGATGCAGTCCGGCAGGTGGGGGCCGCCGGGGGCGCTGGTCCAGTTGGAGCAGATGTCGTCGGCGTGGGGGTACACGAAGTCCGGGCCACGCTTGGCGAGCTGTGCGCGCAGCAGCTGCAAGGCCTCCAGGACGCCGATCTTGGGGGGTGGGGTGGGGTCGGGCATGGGGGTTCCTTCCGGGTGGCGGGATCAGGCAGCGACGTCGTTTCCGTTGCCGGGGGCGCTGGGGTCGTGCGCGTGCTGGGGCTGGTGCCCGGTGCGGCGCCGGTTGTGGCGGACCGCGCGGATCCAGTCGATGACCTCCCAGGCCACGCCCCACGCCTGCCAGACGATGGCGAACACCAGCAGCGCCGCGAGGATCGGGTACTCGCTGGCGAAGGCCTGGAACATCTGCAGGTTCATCGGGGTCCGCCCGGGAGGGATGGACTGGGGTGGGGTCCGCAACGGGGTCCGACCCCCACCCCCAGTCACGGGGGGTCAGATGTGGCAGTCGACGGCGGTGACCCACTTCTCGCCGTCGAGGGAGTCGAACAGCTCCTGGACCTTGGCGTTCCAGTCGTCCTGCGTGACGGTGTCGTCCGACATGCCGAACCAACCCATGTGGCCCTTGGCGATCCACTGACCGTCCACGATCAGGGCGTAGGGGACGCCAGCGGCGTTGACGGCGCGGCGCACGTACTCGTCCCGGCCGCCGGCGTGCACGCAGTAGTCCTTGATCGGGTCGTCCGCCCAGATGCGGGCCGCACGGAACGCCATCACCCACGGGTGGGCGTGCCAGCGTTCGCGGGCCTGCTGGATGGCGTTGTCCCACGGTTCGCGCCACGACTTGTCTCCGGCCTCCCGGCGTTCGGCGGTGGCGGCCAGGTATTCGAACCAGTCGGTGGGGACACCGGAGGCCGTGAGCACAGAGTCAACAAGCTCCGAGAACGACTGCTCGGGCGGGTCGATCCCGGCGGTCACGGCCTCGAACTCGTCGTACTCCTGGTTCGCCTTGGCCCGGGCAGCCTCGCGCCTGGCGTCGCGGTCAACGTTCTTCCACTGGACCTGGTCGGCGCGGCCGGTGTAGTCCTCGCCGGCCTGGCCGTCACGCAACCGCATGATCTCGGGGACGCCCGGCTCGCCGAGTTCCCCCGGTTCGGGGGAGTCGGGGTCGGTTGGCTTGAGGTGAAAGTACCCGCGCCAGCGGCCGCCGATGGTCCACCAGTCCCAGAGTCCGTCCGGGTTGCTGGTGGAGTCGTACATGACCTGATCGCCTTCGACCCGCACGTTCGTGTAGTCGTCGCGGCTGTAGGTGAGGGCCAGGACCTCCTCGGGCAGGGCCTTGAGGAACGCGCGGGCGTCGTCGGGGTTGTTCCAGGTGCCGTGGGTCTCTTCCATGCCGAAGTCCGACGTCGTGGTGTGCGTGGTGAAGGTGAGGTCGTACTCGATGAACACCTGCGTGTCGTCCCCGTCCGGGGACCCGAACAGCACGATGTCGCCGGGGTGGCCGTCCTGCGGGTCGGCGGGGATCCGGTGGCGCAGCAGGTCCTCCGGGGCGTACTGGGGGTGTTCGCCGTACCAGTCGCGGGCGTTGCGGGCGTGGTCGGCGACCGTCCCGGCGGAGTTGGGGTAGGTGTCGACGTCGAGGTTCTCGTCGTAGGGGGCGAGGGCCGATTCGACGTCGTCGGGTTTGTCGGTGACGACGACGACCACGTAGTGGCTCATGCGGTCTCCTGTGGGTACTTGGCGGGGGTGTGTTGGGGGTCGTGTCGGATCGGATGGTACCGCCGTCGACCGGCCATTGTTGGTAACAACCGGCAACATGGTGGTCGTGTGGTGCCCGCCCCCGCCCGGCCTTCCCTGCCGGGCGGGGGCGAGTGCTTGGGGTGTTACTGGCCGACCGCCACCGGCAGGTCGGGGGTCATGTGCTCCTCGGCGTCGTCGATGATCTGCCGGGCCACCCGGATGACCGTGTCGGCGGTCTCGGTGACGGCCTCGGTCTCCTTGCCGTCCTCCGCCCAGCCGGCGACGTAGGCGAGGGTGTAGTCGCTGGTGTCCAACCCGAAGTAGGAGGCGACCACGAAGGCGACGGACTCGGCCTCGACCTCGCCGCGGGTGCGGGGGGTGTGCTGGCCGGGGTCGGTGTGCCCGCACCGGATGTGGGCGATCTCGTGGGCGAGGGTCTTCACGGCCTGCGCGGGGTTCAGGTCGGGGCGGACGTAGACGGTCCGGTTACGGGGGTCGGTGGTGCCGTTCGCGTCCGGGCTGGACGGGTGGGCCGCGCGGCGGAGGGTGTAACCGAGGGCGGTGACCTGGGCGGCGAGGGCGTCCCACAAGCCGTCGGGGGCGTCGCCGGTCAGCAGGGTCGGCCTGGGCTGTTCGGTGTCGGGGAGGGGGTCACCGTCGGTCTGGGCGATGTCCCACACGTGCTCGATGCGGTACCCGTCGCGGCGGACCTTGCCGGTCTTGGGGTCGATGGTGTCGGCGGGGTCGGAGTCCTTGGGGTCCCGCCACACGGTGATGTGCGCCCAGATCTTGATGCCGGGTTCGCCCTTGCGGACCTGCCGGCCGAGGGCCTGCCACGTCTTGTATCCCGCGACGCGGGTGGCGTCCTCACGCTGGGAGAGGATCATCAGGCAGTTCCGCCAGCTGTAGTGGTGGAAGCGGGCGGCGGTGGTGAGCATCGCGGTCCACTGGGTGGAGTTGGTGAGGTTGGCGATGCCCTCGGTGAGCAGGGTGTGGGCGGCTTCGACCTTGGCTTGGCGGTCGGCGTCGCGGCGGGCCTGCTCGGCGGGGCTGATGGTCCGCTTGGTGGTCTTGCGGCTGGTGGTGGTCACGGGGTGCTCCTTGGCGGGGGGCCCTGACTTGCTTACGTGACTAGTAAACCGTATGTTCGGCTATTAGTCAAGAGGATGTCAGTCGGCGGCCAGCACCGCGGCCACGCCAGCGGCCACCACCAGCTCACCCAGGTCGCACACCTCGTCCGGGCTACCCGTCACGACCAACCGGCCGCCGCCACCCCAGCTCAGGCACAGACCCTCGTCGGTCAACTCGCACACCAACTCGGCGGCGCGGGCGTACTCCACGTGCTCAGCCATGGCGGGGGGCTCCGATCGTCGGTTTCCTGCGTCCTGGAGAGGACCCCCACCGGGCCATGACGACGAGAGGCCGTCGAGTGGGGGTCCTCACCGGGGCCCAGGTGAGCCCGGGGGTTGGAGCCCAGTCCCCGCCGCCGTATCGGGGGCGACGGCGGGGACCGGGAGACTCAGTCCTCGCGCCCGCAACTGGTGCAGGTGCGCAGGTGCTCCCGCCAGTCCTCGTCGCCCTGCTCGTCCGTCGTGAAGTCGATGTCGGCGCCGCAGGGGGCCGGGTAGGTGTCCCGGTCGGTGAACAGGCTGGCGATGAACGCCTCGACGGTGCGGGGGGCGGGGGCGGTGGTCGTCGTCATGTGACTATTAAACCCATCCTCCGCGCTTCTGTCTAGCGGTTACGGCCGTTAGATTCCGATTGCTTTTCGGCCGGACATCCGGTTTACTGGTCACATGACGACGAAGCGGCTACAGGGCCTCACCACCGCCGAGCTGATCGCCCGGTACGAGGAGCTGACCGCCCGCCGCTACAACGGCGGCCGCCGGGACGGCGGATACGACAAGCGCCGCGACCAGATCAACCGCGTCGTGGACGAGCTCGCGGCTCGCGACGACCGCGACGACCCCGAAGCCCGCGCCTTCTTCGACAAGGCCATGGAGGACTGAACTGTGACCGACGAGCTCCGCCCCCTGCGGGCCATTGACGTCGCCCAGACCATCCTGCCCGGCGGCATCATCGTCTCGACCCTCGCCGTCCAGGGCGTCGGCGCCAATAACCAGCCGGAGACCCGCTGGGAGACCTGCGTGTTCGGCGCCGACCTCCGCGCGATGTTCGGGCAGGACGTGCCCGACTCGATCGTGGACGGCTACCGCGACCGGGCCGCAGCGATCCGCGGCCATGCCGCCGCCGTCACCTACGTCGTTCACTTCGCCAACCAGCAGGAGGGCTGACGGATGAAGCGCACCGATCTGGTCCGGGGCGCGGAGTACGCGCAGGGCGGGGACTGGCACATCAGCAACGGCTTCGCCGCGAGGGTGCGGATGCTGGATGTAGGTCCGTTCCACAAGGGCGATCGGGTCCGGTCTTGGAACAAGCCCGTCACGCTGGCCAGTGGCCACGTGTTGGACAAGCCCAGCCACGTGCGGGACACCGCGTCCACGCACACCGCAGGCCAGTTCGTGGCCGTGCTCGTCCTTGACAGGGACACCGGCGAACCGACGACCTACCACGGCGGCAACTTGGCCATCGAGTTCGTGACGCTGCGCAGCCTCGACTCCGGCTGGGCCGAGTACGTGATCGCACAGCAGGCCCGTGACGAGCGGCGCGCCCAGGCCGAGCGGGCGGCGGCCCGGCAGGAACGCCTCCGGGCCGCCGAGAAGGTCGAGCTTGAGGCCCTGGCCGAACGCGCCGGTATCGGCCCTGTCCGCTGGGACCAGTTCGGCAACCCCTGCCTGTCCCGCAAGGACCTGCAAACCCTGCTCGAGCGGGTGACGTCGTAGACCCCGATTCCCAAGTCACATCCACCACCACCCACGAAAGGGCCCCCCGCCATGAACCGCCGTCCTGTGCCTGCCCGCGTGCAGGCCACCCTCGACCGCCGCTCGTCCGGCGCCGCAGGCCCCCACCGGGGCCGCGCAACCCGCCGCCGCGGGTCCCGGTCCGCCGCCGTTCGCGCCGCTGTCCGTGAGCAGGTGGCCTGATGAGCTTCCACCGGTTCGTCACCAGCGCCTTGACCGGCCGGAACCCGTTGCGGCGGGCCCGGCACCGCGACAACTCCGCCGCCCGACTCGCCCTCGTCGGCACCGTCCTGGGGATGGCCCCCTACCTGGTGATCGCCGGGCCGGCGCTCCTGTCGCACGCCGGGGCGACGCTGTGAGCGGGTCCTTCCGGCCCGTGTCGGCCGGCGCGCACGCCCTGGCCGGGGACCTCCAACGGACCCTGAGCGAGGCGGACCCCTCGACCCCCGTGTGGGTGGAGGTGGACGGCCTGGAATGGCCTGTCGACATCGAGCACGCCGACGTGACCCCGTCGTCGGTGATCCTGCACGGCGACCTCAACCTGAACCGCGACGAGATGTGGGAGGACCTGGTCCGGTTGGTCAAGCAGGCCGCCAAGGGCGAATCGGCCCTCGCCCGTGCCGCGCAGGCGCTGGTGGAGAAGCACGACCTGGCGGCGTGGTCATGACCGACCAGGCGCTGATCAGGTTGGCCGACGATGTGGCCCGGCACCTTGACGGGTTCACCCGAGACCCGGCCTGGCCCACTTGGGGGGTCGCCTTGCGGCACGCCGACGGGCGGGCACTGCACCTGGCGTGGGTGTGGGGCAGCCACGAGTCCCGCGTGGAGGTGGGTGGCGGGTACCCCGACGGCGTCGGCTACAAGCGGTTCGAGATCACCGTCGCCGTGTCCCGTGGCGCGCAGGCCATCGCCCGGGAGATTGAGCGGCGACTCCTGCCGCCATACGTGGCGGAGTTGCAGAGGGTCCTGGCGAAGCTCGCCGTGTTGCGTGATGAGGCAGCTGCCGTGCGGTGCGTGGCTGAGCGGATCGCCGGGCACCTGCCGGACGGCCGGGTCTCTGGCGGTGAAGGCACCAAGACCACTGCGCAGGTGTACTGGGCCGGCGGCGGCGAGTTCCGCACCCACGACCCCGCGACGGTCCTGATCGAGTGGCTCCACGTCCCGGCCGCCGTTGCGGTGGAGATCGCCCGGTTGATCGGTGAGGCGTACAGCACGGGCGGGTGGCGGTCATGACCGACGCGCCCGTTGTGCCGCTCACCCTTGACGGGATCGTGTCGGGGTTGAAGTCCGACCTGATGGGTGTGTTCGAGCGGATGGAGATCGCCGAGGACGAGATCGCCAAGGCGCAGGCGGAGCACCCGCAGGCGTGGGACCTGCTGTGGCATTCGTTCTCGCTGCTCCAGCCGACGCACGACCTGATGGAGACCCGGTTCGTGTTCGAGGGGCACGTGCGGGAGCTGCTGGCGCGGGTCGTGGCCGGGCAGGACACCCGGCCGGGGACCGCGGCGGAGGTGTGCATCGCCTGCTGTCAGGCCAGCCTTGTGACCCCGTTGAACACGCCAGCCGCCGGGCTGTACGCGCGGATGTGGGGGCGGGCGTTCCCGGGGCATCCGGTGTGGGCGGACCAGGTGGGTCACTACGAGGCGATCGAGGGGCAGACCATCGACACGTTCGAGGCGGAGACGCGGGCGCGGATCGGTCGGGCGAACCCGTGGCGGGTCCTGGGTGAGGTGGAGTGCAAGGGGTTGCATCACGGGGAGCCGGCGCTGGGATGTCGGTTCGTGGTGCAGGATTCGCACCTGTTCTGACTTGACAGACTACCCGTGCATCGGGTTTAATAGTCATGTCAGGAAGTACCAAGTCCCCCCGCCAAGGAGACCACGATGTCGTTCACCACCACCGTCACCTACACCAACGGCGACACCAAGACCTTCACCCGCACCCGTGGCCGCGACGCCATCCGGTTCGCCCGCACCACCATCCTTGAGGCCGACCCCACCGCCAGCGTCACCGTCACCAACGACGAGGACGGCAAGATCGTGTTCACTGCCGAGCCGCAGATCGTGGACATCGCCGGCCCCGACGGGCTGGGCGGCAGCGACGCCAGCGACGTCCCGGCCCCCTTCGACGCTGCCGAGCAGGAGCAGGAGATGGCAGCCGCCGCCGAGCCGGGCGAGGTTCCCGACACCGAGGCCCCGGCCAAGGCGTCCCGCGAGGCCCGCCCCAACGTGGCCCTGACCGCCGTCAAGCCCTTCGAGGTTGAGGCGCACCCGAACGGCCAGGCGGTCGCCGTCAAGGCCGAGCAGACCGGCGACCCGCTGGTCCTGCGGGTCACCCGGGTCGAGGACGGGGTCCACGTCGGGGACCTGCGGTGGGACACCAGCGCCCGCAAGTGGCGGCCCACCCTGCCCGGCTCCGCGGCCCCCCTCAAGGCGGTGTCCGGCAAGCGGCACGCGGTCTACACCCTGCTGACCGCCAAGCCCTGACCCACCCGTAGCGGCCCGCCCCGGCCGGGGCGGGCCGCACCCCTCCCGACCCACGACTGACAACCCACTGATCTGGCCCTGGCGGGGGCCAACGGCAAGGGCCCGCATCCTCTTCCCCGGATGCGGGCCCTTGCCTACGCCTGAGGCGACCTACCGTGCCAGGGCCAGGAACTCCGCCCGGGCGGACGGGTCGGACCGGAACGCGCCGGTCAGGCTGGAGGTGACCATCTCCGCGCCCGGCTTGCGGACACCGCGGTGAGCCATGCACCCGTGCTGGGCGCGCAGGACACACGCGGCGCCCCTGGTCTGCAGGTGGGTGTCCAGGGCGGTGGTGACCTGGACCGTGATCTGCTCCTGGGACTGCAGCCGCTTGGCGTAGACGTCCAGGACCCGGGCCAGCTTCGACAGGCCCACGACGGGGGCGCCCTCGGCGGGGATGTAGGCGACGGTGCCAGTCCCCCAGAACGGCAGCAGGTGGTGGGCGCAGACGCTGGTGAACGGCACCCCAGTCACCACGATCATTTCGTCGGCGTGGGGCATCTCGAACGTGCGGGACAGGATCGCGGCCGGGTCCTCCCCGTAGCCGGCGGTCATCTCTCGCAGCGCCCGCACCCATCGGGCGGGGGTGTCGGCGACGTCCGGCCCGTCGGGGTCCACGCCCAACTGCCCCAGCAGGGCCCGCATGCCGACCGCGAACAGCTCCTCCGCCTCGGTGCCCGTGAGGTCCCTGGTGGTCACCGCTTCCGCTCCTGTCCCCACAGCAGCACGTGCAGCCGGGTGGTGAGGTTGTACCCCTGCCCGATCACCACGTCGGCCAGGTCGCCGGCGCGGCCCGTGATGGTGGCCTGGTCGGTGCCCTCCGGCATCACCCACACCCGGGACGCCGGCACGTTGAACCGCTGTACGAGGGCGTTGACCTCGGCCAGGTCGCCGCGGTCGGCGACGACGAACTTCCAGTCGGCGACGTTGGCCCGGGCCAGGTGCCCGAACTCGTGGAGCGCGGCCGGGACGATGCGGGCGTCCTCGGGGTCCCCGGAGTGGGCCAGCTTGGGGCTGACGTTGTAGGTGAGGCCGGCCCGGTTCATGGCGGGGACCTGGGTGCCGTTGGTCTCCACCTCGACCGACCGGTAGCAGCTGAGCAGGTCCTCCACCAGGGCCCGCCACCCGATGCGGTGCTGCTGCAGCAGCGGCTCCCCGCCGGTGATGACGGTGAGCTTCGTGCCGTGCCCGGCCACCTCGGCGGCGATGTCGGACGCGGACCGGGTGGTCAGCTCCCGGGTGAGGTTGAAGCGGGTCCGGTCCCACGTGTACGGGGTGTCGCACCAGGTGCAGGCGAGGTTGCAGGCGCCGAGCCGGACGAACGAGCACCGCTGCCCGAGGCGCCGGCCCTCCCCCTGCACGGTGGGCCCGAACACCTCCGCGACCAGGAGCCGGTCATGGGCGAGGGTCACGGCCGGTACCAGGCCCACGTCTTCGGGGTCTCGGACACGGCCACCGCGACGGTCACCCCGTCGGGCACGGGCACGACGTCGTGCAGGACGGCGTGCAGGTACTGGGCCATGTTCTCCGCCGACGGCTGCATCGGCAGGACCTTGTTGAGGAGCTGGTGGTCGAGGTTGGTGTCCAGCCACAGCCCGAACGGCTTGAGGTCGCCGTAGTCGACGACGAACCCGACCGTGTTGAGGTCGTGGGCGGACAAGGCGACCCGCACGGTGTAGTTGTGGCCGTGGGTCCGGCCGCACGGGTGGTTGGGGCGCAGCCCGTGCAGGACGTGCGCCGCGGAGAACGCGAAGTCCTTGGTGATCTCGTACATCAGTGGTTCCTTCCCAGCAGGGCGTTGACGGCCAGCCATCCCGTGAGCAGGCCAACGATCCCGGCGACTCCCGCCCAGGTGCTCGGGGCCGGGACCGGCAAGCGGGCGACCGCGAACACGGCCCCGACAGTGGCGCCCAGCAGGAGGGCGGCGACGATCCCGGTCACGACACCTCACCCATCCAGCAACGCATCGCGTTCTGCTGGTCGCCCATGCGGCCCTCGACCGTGATCAGGGGGGGTGGTGGCGTGCGGCCACACCGGCAGGGCCCGGGAGGCGTACTCAACGCCGCCAAGGATGATGACGGGGTTGGCGTCCAGGAGGCCCTGCTGTGCGGCCTGCTCCCGGATCTGGGCGACCCGGATGGTGCCGGGCCCCCCGAACATCACGTTGTACGGGGCCAGCACTTGGTCAAGGTAGACAAGGCCGTGCAGGGCGGACAGGATCCGGATCCGGTTGTCCGGCTGCAGGTGCCGGGCATACCGCAGGCAGACCCGGAAGTAACTGCCCCGGTACAGGTCCGCTGCCTGTGTGGGCGCGGGGGCCTTGCGGCGGCCGCAGGGGGTGACGACGAGTCCGTTCATGGGGCGACCTGACGGAGACGACGGTGCACCTTGACGTAGCAGGTTTCGTGGACTCCCACCGTCAGACTCCGTGCCGCTCGATCATCTCGGTCCAGAACTGACGGTCGGCGTAGACCGTGGGGTCGGGCACCCCGGCTTGTGAGAACGCGGAGGCCCGCTCCACACAGGTCCCGCACCGGCCGCAGTGTTGGTCGTTGCCCTCGTAGCAGGACCAGGACAGGTGCGCGGGGGCGCCCAACTGGTGGGCGCGGCGGGCGATGTCCGCTTTCGTCCAGTTGACGAACGGGGCGGTCACCATGACGTCGCCGAACCCCTGGGTGCCCAGGCGGGCCGCGTCGTCGATGGCGTCGATGAAGGCGGGCCGGCAGTCGGGGTACACGAAGTGGTCACCGGCGTGCACGGCGGTGGCGACCCGGTTCAGGTGGCGGGCCACGGCGATGCCGACCGCGACCGACAGCATGATCGCGTTGCGGTTGGGGACGACGGTGGCGCGCATGGTGTCCTCGGCGTAGTGGCCGTGGGGGACGGGCACGTCGTCGGTGAGGGCAGATCCGGTGAGGTGCTGGCGCAGCACGGACAGGTCGACGACGTCGTGGCGGAGCCCGAGGTGGGCGGCGACGGCGGCGGCGGCCTGCAGCTCGCGGACGTGGCGCTGCCCGTAGTGGATGGAGATGGTCTCCAGGTGGTCGCCGGCGTCGAGCAGGTGGGCGGCGAGGGTGGTGGAGTCCAGCCCACCAGACAGCAGGACGAGGGTGCTTGTCATGGGGTCCTCTCGGTGAGTCGAGCCAGGTGCCCGGGGGCGGCGTCCACGTAGTGGATGTGCGGGCCGTCGTCGGCGGGCCGCATGATCGGGACGTAGTTGATGCTGGTGGTGTCGGAGATGTGCACGTGCGGGCCGCTGCTGGGTGCGTCGGTCAGGCCGTAGGTGGGTGGGGTGACCCGGTGGCGGGCCCGCAGCCAGTCCTCCCGCAGTTGCAGGGACCGGGCCGCCATCCGCACGTGCAGGGACCGGTTGGTGCTGCTGGACGTCGACACCTCCGCGGGGGTGACCCCGTACCAGCGGCGCAGCAGGTCGGAGTGGCGGTGCATGTCCCGGCCGTTCATGGAGGCGGTGACCAGTTGGGCGGTGTCGGGGTTGAACAGGCTCGCCCGCCCGTACCGGTAGGCGGAGCCGGCGCCGGAGGAGTCGACGGAGAACCAGGGCAGTGCCGCCAGCAGCTGGGGGTGGGTGACCCCCCAGCCGTGGAACCGCATCCCCGGGTGGTGGTCCCTGGCGTACCGGAACATGTGCAGGGTCCAGCGCAGCAGCCGCTGCGGTTCGGACTTGCGGCCGACCATGCCGCCCAGGCCGACGAAGTCGACGCCGTCGCCGGCGTACCGGTCCAGCAGGGACGGGTCGGCGCCGTAGTGGACGGTCGGGATGACGTCCAGGCCGTGCAGGGACCGCAACCGCTGGTAGTTGGTCCAGGTGCGGTCGGCGTCGCCGATGACGTCCAGGGATGCCACCCACGACACCAGGTGCCGGACCCGGGTCGCCCAGTCGGCGAACTCGTCCAGGTCGATCGGGGTGCCCTGGGAGGCGGCGGAGAACGCTCCGGAGTCGGCGATCAACCGCAGCCCGCCGGCTGTCAACGGGGTCAGGTCGACGTCCTTGAAGTAGCGGAACGAGGTGAGGGCGTTGACGGGGTAGCGGAGCTCGACGGTCACGGCATCGTGTCCAGCCCGTCTGCGCGGGCACCCACGGCGGCCCAGGCCAGCACCCCGGAGAACTTCTCGGCGTCGCTGGCCGCCCCCTCGACCAGGGACATGAGCCGGTTGAACTGGTCGCGCGTGGACGGGTCGACCAGGACCCGGATGACGACCATCCGGTCCTCGTCGGTGGGGTCGCCGACCTGCCCGGCCAGGTCGTCCAGGTCCGGGGCCTGGTGGGCGGCCAGCAGGTCGTCGTACCCCTGGGCGTCCCAGCCGGTGCCGTCCAGGCCGTGTGGGGTGGCGCGGGCCTCGTCGAGCAGGTCGAGCAGCTTGGAGTGGTCGTAGCGGGCGCGATCCCCGGACCGGTTCTCGATCAGGACGATGCGGCGGGCCCGGTCGTCGTCGGGGACGGCGCGGACCTCGACGTCAATGTGGGTGATGCCGGCGCGGATCAGGGCCTCGCGGGTGCCGTGCCCGGCCAGTAGCTGGAGGCGGCCGTCGGGCAGTTCCCGGGCCAGCACGTTGCGGAACTGGCCGTGGTCGGCGACCGACTCGTCCAGCACGTTCTCGTCGTGCTTGCGGGGGTTGCCGGGCCACTCGACGAGGCCCTCGACGGGGTACCCGTGTTCGACGCGCAGCAGGGGGACGACGGCCACGAGCCACATAGTGCCACGTCAACTGCCGGTTGTTGACGACACCATCCGTCAACAACCGGCAATCGGCCGGAACAGAGAGGGACCCGTCACCGCAGGGGGTGACGGGTCCCCGTGACTTGCGGCGTTGTCACCGGCCGACGGACGCGGCGCAGCTCCTCCAAGTAGGGGCCCCAGATGTCCCGGGCGATCCGCTCGAACTCGGGCTTGGGGTCGGCCCCGGCGGGGAGGACGTTGACGACGATGTGACCCGGCTGGCCGGCCAGCGCGCCGTTCTGCTCGACGGGCCCCACGAGGGTCAGTACGTCCCAGTCGACGCGGACGACCTCGCCGGAGCCGATGCAGTTGTCCCGCACCAGGACGTAGAGGTCGCCGACGGCCCGGTAGATCGCTTGCTCCACCATCAGCCGGGTGGCGTCGTCGAGGGCTGCGACGAGGCTGGCCGCCGGGCGTGTCATGTCGATCGGGTTCCGCATGGTCAGGATCATGGTCGGCGTCTCCTTGGGGTTGTCTGGTTTGACCCGATCATCAGGGAGGCGTGCTCGTCGGGGCGCACCCGTCGGGACGACGTCCAACCGACCCGGACCAGCCGGGCTCCGGGCGGGTTGGCGGGGGTGATCGTCAACGCTTGTTGACGACCGCCCAGCGCTTGAGGTGGGCAAACTTGTCGTAGTCGGTTGATGCCATCTTGTGCCACGACCCAACGCTCCAGCCCTGCCCCTCAAGCCATTCCTTGGCCTGCGCGAGTCCACCGTTGATGGTTGTGGCGGTTGCGGCGATGGCCTCGTCGGGTCGGTAGACGTCCTCCATGCCCTCGATGCGCTCAGGGCCGACGCTCACACTCACACGCTCGGTGAACAGTTCGGCGACGGCGATCATCCGGAGGGGTCCTCTGGGGCCGAGTGGTGTCATGCTCACGGTCGGTCAGCCCTTCTCGTGTGCGGCGAGCATCGGGGTGATGTCGATGCCCTCGGCGAGGGTCGTCCACGCGATCTCGCGGGCGGAGGCGGCGTCTTCGACGGCGGCGAAGACCATCCCGTTGCGATGCACAGTGACGCTTGGCGCAATCCGCTGGGCGGCCGCCTGGAGAGCGGCGATGAAGTCGTCGCGGACCGCGTCGGTGTCGTAGTCGTCGGCGTAGATGCCGAAGGTGTCGCTGAGATCGAGCAGATCGGTGAGATCTGTGATCTGGGTCGTGGTGGTCATGGCGGGGGGCTCCTTGTAGTCGGTTGATCACCTGACGGCCATCATGCCGCGGCCATGCGACGGTTGTGGTTGGTTCAGTCCCGGACGCCGAACGGGTCAAGGCCGGGGTTGGCGGCGTACCACTGGTCCCAGGTGAGGCCCTTGGCGGGGCCCTCGCCGTAGACGTCGGCGGGGCAGGTGTCCTTGCGCAGGCCGTGGGCGCGCCGGTGGGCGTCGTGGGCGTTGTGCATGGTGGAGCCCCGCTCGGGTGCCTTGCTGGGGGTCCATCCGCAGGAGCAGATGATGATGGTGCGGATGCCGCTGCCCGTGCGGTTGAGCATCGAGATGGGTGCGTGGGCTGCGGGTGCGGGCATCACCGGCGTCGTCATGTGACCATTAAACCCTGTCTCGGGTTAGGTTGTCAACCCTGGTTCTCTAGCCGGTCGAGCCGCTCCCGGATCTCCCGCAGTTGCGCCTCGTGCTCGGCCAGCACATCCCGCACCGGCCGCAACCGCGCCGACGGCACCGCCGCCACCCGGACCCCCCGGCCCGGCTCCCCCTCCAGAACGCCCTCCCGCTTGAGTGCTTCCACTGCGGCCCGAGCTGGCCCCCGCGTCACCCCGAACTCCGCCGCCAGGCCCGTCGTGGACGGGATCAGGGACCCCACGGGGTAGTCGCCGGCCCGCACCCGCTCGCGCAGCGTCTCGGCGATCTCCTGCCAGGACGGGAGAGCCATCAGCGGCTGACCTGCGGCACCGTGCGGGACATGGTGCACATGGTGCCGCACGGGGGCGCCGCTGCGGCACGGATCCCGTCACGCGCCGCGCCGAGACCTTGCGCACCTGGCCTACATGGTTCAGCATGGTTGGCATGACCTCGCGAGCCTCAGAGTCGACAGGAGCACCAGGAGCATCCCCGTCCTGGCCGGACCTGCTGACCCCCGCCGAGGTGGCAGCCGTCCTGCGCATCGACCGGAACTCCGTGTACCGGCTGGTCCACGCCCAGGCGTTGCGCGGTGTCCGGGTGGGCCGGCTCGTGCGGATCTACGCCGACTCGGTGCGTGAGCACCTGTCCTGACCACGACCCCTGGAGTTGATCCCGCCATGACCGCCACCGTCCCCTCCCAGCCCACCCGGCCGTCCATGTGGCGGCGTCACCGCCGCAAGTTCCACTTCGGTCTGCCGATCGGTTGGGCCATCGCCAGCGTCGCCCTGCTCCTCCGTGACGACGAGGTCCTCGCGACCACCGCTGCCGTGATCACCGCGGCGTGCATCGTCAGCGCCATCCGCGAGGCCCAGCGCGCCCGCACCGGGGCGACGCCGTGAGCGGGCAGATGAACCCGGCCCTGTGGGGTGTCGTGATCGTCGGCGTCCTGCTGGTGTGCGCGTACCTGTTCGGCGGCTCCAGCAAGCGGTCCGGGCGCGGGCAGGCCAAGGGCCGGATCAGCACCGGGGACCCGACCGCCGACTACCACCTGCGGAAGCTGCAGGCGCACGTCCAGAGGAGGTCCAGGGCGGCGGCGCGGCAGGTGACCCGGGCGAACCGGCAGGCGAAGCGGTCCCAGCCGCGTGCCGGCACCAGGTCGGGACGGCGGCGGTGACCGTGCACGAGCTGACGATCGTCGTCCACGGTGCAGCCGGGGACGAGCTGCCCGCCGAGCTGGAGTGGCAGGACCGGGCGTTGTGCGCCCAGACCGACCCGGAGGCGTTCTTCCCCGAGAAGGGAGGGTCTTCCCGGGCGGCGAAGCTGGTGTGCCTGGCCTGCGAGGTGCGCGTGGAGTGCCTGGAGTACGCCCTGGCCCACGACGAACGGTTCGGGGTCTGGGGTGGCCTGTCCGAGCGGGAACGGCGCCGGCTCAAGCGGAGGGCCGCGTGATGGACAGCCGCGTGATCTTCGGTGACGAAGTGACCCCCGGGATGACCTTGCTGATCCCGTGCCGGGCGACCAGGGCCTGCCGGTACCCGGGCGCGCACGACGTCGGTGTGGAGCATCCGGCGACGGTGCTGCGGATGCGGACCCCGGAGCTCGTGGGTCCCTCGGCCGTGTTGGTCGCCGACGACGGGACCCAGCACGGGTGGGAAGCGGGCCGCGACGAGCCGGTCCGGGTGCAGGTGGAGCCGGCCGGACAGCCGGCGTGAGACGTCCCCACCCCGTCGGCCGTGGCGAAGCGGTAATCCCCCGCCCGCGACGCCGGGCGGCGGGGTGGGGACCCGGGCCGGGGAGGTGACCGGTGGGGTTGTGGAACCGGTGGGCGCCGACCCCTGACCTCGACGAGCTCGACGTGGACGACGAACCCGACGAGAACGAGGGGCAGTGCACGTGCCCGGGCAAGCACCGGCACGACGAGGACGGGCAGTGCCAGCACGTCGCCCACTACGGCGAGGTGGTCTCGGTCGGGTGCGGGTGCCGGTGGGGGAACCAGAGGAGGGCGACACGATGAGGCGGCGCGGCAAGACCCCCCGCGGGTGGGGTGACGTCCCCCCCGGGGAGGCGATCGCGGCTGGGTTCCTGGCGGGACGCATGTCGCACCGCAACTTGGCCGCGATCGTGCCGCTGGTCGTCGCTTTCGTGGTCCTCGCGGGCGGCCCGATCGCCCACTACCTCGTGTGGGGTCGCGTGTCCTGGGCGCCGTGGCTGCCCATCCTGTCGGTGGTGTGCGCGACGGCCCTCGGGGTGATCACGACGCTGCATGAGGCGAAGGCCCGGCACTGGCTGGACCGGGTCCGGGCGGTGTGCGTGGTGGCGGTGCCGTTCCTGGCGTTCGGGATCACGGTGGTCGTCGGCGCGCCGATGCCGTGGTTCCTGACCCAAGTGTTCGGTGCGGTCGCGTTGGCGGTGTGGGTGCAGATGCCGCGGATGCCGGTCGTGCGGGGGCTCGGCAACGACTCCCACGGGCAGCAGTCGCCGCTGGAGGCTCTCGGTCTGGCGTCGGGGACCCGCGGGCACCTGGTGGAGGCGACCGACACGACGAAGGTGTCGCGGGTGCGTCACGCCGGCGGCCAGTCCACGGAGGAGCTGCAGGGGGCGCTGCGGGGGCTCGAGTCGATGGCCGGGTTGCGGCGCGGATCTCTGCGGGCTGTCGCGGAGGGGTCGGCGGACCAGTCGCGGCTGACGTTCACGCAGGTCGACATCCTCGCGCAGGGGCCGATCCCGTGGCCTGGCCCGTCCCACCCGGGCGGGTCGATCAGCCTGCCCACCTGCTCGGCGATCCGCTCCGACGGGTCACCGGTGCTGGAGATCCACGGGCGGGGCCACAACCTGACCACCGGCCGGTCCCGGATGGGCAAGGGCGTCAAGTCGGTGCTGGAGACCGCGGACATGCTCACCCGAACCGACGTCGTGGTGTGGCTCGCGGACCCGGTGAAGAAGTGGCAGACGTTCGGGCCCGTCCGGTCGGGCATCGACTGGTTCGCCGGCACCGAGCGGGAGGTCAAGGCGATGATCCGCGCCTTGCTCCGGCTGATCGACTCACAGGTCGACCTGCTGGCCGACCTTGGCTACACGGAGTGGAAGCCGGAGTGCTGGACCAAGCACCGGATCCCGCTGCTGGTCGTCAAGGTCGAGGAGGCCGGCTGGCTGGTCGAGATGGACCAGCTGGTCGCCGTGCTGGAGCGGGCCGCGTCGGCGGGGATCTTCGTCTACTTCTCGTTGCAACGGGCCACCTACGACCGGATCAACACCACCGTGCGGTCCCAGTTCGCCGGGCACACCGTGTTCGGGGTCACCGACCTGGATGACGCCGCGTACGGGATGCCGGACTCGGTGATGGCCACCGGGATCCGCCCGGACCTGTTCGGGGATGAGGACCGGGGCCGCTGCTACATCCACGGGCCCGGGATCAGCCTCGCGCAGGCGGCGCTGGACTGCCGGGCGTTCCTGCCGGTGGTGAACGGCCGGGAGGACTGGGCTCCGGTCCGGGCCGCGGTCGAGGCGTACGCGGGGATGCGGGCGACCCTGCACCCCGCCCAGGTGAAGGCCCTCGGTGAGGCGTACGCGAACCGGGACCTGTCCCACCTGATCCCGTCCGGGCGGGGCGAGGTTCTGCCGCCCGTCCCGCCGACGCCGGCACCCGCGCCGGCGGCACCAACGGCGACCGCCACGGGGCGTGTCGCCGTCCTTGAGCCCCCCGCCACCCGCACCCGTCCCTCCGCGCCCGCGGGGGACAACGACCAGGAGGAGGACGAGACGTTGGGTGGCTACGAGCACGACCTGGACCCCGAGCTGGACGGGTTGAACCCGCGGGTCCCGATCACGGCCGACGTGCCGGACCTGGAGCTGGCCACGCTCGGGACGCCTGGCCCAGTGCCGTCCAGGCAGGAGCAGGAGGAGCACCTGCGGGTGATCATCGCCGGGTTCGTGGCTGAGGGGCGGGTCACGTTCGAGACGGGCGACCTGCTGGCCCGTTGGTTCGCGATTCCGGGGATCACCGACGGGCAGCGCCCCGCCCTGTACCGGCGGCTGCAGACCCTGATGGACGACGGGCAGGTGGAGCGGGTCGACGGGGAGCGGGGCGTGTACCGGCTGCTGCCCGGCGCGGGCACCCGGGCTGTGGCGACGCCGGAGGGTGACGACGACGAGGAGTTCTTCGACGACGACGCGGCGACGCCATGAACGCCCCCCTGCCCCCGTAGGGGGAGGGGTTGCTGAACAAGGCCCTGAACAAGCCGGTGAACAAGCGTGAACAACGCCCTGAACAGGCCCGTGAACAAGTACGGAGAGTGACGATGAGCCAGGCCACGACCGAGGCTCCCCCGGCGGCGGCACCGCCTGCCGCGCCGGCGCCCGCCCCTGTGCCTGCGGCCAGCCCGCCCCCCGCGGAGCCGGCCCCGGCGCCCCAGCCGCAACCGCAGTACGTCCCCGGGCCCTCTGCCCCGGCCGCCGGCCCCGCACCCGCCGTGCACGTGCACGTCAACACCAACGACGGCGGCGGTGGGGGCCCCGCCGGTGGTGGCGGCCGGGGCCGGCACAAGGCGCTGGGGCGGTCCGACCCGTTCCGCACCACCAGCGAGTTCGTGCAGTGGGCCGACGAGGCACGTTCGGAGCTGCTGCGGCTCGGCGACTGGTGGGTGTACCGGGCCGAGCAGATCGAGGCGGGGATCAAGCGGACCGGGAAGTGGCCGTTCAAGGTGGACAGGCTGCTGGTGGCCCGCCGGGTCGGGCGGCACCTGCGGCAGAACGCGGGCCGCTGCCAGGACTCCGCGAAGGCGTTGTCGGCGGCGGTCAACGTGCTCGCGCAGCTGCGGGAGGACACCGGCCAGTTCGACCCGACGAAGTGAGTGGATCGTGGGCCTCCTGCACACCATCCTGCGTGACCTGCTGATCGGGTTCGTGCTGCTGGTCGCCGGGCGGGTCGGGTGGGTGGTGTGGGTGCACAACGTGCGCCGCTACCCGTGGCGGCCCTGCTGGTGGTGCCTGGGGTCGGCGAAGAAACCGAACCCGATCGGGGAGCGGACGTACGGGGACTGCTGGTGGTGCGGCGGGTCCGGCAAGCAACGACGGATCGGGGCGGTCCTGCTGGGCCTGCCCCGCCCCTCAACCAAGGGACGACACGGGAAGGCAAGGAGGCGGTGATGACGGTGGTGGAGCTGCCGCTGCGGACGGCGCCGATCGAGGCGGTCAAGGCGGCCCGGGCGACGGTGCGGGGATCGACTCGACCGGCGGCGTGGGTCGCTGCCCTGCCGTTGGCTGCCCCCCTGGTCGGGGTGAACGCGGTTGCGGTGGCCGGGCAGACGATGTGGGCGTTGGACCACCTGACCCGGGCGGTCGTGCTCGCGGTCGGGTTCGCCGCCACCCTGGAGTCGATCGCGGTGTACCTGGCGTGGGAGGCGCACGTCGCCCTGATGGCCGGGGACGCCGCGTTCCGGCTGCGCCTCTCGTCCTACCTGATGGCGGGGGTGGTCGCCGCCCTGAACTACACCCACTGGGCGCCGGACTGGACCCCGAACGCGAAGGCGCTGACGTTCGCGTTGTTCTCGGTGATCTCCCCGTGGCTGTGGTCGATCCGGTCCCGGTCGATGCACCGGGAGCAGCTGCGAGCGAAGGGGTTGATCGACCCGCGGTCGGTGCGGTTCTCCGCCGCCCGCTGGGTGTGGCACCCGTGGCGCACGTTCGGGGCGCACTGGCAGGCGACGTGGGACGGCACGATCGACCCCGGGGAGGCGATCGCCCGGTACAACGATCGGCGCCCCGTGGTGGTCGATCGGTCGACCGCCACGCCACCCGCAGTCGAGGCGACGATCGACCACCCGATCGAGGTGCCGGTCGAGTCCAGGATCGACCCTGCGATCGAGGCGCCACAGCGGCCGGCGATCGAGGCAGTCCCGTCGCCCCGATCGACCTCCCGCAAGCCGCGCCGGCGGTCGACCCGGTCGACTCGGCCGCCGGCCCGCACGATCGAGGACCTGGCGGCGCTGATCACCGCGGCGATCCAGTCCGGCCAGATGGACCCGCGACCGAAGGTGGAACCGACCCGCCGGTACCTGCAGGCCAGCCCGGACCGGACCCGGCAGGCGTTGCGGTCCCTCGGTCTGCTGGAGGACTGACCGCGGTGTTGACCCGGCGTGTCCCGACCCCGCAGCAGCGGTGGGCCGACCTGGAGCGGTCCGGGTGGTGGAGGGCCCTCACCCACGACCGGATCCGGCTGGTCGGTGAGCCGGCCGCCGACCCCGGCAACCCGCCGTGGTTCCTGCTGCTGGTCGAGGACCCGACGGGTTGGCTCGGCGACTGCCGGGTCCTGCTCGGCGTCAACGGCACCGCCAGCCCGGACGGCGCCCACGACCTGGTCGCTCTGCCTGTCCCGGCCTGCGTGTCCCACCCGTTGGCGGCCGCCGCGTGGCTGGCCGACGACGAATCCCACCCCGTGCGGGTCACCGCCCAGGTGATCGCCACAACCGTGAACCGAACCTGAGGAGACCCCACGATGACCGTGATGTTGACCGTTGCGCCGCCGGTGGACCTGGCTCCGTTGGTGCCCCCGCCTGCCCTGCCTGTCACCGGGGAGCAGTTGGAGCAGCTCGTCGGGATCGCCGAGTCCTGGCGGTGCCAACTGCAGGCGCAGGGCGACCTGGTGGTGATCCCGTGGCCGGACGACCTGGCGGCGGGCGTGCGCGCCCAGGAGGTTGGCCGGGCCGTGGTGGTGCGCCAGCCGGGGATCGTCGTCCTGGACGGGGTGCACCCGCACCGGCTGGTGCCTGCCGACGGCCGGATCGGGTGGGCGCCGTGGACCGGCGGCGGGACCACCCTGGGGCTGCTGTGTGTCCCCCCGGACGGCGCGGCAACGTTCGTGCACGCCGAGCACGACACCCTGCATGTCGGGGCCGGCTTCTACGCTGTGCGCCGGCAGCGGGAGTGGGACGGGTTCAAGTCGCTGCCCGTGCGGGACTGACCCCCTCGATCGCGGCCCGGCCCTGCGAAGTTCACCTCCTGCGACGCGCGCCGCAGCACGGACCCGGCGCACCGGGTCGCTTCTCGAGGTCGGGTCGGGCCGCACCAACCACCGGCAGCCCCCGGGAACGTTCCCGGGGGCTGCCGGTGGTTTCCGGTACCGTGGTGGATGTGACCGCGCCCCGATTCAGTGCCCGATCTTCCTCGTCGTCACGTTGACGACTCCGGGAGAGGTGGCCGAACTGGTGATGGCGCTGCCCTGCTAAGGCAGTCACCCACTGGGTGGTGCGGGTTCGAGTCCCGCCCTCTCCGCTCGGGAGGGTGCCGCCCGTCGGTGGGCAAGCGGTCTCGAAAACCGTGGTGAGGCGCGAGCCTCAAGGGTTCGACTCCTTCATCCTCCGCTGTCAGCTGGTACCGTCTTGCCCGTGATCGCGCGCCGCTTGTATCGCCGACTGCTTCCGTAGCACTCGGCCGACACGGCGTGCCCGTCCTGGTCGAGTGCGACTCCCGGGACGGTCGGGCAGGTGGTGGGCCCAGCTGGCTGTAACCCAGTGACCTTGCGGTCTGGCGGTTCGATTCCGCCCCGTCCCACGCAGCACCCCCTCGTAGCCCAACTGGCAGAGGCGCTCCGTTCAGGGCGGAGAGGTTGACGGTTCGACTCCGTCCGGGGGGACGCCGTGGTGGCCCAACTGGCAGAGGCATCAGGTCGAGAGCCTGACCGGTGCGGGTTCGACTCCCGTCCACGGCACGACCCCTCCGTGGCCCAACCCGGTAGAGGCACCCGATTCAAGATCGGGACTGGTGGCGGTTCGAGTCCGCCCGGGGGGACTACAGGCCCATCACGCGCAGGTCGTCAGGATCGGCGTCCTGCAGTAACCGGGCCAGGGTGAGGCCGAACACCCGGCAGATGACGGGGATGTCGGCCACCTGCAGGGCCCGGTTCCCGGCCTCCACCTTCTGGATCATCGTCTTCGACCAGCCGAGCCGCTCGGCGAGCTCCTCCTGGGTCCAGCGCCGGCGGGACCGTTCGGCGCGTACCGCGTTGGCGAGCACGTCTCCCAGGTCGACACCGTCCACGAGGGGACGGTAGGTGCCGGATCAGCAGCGTGGCTGCCGCCCGAAAGCGTGACATGGCGTTCACGTTCGGGTTAGTGTCGATACGACGCCGTAGCCGTCAGATCGGCATCTTGGGCGTCGCCTGGACCCGCCACCAGGAAGGACACCGTCATGGCTGAGACGACAGCCATTGCCGTGCTGTTGGACGGCCCCGCCGCTGGCAGGACCGTCACCGTCCAGTTGATCAACGGCCATGGGCCGCGGTTCTTGGGCGTGGACGGCGGGAACTACGTGCCGGAGCCAGCCGCTGGCGGCGCATTGAACTACCGGTGGGTGCCGCTCCACCAGGATGTGCGCGCCTGGGAGGCGCAGCAGCAGGTGGCGGCGGAGGATGCGGAGGCGGCGCGGTGATCTCTCCGATCGTCGCCCGGTGGCCGATCGCGGTCTGGGCGTTGACGTCGTGCCGGCGGGGGATGGGGACGGGTCGGGGGGTCTCAGAGCAGGGCTGAGACTCCCCGGCCCTCCCGTCAACGACTGCCGCCCCACCTTGGAAGTTACCGGAAGTTGTCGACGGTGGGCGGTTCCCGGCGGTATTGTCACGCTCGCGTGCAAGGGTCGGCCACCGGGAAGGGGTTGCAGATGGCGCGTCGTGTCAGGGCATCCGCCGCGAGATCCACGTCCAAGAAAGGGCCCGTCGAGCGGCGGGTGATCGTCCCCGAGCCGGCCCGGGCCCAGTTCCTGCACCTGGCCAGCGTTGCCCCCACTGAGAGTGCCCGGGACTACTGGCGGCGGCGCGCGGAGGGTGTTCCTGCCCGCACCCGCACCGCCTGACCGGTCCGAACGAACGGGCGACCGACTCCCTTCCCTTGGGGGTCGGTCGCCCGTTCGTTGTGTCTCAGTTCGTTGCGTGGTGGGCGATGTGCGGCAGGTGGTGCAGCAGGATGGTCCGCTCACCGTGGGGGCCGACGGCGATGGAGCGGGGCAGTTGCTCCAGCCGGGAGGCGGGGCTGTAGCAGCCGCACAGACCGTTCCCGGGCGGCGGCGCGGGCGGGTAGGCGCAGTGGGAGCGCAGGTCCGGGTCGTTGAGCACCGGGAAGATCTTCTTGATCGGCCAGTGGTCGGACCCGAGCAGGTCCCCGGCGCGCAGGTCCTCCCCCAGGATCGTCGGGGCGGGCATCTTGCCGGTCACGTCGTGCTGTCTCCTTCGAGGGTGAGGGTGTATCGGTTCGCCCGCTGCGCCTTGCGGCGGGCGTAGCGGCGCATCCACTTGTCGGACGCCCGCTCGGCGCGGCGTGCGCTGCCGCGGACCCGCTTGACGACCGGGACGACGACCTCCCAGGTGTGCGGGCCGAGCTGCTGGACGTCGGCGAGCACGGGCACCTCCGGGGCGGCCGGGACCAGCTCGCCGCGGATCGTGTTCGCTGGCAGCGGCGCCACCGCTGTGTTCCGTGCGGCCGCCTGGTAGGCGAGCCGGAACACGACGCTGGTGGCGACCTGGGCGACGACGGCCAAGGCCTTGTCGTCGCCCGCCCCGGCGGCTGCCAGGGCGGGCAGCATGTCGGCGAGCCGCCGCTGGACTGCCTGTGCGGCTTCGAGGCGTTCCGGCGGCGGTTCGAGCGGGTCAGCGGTCACTGCGGGTCGGGGCCGTACGTGAAGCCGCCGCCGCCCCGCAGGACCTGCGTGCCGTAGCTGAGGCTGGAGTACGCGGACGCCGTGCCGACGCCGGTGTTCGCGAACGACTGGACGTTGCCGACGCCCATCTCCCGGCCCTGCCACGCGGAGTCCTCGGCGCCCTGGAACGAGAACACCCACCCGTAGGCGTCCCGCTGGTGGGCGATCGCGGCCCGCACCCGCTCCAGGGTCCAGTCCTGCGACTTGTTCTCCTTGCCGTCGGTGACGATCGCGACCAGCACCTTCCCGGGCCGCTGGTCCTCGGGGAGAGCCGCCAGCCGCTCCCCGGTGTCGGTGATGGCGTAGCCGACCGCGTCGTACAGGGCGGTCCAGCCGCGAGGCCGCATCTGGTAAGGCGGCACGTCGGCGACGGGCACCATGCTCACGACGGTCTCCACCTCGTGGTCGAACTGGACAACGGTGACGGTCATCCGGCCCGGCAGCGCCGCCTGCTCGCGCAGGAACGTGTTCACGCCGCCTTCGGCGTCGGCGCGGATGTCGGCCATCGACCCGGAACGGTCGACGATCAAGATGACGTGGGCGTAGTTCGGGTCGGTCATGGTTGTGGGGCTCCGATCGCGGTGAGTTGACGGGGAGGGTGTGCCCGGGGGCCGGGTGACCCCCGGGCACGTGACGGGCTACTTCGCGGTGACCGCGAACCCGGCGCCGGGCGCGAACGTCGTCACGTTCGGCGGGATCGCCTTCAACGTGTCGATCTGCGCGCAGGCCGGGCACGCGAGGTATCCCTTCTCGCGGGCGGCGTTCGCGTCCGCTTCGGCCTTGGCTTGCTGCACCTTCGCCTCAGCCTGCGCGACACCCGCGAACGCGGCCTGCGCGTTGTTGATCGACGTCTGCACCTGGTCGGGCAGGGTGATCCCGGACAGGTTGAACCGGACGCCGGTGAAGAACCGGCCGCCGAGCGTTGCAGTGAGGTCGTCCTCGAGGCTGGCGTTGATCGCGGTCTGCACCTTGGCGATGGACAGGTTGCCCTGCCCGGCGGCGGCGGCCACAGCCTGGTAGTTCTGCCCTGACGCGATGAGAGCGCACGACGCCTGCAGCTCCGCGCAGTGCACGGTGCCGATCTGCTGGCGCAGGTCGTTCGAGATGACCGGCTGGAACACGGCGTCGAGGAACGCCTGCCAGCCCCGGTCGGGGTCGTCGATCGACACGTAGTCGCCGGACCCGTCGGGGGCGGGGTAGGTGCGGGTGCCGTAGCGGGAGTCGAACTCGGCCAGGGCCTTCGGGTCCAGGTTCAGCTGGAAGTAGACCGTCCCGGAGACGCCAACCTCGACGCCGTCAGCGGTGGGCACCTGCTCGATGGTGTGCTTGTCCGCCGCGCCGGTTGCGCTGATGGTGTAGTACCTCTGCTGGGCGGGGTACTTGCGGGAGCTGGAGAAATAGCCGGTCCAGGACAGGCCCGACGCGGGCTGCAGGATGGCGCGGACGTCGTTGTTGGCCAGGCCGCCGTTGCGGACGACGGCGACCTGGCCGGCGTCGGTGGTGTCGGTGGCGTTGGCGAAGGTGAACACGCCGAGGAAGGCCGCGATGACGCCGACGACAGCGGCCAGCCCGAACATGCCGTTGCTGGCGCCGCGGTCCTCGCGACGTCGGGGAAGAGTGATCACGAAGCGTTGTGCTCCTTCATGGTGGGGTGGTTCCGGAAGCCGTTCGGGAACTGGATGACGGTGGCGTGGGTGCCGGGCTGGCCGCCGGGGTCGGGGGCGGACGTGTGGCTGCCCGAGCAGGCGCACAGGGTGAGGGCGGCGGCCCCGGCGAGGGCGAGGGCGAGGCGGGTGCGGGTCATGCTGACTGCTCCGATTCGTAGGTGGTGGGTCTGCGTCCGCACAGGCACCACGTTGTGGCGCACGTGCAGGTCTCGGGGGTGGTGGCGAAGTTGACCGACAGGTAGCGGGATCCCGGGCGCGGGTATCCCCACTCGCCGGGTTCCGGTGGGTGGCCGGGGCAGCGCCACCGGTGAGCGCCGGACTTGGTGGGGGTCCGGACGACAGCCGGTTGCCCGCAGCGGCAGAACATGCCCGGGACGGGCGGCAGGGCCGCCACCAGGGGCCAGCCACGCACCGGCCCGCAGTCCGCGGCCGGGGGCGGGTCCTGGGCCGGCACGTCGGTCCACAGGGCCGCCTCGTGGGCCAGGTCCGGTGAGGTGGTGGACGGTTCGGTCAGCAGCTGCATGACCAGCAGCCACGTCTCCTGGCTGCCGGGTTCCCGCAACTGGACGCCGGCGGTCCGGTAGGCGCGGCGGGCGAAGGCGGCGCGGGTGCGGGGGTTCGGGTGTCCCCGCTCCGGGAACGCGCCGACGACCTGCTTGAACGTGTTCAGGTCCCAGTTGAGGCGACGCACGTAGGCGGCGATCGTCTCCGCCTTGGCCCGCTGGTTCGCGGCCTTGTCCTGCCAGCCGGTCACCGGGCGGCCCGCCTCATGTGACGAACGGCCTCGAGGCGGCGCTGGCGTTCCTGTTCCTCGCCCGCGATCCGGGCCTGCTCGCGGGCGTAGCAGACGTCGCAGCCGCCGGCCAGGTGCAGGGCCTTGCAGTCGTCGCACACCTGCCGTTTCTGGCGGTGCTCCAGCCGCTCGACCACCAGGCGGAGGATGTCCAGGGTCTGTGCGGCGACCATCTGGTTGCCGTGGCTGGTGGGGTTGGCGGGCCGGCGGGTCACGAGGCCACCCGGCGGGCCGCGTCGAGGACGGCGTGGACCTGCTCGACGATCGTGGGGTCCTTCGACAGGCGGGGGCCGGCGACGTTCAGGACGAGGTTGCGGATGTGCGCGGGGTAGACGGCGCGGCATTCCCGCAGGAACGCGGCCAGGTCGCGGCCGGCCTGCTCGGGGTCGCTGTGGACGTGGGTCCAGGGGCGGCCCAGGTCCTGCAGGAACATCGCGGTCAGGGACGTGCCGCCGGTGCGTGCCGGACCGGTGGTGATGATGACGGTGGCGTGGGAATCCCTGGCGTTCCACAGGGTTCGTTCCTGGTACCGGTCGGAGGGGGTTTCCCGCAGCGGGTACCGGTCGGGGATCGGCCCGTCTTCGGCCTTGCGGCCGCGGGGGCACCAGCCGCCGACCGGGACGCCGTTGGCCATGGCCCAGTCGAGGGCGGCCCGATCAGCGCCGGTCTGGCCGCCGGAGATGACCCGCGTGAACGGGCCGAGACTGGTCACGGCGTCTCCTTGGCGAGCTCGACGGTGGTGTCTGGGGGCACGACGACCCGGACTGCCGTGGGTGCACTGGCCGGGAGGAGAACCAGCACCCGCCACGGCTGGGGTTGCCGGTAGTTGGTGCCGCCGCCGTCGGCGAAGCCCAGGAGCCGGCCGGTGCGCCCGGCGACGGTGACGGTGGCGCCGGTGTGCGCCAGGGTGATGTCGGCGGCCCTCACAGCAGGTCCCACGCCATCAGCGCGGCGACAGCGAGGGGGAACAGCAGCCACGGGTCGGACACGACCGCGGCGCCGACTGCGGCGAAGAACGCGACCTTGAGGCCGCTCAGGCGCGCCACGGGTCACCCCGGTAGGACATGTCCACGAACCGGGCGTAGTGGCCTTGGAAGGCGAGGGTCACGGTGCCGGTCTGTCCGTTGCGCTGCTTGGCGACGATCCAGTCCGCCTCGCCGGCGCGGGGCGACTCGGGTTCGTCCTGGTCCTCCCGGTACAGCAGGACGATCACGTCGCTGTCCTGCTCGATCTGCCCGGACTCGCGCAGGTCGGCCATGTTCGGTTTCTTGTCGGCGCGGGACATCGCGGCCCGGTTCAGCTGGGACAGGGCGAGGACGCTGCAGCGCAGGGACTTCGCCAGGCCCTTGAGTTCCCGGGAGAACCGGGCGACCTCCTGCTGCCGGTTCTCGGCGCGTGTCGTCCCGGACATCAGCTGCAGGTAGTCGACGACGACCAGGCGGGGCGGGACGAGGACCCCGTCGAGGGGGACGCCCCGCTTGCACACGGCGCGGATGTGCGCGCTGGACACCGACTCGGTGTCGTCGATCAGCAGCGGCAGGTCCGTCAACCGGCCGCGGGCGCCGTTGATGCGCCACCAGTCGTCGTCGGTCAGGTCGGTGCGGCCCTTGACGAGGCTGGACAGGATCACCCGGGCCTCCGCGGACAGCATCCGCAGCAGCCACTCCCGGCGCTGCATCTCCAGGGAGAACACGATCGTGGGCACCCGGTGGCGGATCACCTGCTCACGGACGATGTCCAGGGCGCCCGTCGACTTCCCGACGCTCGGGCGGGCACCGATGACGATGAGTTGGCCGGGGGTCATCGGCAGCAGCAACCGGTTCAGGTCGTGGCCCGGCCAGGGCAGGCCGACAGCGTCCTGGTCGGCTTCCAGGGACTCCAGGGCCTCCTCGAACGCCTCGTCGAAGGCGGGCAGCCGGTCGGCGACCGCGGCGCCGCCGATGGCGGCCTCGATCTCGGTGAGGGCCGCGGCCTGGACGGCGTTCACGTCGTCCGTGCCGGCGGTGCGGCCCATCTGGGCGATGCGGGTGCCGGCCTCGACAAGGCGGCGCAGGGCCGCGCACTCCCGGATCTGCCGGGCGTAGTGGGTGGCCGCGGACAGGGCCGGGACGGACGCGGTCAGGTGATGCAGGTAGGCGGGGCCGCCGACCCGGCCGAGGGACC